>Ga0209208_10000151_pt1 | contig 75949 bp, 51 predicted proteins | sample S1TSphfallax_3_FD_187694 | JGI IMG/M metagenome (GOLD analysis project Ga0209208, IMG submission 187694) | Host-associated microbial communities from peat moss isolated from Minnesota, USA - S1T2_Fd - Sphagnum fallax MG (SPAdes) (version 2) | ecosystem: Host-associated > Plants > Peat moss >... | reverse complement strand
TCGCATTCTCCAGTGCTCCAATTGCCTTCCCTGCCTTTAACGCCAAAGAGCGGGCTGTAGATGACGGATTCTGTCAAGTGTGGAGTGTGGACCCCATGCTCACCCAAGGCATGCTTACAGCAAAATCCACCAGTGCTGCTACACGTACCCTTTCTAGTACGAAAAGTTTGCGCTATGCACAGTTATAAAGGAAACTGTCGTCTCCTTGAGAAGTGTGGAATGCCCATGCAAATATGTTTATTAAGTAAATACATTTATGGGGAGCAATTAAGTCAAATGTTAAAAAAAAAACATTGAGAAATTAGAACTTGAAATTGGAATTGTGATCACATGAAAATGAAGTTTACATCTTTTTCAAAAAAATCTCATTCTTGAAACATTTTCTTGTGCTTTTCAACCAAACTTGTTTCAAATGTCAAGAAATCAGCCATGTTTTTAGGCTTCAAGGATCCATGACACCCAACATAGGCATCATTGGGCCAATTCTTGATAATAAAATGAGTTGATCCAAATTTTCAATCTTAAGTTTTGATCGTTTCAAATTACTGATGACATTCACAACATTAAAAATATCGTAACCCTAGCTTTGGGCTTGCGTCTTAAACAAGGGTTTGCCAAGGTGCGGGCCAAAAGTGAAGTTTGGGAGTCACATTTAATGTTCCCAGGAGTGTGAGAGAGTGTGAAGAAATGAACCTCCACACTCCCAAATGAGCTCCCATTTTGGGAGTTGGACTCCCAATGGACTCCGAATCTTCAGAAAGCTATCGTAAAGGTCAAAACTCATTGAATTGAAGTTTTCTTTATATCATTGGAAAGCTCTTGGAACATAGATGTCGAAAATAGGCTTGCATGACCCATTTGAATACTTAAAACACAAGTTATGACCAAAAGAAGGGGCAAAAGTTAAATTGCTAACCACTAAAAGTCGAGAATTGCCTTGATTTTCTTACATGCAGGTGGCGTGCCACATACTGTTGGAAAGCTCTCAACAAGGGTTACAACTTTGCGTTAGACCTCACCTCAATCGGAGGTTTGCCCACAAAGTTATGTGCCTCCATAGTTGTAGGAGTCCCAATTTTGGGAATTTTGAAACTCTCGCTTGAAAGTCCCGAGACAAAATGACATTTGGGTGTTGGACCCATGGTTAGGCACAAAGAATACTATAAAGGGGAAGGTGGTGGCTTCCTTTAAGTCCGGGCCATGCTGAGTTTTGTGAATTCGCCTATGGTTCATTCGTGTATAAAAATTGGTCCAACTATGCACTAACCAACTTGTTGTTTGGTTTGTGTAGGTCTGTGTGAGTAATTAAACTATTTGTCATTCGTCCTATTCCCATCTTGGAGCTTTAGCATGCCCTTCTATTTTCGAAGTGCTGCAGGCTAAGGAATGCACCTTTCTATCCCTCAAGTGTTATGAGCCAAGGAGGACACCCCTCTATCTCTAAAATGTTACGAGCCAAAAAGTGTGCCTTTCTATCCCCGAAGTGTTGCGAGCCAAGAAGCGCGCCCCAACTTTTTCTCCTTCTGTTGTTTTCATTTTTGGACTCACAGTTGAGTCCATCAAGGAGCTTGGGGGTGTGTAAAAAAATTCACTTTATTTCAATTTATGATCCCACAATGCCAAGGAGTTGATGAGCAAAGAAAGAAACATGGGGAAATTGCACCCCATGATTTGCCCACCAAATAAATGGGTTTTTAATTTCTAATGGCCACATGAACAACCACTAATACAATTGTAATTCATTTTTCAAGGTGGACATGATTACATCATCACTTGATACAATTTATGTCACAATCATGAAAACAACCAAGATTACGGGATTTCCTAAATCGAGACAAAAACAGAGGCAAGTATAATTTCTTAAATTTAAATTGTGAAACAAAACAAGGTTATGACAAGAAAACACACTCAAAACTAATGTTGAACATATTAAAAACAATGGGGAATTATACCTTTACTTATACCCCTTGAGCACTTAGCTTTAGGAAGTTTCTCAAAAAATTGGAAAAATTTACATGTGGCCCATGTTCACCCATGTGCATCAATGTGCACCCATGTGTGAACTATGAATGAACTAAAACTCAATTGATAGTGAACTAAAATCTAATTAAAAATGAATTTAGACTTAACTAAAAATGAATTAAAAATGAATTAAGGTTTAATTGGAAATGAATTTAAAGTGAATTAAGACTTAATTAAAAGTGAACTTGGACTTAACTAAAAGTGAACTAAAAGTGAATTAGGACTTAACAAAAAGTGAATGAAGAGTTAATTAGAAGTGAATTAAGAGTTAACTAGAAATGAATTATGAATCTAATGGAAATGAACTAAAATTAAACCAAAAGTTAATTAATAGTGAACTAAAATTAAACTAAAAGTTAGATACAAGTTTATTATAAGTCGTGGATGAACATTCAAATGATTGAACCCCATGGCATTGGCATTCATGATAATCCAACAAAAAAAATGTAAAGAATCATTTATTCCAAGGAATCCAAAAGAACACAAAAAATATTCCACAATTATCAACAACAAATCCTTGCCTCCACAAAGGGACTTTAATAAGTAAACAAATTCTATGCTCAAAAGTTTGTCATCACATTTGTTAGTTTATCATGACCTTGTCCCTATGTACCTCCCAATTTATGAAATATTGAGGCATACATTTGAAAGGTTACACTTGTGGTTCCCTTTTGTTCAACTTGGTTGGGGTGTGATGGCCCTTTTGTTTTCAAAACGAAAAGAGTACCATTTATTGAATCATTAGGTGAAATAGAAACCACATTTCAAAATTCTTGAAAAATAAAATGTCTACTAATATTTGATTTAGTTTTCATGACCTAGGGCTATTTCTATCTTGAGTGAGACACAATGATGGACCTTCATGTTACAATTGATATGTACAATCTTCATTTTGCAATTTTTTTGGTTCGATATAGATGACAAGAGTGAAAGCTCCATTAATGTCTTGTGTTCATCATCGTATAACATTTTTGTAATATAAGTGCATACCAAGGTGAATATGATATGTCCTTTGGGGAAGGGGAGTCACTCTTTCTATTTTTTGGGCATTGCTTTGGAGGTTTTGATATTTCAAATGAATGATTGAAATCTCTACATGATTGGTTGTGGGTTTACCTCAAATATGCAAAGTTCACATTTTGTAGTGCCAAGTATTATACATTTGATCCAAAGCAAATTGAGGAAGTTTTTCCTATAATCACATAGACATCAAAACGGGAGGAGAATTGTGAACAATAATTAACATTATGCTAATATGTTAATTGACCATCATACCAAAACAATAGATGAACAAAACACTTGAATTTAATACATGGGCTCTTGCATAGAACAAACTAAAGGAAGTGAAATGTGACAAATATTGTTTTTTGCATTGTTGTTGTTATTCAAGCGACACCAACTAAGCTATTTTGCTCTAGAATGTTCACAACAGAAAATAAAGAGATGAGGTTAAAGTCATGCACACATGTGCTTGATAAATTAGGGAACACTTTTCCACTCCTTGAAATTATAAAAGCATGGAAAAGACAAAATGGTGGACATGAACTCACTTGACAATAAAGCCATTAACAACCAAATAACTTCCACTATAGTTAAACTCAATTGTAAATCAACATAAAATAGAAAATATAATTTTTTTTTGAATGACAAGAATTCATTTGCATGCTTACATATGCTTGGAAGTCAATTAAAAAAAGTTGCATACTAAAACATTCACTAGTCAAACAATATGGTTTGTGCATAAATGTTTTTCACCAAAGATAATCACATATGGTGAATATACAAGTCATTCATGAAGACGTTGTAGCACATATTAGTAGACCAAAAATGAAACTTGCCCATTGATCCTTATCCATCTTGTTGTGACAATTATTTAAAAGAAGGTATTGTTGCAAGATCATGTTCTAAGCTTGCAACAACTATTTTAAAAATTAGAAATGTCTTATTCTAAGAATCATTGATAGTTGTTGGCACACAAAAGAAAAACAAAAATTGCAACATAGAATGGAGCTTCAATTTACCTCTAGTGTGTTGAAAAGTTAACGACCATCATGCAACAACAAAACTTTTTAAATGAAAATCTTGAAGACAAAACTTATTCACTTGTAACAACCACCACAACAACAATGGAGAAAAGAGAAAGCCAAGCTAGACAAAAATGGAAAAGAGAAATTAGAAAAAAAGAAAGGGAAAGTTGGAGAAAGGGAAGGCTCACAAAACATGAAAATTTGAGTAATAGGGGAAAAAGGGCCATGACATCATTGCTACAAAGTTTGAAGTGCAAACTACCAAAAAGAAAATTCCTTTAACCCTAGAAAAACCCCATAACTCTAACTAAGAAGAGCTAAAACGTCATACAAAAACCAAACACCACGTTGAGGCAAGGTTTGCACAAGTTTGGAGAAACAATGGTCATTAAATTCCAGGTTAAACACAAATCTTGTAAGAAGGCAGGTCTTAAGTTAGGATATATACTTGAGTATTTTAAGCAAGGTCAAGGTAAGGTATGAAGATCTAAAACCAGAACTACCAGTATTACCTGACTTTGTGGATACCCACCCAACACTAGACCTTGGGTCAAAACTCAAGACCCAAGCAGTAAGAGAATTGTGGCCAAACAATATGATGGGTGATGAAAGCAGATAGTGTGTGTGACTTGGAAGTTGGAGCATCTCTACTCTCATATCTCCTATTTGAGCCTTTGTCAAAGTTTACGGCATCCAATAGAGTGTTTGTACTCCCTCATCGCCACCCACACACATGAAAAAGTGGATGGTAGAAAGTAAGAGTATCAAAATGTCACAAGATGGACCAATCAAAAATAGTCATTTCCTTTCACTAGGCCTCTTGGAGGTCACCATTTCCTGGCAATATTTCCAAGCCCAATCTGACTTTCACACTATTTGAAAGCTGTACTTCATCGAAAATAGCATGTACACTGTACAGGCCATTTTATCGGGGTCGATGGCGATGCTCTTACAGTGGATTGTTATGACAACGAAGTTTCAATACTCAGTGTTGGATTCTTGAGGATAAGCCATGGAATTGAACTCTTGTAACTCATTTTGCAAGTATAGTTTGGTTCTACTTGAGGATGTCAGCCTTTTTTAGTGCTTTCCATGTGTGTTCATCCAAATTACATAGAGAGTACTGTGGTGTTATTGTAGGCGATGAAGTTCATATTTGCTTATAATAGGCTTGTGTGCTGGATACTTGTTAGTATATGTGTTAGTATATGGGGTAGTGCATCTACAGATAAAACTCGACAAATGCCAGCATCTCAGCTATGCCAGCAGTATTCTTATCATTAATCGGCAGGTGCAATGAATTTCAACTCTGAAATCTGATTGATGGCAGTCCAGGACCATTAATGTGGTGTGTCAACAATCCAAGAGCCTCCACCTAGATTTCTGCTGGGCTCATGGTAGATAGAAGCGAAATATATGAATCTATGCGACATTTGCGTCACCTGTTGATCTCTCAGTCATCAATTTATTTTCAGCGCTTGGATCGAGTAAACCTGTGTCAGAGCTTTGCATGATATAGTGGAGCAATTTCAGGAAGTCAAGCGCAAATTGCGGCGCATGAGCCTGATTGTCTCACAATCCCGTTAATATTTCTCCTGCTCCAAAGGGGCTAAAGGAGGTTTGACATTTATAGAGGAGATAAAAGCGGGAAGCTAGTTAGGTTGGCCCTGAATTCTTGACTCCCTACTGCCTACGCCGCTGTATTATATATTGGCACCCGATCTGCCGCCGTCGTAAGTCGGCATTGTTGTTGCACCAACATACATTTCCTTCGCTCTCGAATTCGCTAACTCAGCCTGACACGATCCCACCGTTTACATTGCTTTTGCAACTTACTGTTCTTTCCTTCCTTGTGAGTCTTTGCCCTTGTGTTTCTTCGGTTGTGGTCTTGGTCAACTTTCTTACCCGGTCTTGCGGACAAACGCAGATGCTTGATTGAGAATTCTCGTTTTCTCTCGTCCCTTGAAAACTTTCGGGTCTGGTTCTTTCATTGTTAACCATGGACATTGGGCGGCGTGCGGGTTCGTTTGGGAATGGGAGCGCTATAGGTGATCAATAGGCGGAGCGCTCTTTAAGTGGATTTTAAAGTAGTTTACTGATTCTGTTTGGGATTTGATGGGTGTCCAGGTGATGCGTGATTGAGACTTTTTTCTTTGGTTGTAGGTGGATTCTTGGTTGTGGGTATTGTTCAACTGCATTGTGCCCTTTGGGCGCCTGTCTCTTTGGCGAGAGATTAAAAAAGCGAGTCCTGTGGAAGTACTTGAGCTGGTCGTGGTATGGATTTGATTGCGACGATTGTAGTGGAGATGCGAGATGAGATTGTTGGCGATCCCTTTTTGGGCTGTTTGGTGAAAACGAGCTGAGAATTTTGTGTTCTGTGTTTGCGGGTGAGAAATTGCAGCAACTCTTGTGGACTGTGGTCTTTGGGAGTTGGTCGAACATTGTCGAGGCTGTCACGTTTGAGAGGCCGTTGAGATGGTTTCGTCAAATGGGACAGCAGCGACGTGCATAATGCCGATGGCAGTCACGTCGAATGGCGTGTGGCAAGGCGACAACCCCATTCACTTCTCGCTTCCGTTACTTATCGTTCAGATCACTCTCGTTATAGTCGATACAACGGCGCTCGGCTTGCTCGTGAAGCCCTTCCATCAGCCACGAGTCATTGCGGAGATTATCGTAAGTTCATCCCTCCACCTTGCTTTGAGCAAGGGTACTCGGAACCGAGAAAGATGTAAAGTTCCCGTGGTTTCGGAATCCGCGTTCCAGAGCTGAATTTCCAGCCTGTACGACGTTCCTTATTTTGAGATTTTGGTTCGTCGATTGCGGTTCGCGATCGTGCAAATAGAAGACTCCATTGCAATGTGCGTTGAGTGCAGTTACGTAATCGCATGCAGGTGGATGCCTGAATGGATTAAGATGTAGATATTGCTCTTCGCTACGTACTTATTTTCCGTCTTGAACCCTAAAGAACATCATCCTGGTAACCAGACTACCAACGTCAACCTTGCATTGCTTCCTCATCTTGAACATGGAATTATGTGCTGTGATTCCCCGTTATAATTGCGTCGGGTGCTTATGATGATATTTATTGTGGAATGCGCAGGGAGGAGTTCTACTGGGGCCGTCAGCATTGGGCAAGAATGCACTCTACATGGCGAAAATTTTCCCACCGTGACGACGCTAGAAACATTCGCGGACATGGGCCTCCTGTTCTTCCTGTTCATGGTGGGCCTAGAGCTCGACCTGAATCAAATCCGCAAAACGGGGAGGCAGGGATTAGCGATTGCTGCTGCAGGAATCACGTTACCGTTCACTGCAGGAGTTGGGGTCTCTTTTGTGCTGAAGCAGACGATCGCCCGAGACGTAAAATTCGGGCCGTTTTTTGTGTTCATGGGCGTAGCGATGTCGATCACGGCGTTTCCGGTGCTCGCGCGCATTCTAGCGGAACGCAAGCTTTTGACAACCGATGTGGGACAGCTCGCAATGTCGGCGGCTGCAGTAAACGACGTGGTCGCGTGGGTGCTTCTTGCGCTCGCTGTGGCGCTCTCGGGATCCGGGAAGAGTCCGACGATTGTCCTTTGGGTGCTACTATGCGGTATCGCCTTTGTCATCTTCATGATCGTCGCAATCCGGCCCGTAATGACTTGTATTGCTCTCCACTGTACGACCAATGAGCCCGTGAAGGAAATGTACATCTGAGTCACTCTGGCTGGAGTTCTGGTGGCCGGATTCTGCACGGACACGATCGGAATCCACTCAATTTTTGGTGCATTTCTTTTAGGTCTAGTAATCCCGAAGGACGGACCGTTTGCAGGGCTTCTCGTAGAAAAGCTGGAAGATTTCGTGTCTATTCTCTTGTTACCGCTGTACTTCGCCATCAGCGGGTTGAAGACGAACGTCGGGAGCATTCACGGTGCCACAGCAGGAGGCTTGCTCGTGCTGGTCATCACTGTCGCCTGCCTTGGCAAGATCACAGGCACATTCCTTGCAGCCGAGGCCACCAATTTGACCTTGAACAAATCCCTAACTCTAGGGGTGTTGATGAATACCAAAGGATTGGTTGAACTCATTGTACTCAACATTGGGAGGTCTCGAGGGGTAAGATAATATCTCATATCCTCCCTGATATTTTCTGTGGACTTCCACAGTTGAGCTTCTGTACGCAAGATGTCTTCCTGGCACCAAGCCAGTCGCGTTGCGGTAAAGCTTGCGGCAACCTTGCTATTAGATCTCAAATCCCTCGAGGTGCAGACTCTGGATGTTGCCCAGTACCCTTTACAACAAAGTGAACTGTAACTTGTAACCAGCCATCCAATTGTGGGGTCCTAGGAGCTTCTGAAGTCTTTTTTGAAGCAGTAACCTCAATTGAGTTATTTGGTAACTTACCATGGTCTGCAAGGAGGCAGGGGCCCTGAGGCTAAAGAGATCAGTAGGAGACAAGTTAATTTGAGCTTGTAGATCCATTCCTTTTTTTTCTGAACTCTGCTCCTGCACAGTTGAGCTCTGCTTATGATTCTTTTATGGGCCCTTCAGTTACAAGTTCTTATGGTGATCTTGTGAATTATGAGCAGGTTTTGAATGAGGAGACGTTTGCAATCATGGTCCTAATGGCACTCTTTACAACATTCATCACAACACCTCTGGTGATGGCACTGTACAAGCCTGCAGGAAATCCAATGCCATACACACGCCGGAAGCTGGACATGCAGGATGATCCAAAGAATGACCTCCGCATCCTGTCCTGTGTGCATGGGATGAAGAATGTACCAACAATGATCAATCTCATGGAAACAACTCGAGGAATTTGCAAGCATTGCCTTCGGCTATACATCCTGCATTTGATGGAGCTGTCAGAACGAACATCAGCCATTATGATGGTGCATCGTGCACGACGAGATGGGCGCCCTTTCGTCAATGAGGCCAACCCTGACAGCAGGGATCAGGTTGTGGTGGCATTTGAAGCTTATGGACAGCTGAGCAAAGTGAGTGAACCACACCTTACATTGTTGTCTTCCTTCTGATGAACAATAGATAACTGAATGCCTTTTCTTCATGTAATATAACGTTCAAAGAACTAGTGAACCTACAAAGGAGATAAGTCCATGGTCATTGATCAATTCACAGATCAATGTCAACCCTGCGAGTGAACTTGTCTTTCACTCTTTGACCACTAAGCATTAATTTATGACCAAACTAATTTGTGATGCAATAAGTGTGGTGTTCCAGTTGCAAAGCCAGCAGCAATCCATATGTGGACAAAAGTCCACATCCTTTGTCTATGATAGGGCCTTGGTAGGCAATTGGAGGAACTGGCATTTGCCTTTCAACTTTCAGGGTTTGAAATCTTCTTTTAGTTTTTCTTCCATACACATTCAGGGTAGTTGTGAAGGGTCAGAAATGGTACCTGAAACCAGTACAACATCAATAGCTGCAGGGAAGGAAGGGTAGAAACCTTGGACTGCTAAGGTCCAGGAAGACATCAAGGAATGTCTCTTTTTTTAAAAATAAATAGAAAATATAGGACACAAAGGAAGTTCATGAATGGACCATCCTCTTGGTGGATGGATAGGGGAGTTACCAAATTATCTGTAAGAAGATGAGTGCCTCCAGCCAGCCATCTCCTGCCATGCAATTTCTTAGGTCTTGGATCACCAGTTGGGTTTGAGTCAAGAGTACAGTTCCAAGTCATCATAGAAATTAGAACTGGAAAGAGTGTCTAATATGTTGGTAATCATCAGGTGACTGTGCGGCCCATGACGGTCATCTCTGGATTTGAGGACATGCATGAGGACATTTGCACAGCAGCAGCAGACAAGCGCGTCGTGATCATCATATTGCCATTCCACAAGAACCAGAGACTTGACGGCACATTTGAGACCACGACCCCAGGCTTCAGAAATGTGAACCACAAAGTCCTACAGCATGCACCATGCTCCGTTGCCATCCTTGTTGACCGTGGCCTGGGTGGCTCATCACAGTTGGCTTCCAGCAGCGTTGACCATAGTGTTGTTGTCCTGTTCTTTGGTGGTGCCGATGACCGTGAAGCTCTTGCCTATGGCTGTCGCATGGCTGAGCATCCTGGGGTCAAACTACATGTCATACATTTCATTCTTCCCAGCACAATTGATTCATATCAGACTGCTTCCTCCAGCACTACTGCCCACGATCACATTGGGATCAATATGCATTCAATATCACTTGGTGAGCACCTTTCTGAACTCACAAATGGATTGGCTAGCACCAGTCGACCCTTCAGTGACTTTATTACTCTGGGGTCAAAAGAGCAGGAGCAGCAACGACAGCTGGACAATGAAGCAATAGCTCTTGTGCAAGGCTGTGAGTTAAAGGGTGTAGAGAACAAGGAAAACGGGTTTGATGTGAAGAAAATCACTTATGAAGAAATCAGTGATGTTGTGGATCCTCTTGAAGCAATCTTCACCCGTCTCACCAGCAAGACAAATGCTTTTGATCTTGTTCTTGTCGGACGATCTCGAAGGCCAACCCCAATTGTGGCACGACTTCTCCATCGGCATGCGCACTGCTCTGAGTTGGGTCCTATCGGTGATGCACTTGTTGACCCACAGATCCGAGCATCAGTGCTGGTGTTCCAGCAGCATGACCCAGTGTTGCAGGCTGTTCATGGTTTCTCTTCTTCAGATTCAGCAGCGCTTGAAACTGCAACTCCAGAATAAGAATGCATGGTTTTGTGAGCAGACCTCTAAATTGTGTGATACCCAGGTTGATTCCCTGTCCTTGGTGCAAGAGATCATGGCCAATTTGGTTGACATGCAGTTAGGGAAGTTGGAATCAAAGCATCAGCTTGCTGCATATTGTGGGAACCCATGGAATTCTGAGCCCCCGAAGGATGACATGGCCAACCAGTCAGTTGCAGCTTCATATGGGCTTTGAAGTCCTTGGGTTCTGAGAAATGGTAAGAACTGGCTCATGGCTAATCTTTAGTTGGCAAACATGGGACAAGGGTGCAGTGACTCTACAAGGATGATAGTTTGAAGAAACTCGTGTAAGATAATTTCCTGTATGGAGCAGGGAATGATTTAGCACAGTTTATGCAAAGAGCTCATAGGATCCTTTAGTATGCTACTTACCCCTTGTTCACAGATAGGGCTCAATGATTGTGGGAGCAGAGATGAGCATTGTGGCAACATTTAGGAATCTAAGTGCATGGGAGATCTGCTAACTGTCTGCTTAGCTCCTCCTGGTCTTATGCAGAATGTAGAGATCGTACAAGTTGATTTTTTCCAGGAAACTGAGGGATTAGGCAACAAAGGTTGGCAGCTTGTAACTGGAGCATTCAATCATTCCATGCTAACTTGGATGTTTAGCTGTCACTTGGTTGATAAGGTTAGAGTGCTGAGAGATCAGTCATTGTTTTCACGTGTCATGTAACTTTGGAAGCGTTTGCTTTCTTCAGATTTTTACTTCTGTTGTCAATTCTCAGCCTATTGAAGGTTTTTAATTCTAGTCATAACTTCCCAAGCTCTTGTGCATCTTTCTTTGAGGGTGTTTTCTTCTGTTTGTTACTTCTGTTGTTGTAAATTCTCAGTTGATTGAAGGCTTTGGATATTAGTCTTAACTTCTCAAGCTCTGGTGCAATGTTTGAGCACAAATTTTCACTGCTATGTTTAAAAACTACACACGTATGAGCAACATCTCAAAAAAGGGTCAAAAAGCAAGTTTTTTTCATAGCAGACCTCAAAAGGATCGTTTAAACTCAGTGTTTTGTACCCCTGCCACCCAATAGAAACTTCTCTGGTCCAAGTCATCCCCTAAAAAGTACGTCACTGCCTATGTACATTGCACTAACAGGATATTCTCACTTGGGATTCATTCACACTTAGGGATAGGTTGTCACAATGATAGGCCCTAACTCGAAATTCACACTTAAGGATACGTTGTCACATTGAAAGGCCCTAACTCGAAAGTAGCTCGTACGATTATAGCTGTTAAGCTGTTAACCCTAATTCGACACTATCTACCCTATGAGTATTAGTCCTATTTATCTTTGTTCACACATGGGGTAAAAGTTAGGTCACTGAATTAAAGTTTGTTTTGTCGAACAAGCCATATTCAGGATGTAGTCTCCCTTGTTAGCAGTCGAAAGAGGTATCACCATAGTTGCTTGGAAAGTTGCTTCATCTTCATTTCATAGCTCAAGCTAGTTACATCTTCATTTCTCACTTGACTTTGCAGCATCATCATTTCTTGCTTTGCTTTGAGGTTTTGTAACATTATCATTTTCACAACATTTTCAATCAACTCTCTGGTTTTGGTCTAACTTTTTGCAATGTCATTTTCCACAACACCTTCAATCTACTTTTTGGCTTTGCTCTAAGTTTTAGTAGCATCATCATTTCATCATTCTTTGGAACCCCCTTCGATCTACTTTCTGATTTTGTTCAAGGTTGCATTGAAACTTTTCATTCCATTAGCTAGCAACAGGTTCTTCCAGGGCTTATTCAAACCTAATCGGTTTCAGATTTGAGAATTCAAATCTCAATCATGTAATCAGTAATGGACCCTGGGCAAGAGCCAAAAGACTCTTGAATTTCTGTAAGGCCCTAGTCCATAGGCTTTGCACATGATAAAAAAATTTCGTGATACCTAGTGGGTAGTTGTTGAATATATGCTATGTATTGTGGGAAACAACGTAAAACAAAGTCAATAGGCGATTTTCAAAAAATGAAATGCCTACTTCCACAGGGACTACACATTTTGAAAAGCAGGTTGGCTTTTTACCCTTTGTAAGGGATCCTATTAATACACTAAAAAAACCCAGTAGGTTTTTACATGTAGGGTAATGCTGGAGGAGTGAGGAGTTTCAAAAGTAACCACCTATGCAAGGCAAAACTAAGGGATGTTTACTTTTGGAACTCCCCCACTTCAAGGGTGTCACTGAGTGCAAAATCAACTCCCCCACTTTGAGGCCATTACCAAGCATAAAAACTGATGCAAATTTTTTTATTTTTTTTTAAATTCACATGATTCCAGCAGGTATCATGGGTAAAAGTGAAAAAAATGATGACAGAGATTTTGAAAAACAAAACTGCCTGCTTCTTTTGAAGGAACCTCCTGAGAGCATTTCATTTTCCAAGATGCCCACCTCTTAGGTACGACATATTATGCTCTGGGGCATAATACAAATATAACCCCCGAAATACACTAGAAAACATTGCCAAGGTTTTTATGTTATGGTGGTGCATTCGGTTCTCTTTTGGGAGTTTTCTTCCATGAGACAGGTAGCCCTCTACTAGTATCATTTTTTGTGAAGTGAGCGACCCATTTTTTTAACTGACAACTCCTAATGTGATTGAAACGTGACTAGTTTGCTTTTAAATCAGTTACACCTTGGAAATAGGTCTTGAACGAGCCCATTGCCACTTAACAGAATGGCGGCTGCCTGCCCTGTCAGGCTTGTGAGGGTGGAAAAGGCTTGTTCCATAGTATGTTAGGAGTCATCAATTTTAGAAAAAGAGGGACACAAACAGCAGGAAAGTGTAAAGAAAGATTTACAATAACTAACTAAGCTTCTCTCATATCACATTGTTCTTTCACCTAGCTGCATGTCAAGCCATCAGAGAGGACCCAGTGCCTGTATAAGAAGATGTTGATATGCTATGGACCTCTTTGAAACAATTGGAATAGAAAAGTTGAATCAGGATGAGAGGTGGGTACAAAGACTCCATTGGCAACACAGATAATTCCTCTTAAGTTCATTTTCAGCAAGTCCATGAAGAACACCAGAAAAGCCATTCCCACCTGATTGCCAAAAAGCAAACTTGGCTTTCTGCATCTGCCAAGGCCTCAAGGTCCACCTGGTCATCTAGAGGTATCAAAGCAGAAACTTTACGATCAAACTGCAAAGAAAAAGGTTTTCCTTCCAACTGTGTGATTCCACCACCTCAATATACCCCAGGCCTCTTGCTCTACCCAAATGCCAGCTCTGAAACAGTATTGGTATATGCCATCACAGACCAAAACACACATCAGATTCCCCTGCGAAGTTCTCACCCAAGACAAGTCCAATAAGGCAAGATATTGACAGTTCATTAAAGCAAAGTACCCTCCTCACCATACAGTAAAGCCTTCTCCTATCATATGCAAGGTCTGTTATGGCTACTTCCAATTCACTTCATGACCAGTGCAATATTTCCATACCACGTTTCATCCTTTGTTCACGGAAACTCAGCATTTCAAAATCGACAGAGTGGAAGCATGCATGGACAAAAGATGCCAACCATTCATGTATGAAGTAAGCCAATAGGTCATATGTGGCCATTGAAGTACATCAAAATTCTCACTGCATTGCAGCCAGGCATAGAACCAGACATGCACAAATAGGAAAGGAACATTTGCATGTGATTGGGCAGAAATGAAATCATTGGTTCCACAAAGAATAACTGTAACTTCTGACACATGGCATTGTGCTCTAAAGCTTCAAATCCTTTGGGTTCCTGAAGAACACATGATCATTAAGATGGTGGCTATTTGAGGAGGCTCTTACAATATGCCCACCTTCCCTCACACTCTACTTGTCTCTGCTTGTAGTTTGCAATGGATTAGTGACGGAAATGGCTGCCCTTGTTTATGCAGTTACCACATGCTACTCCAATGTGATACACATGAACAGAATTCACATACTAATATACAAATTTTTCAGTCCTCATTCTTATAGTTTTGTTACAAAATAGACACTTGAGAATACATCTTCAACAACAATTGTAAGGCACATTGCCAAGAGCTATTCTTCGCCATCACTAACATAAGGGCATCCATCATCCACATTGGCTAATGGATCATAGAATGGTGACTCTGGGTCTGTGCATCCAGGCACTAAATCAAGGTAGCAGCTGTTTCCCTGCAAAAACATGCAAAAGCATCAGTTGTAGCTGCTCACTTGACTTTGGGAACTACATGCATACTAGCCACAAAAGGAAAATCTCCTATTTTCTTATACAGGAATTTCTTAACCTTTGCATCAATGAATGGGAGCTGCCTACACTAAAACCAAACACAGTAAGCGAGCTACAATCTGAAGCCCAAAATAGCCCCACAAAGATCTGAACAATTCAACTTCTGCACACCCTTTTCACAGGAAAACTTGTCGATCATGGAAAAGCTACTATTCTTTTGATACTGCATAATGAAATGTCAAACCCACATGCTAAAACCTGTTGCAGTAACAGCACAAATAATGAGGATGAGTACAGTGTTTACCCCTTCGTGAATTAAACTTCCTGCAGGGAAATGACATCGATCCTGCACAAACACTGTGTCTGGGTATATGGCGTTATCACAGGCTCCATCAAGTTCCAGTTCCTTCGCCAGTCCCTTCACATTTTAGTTTTAAAAAGTAATCTCAATGACAAGCACATTAAGGGACAAGAGCCGAATAGCATACTTCATTCAATTGCCTTTGTTAACACAGCAACTTTGCATTTGATACAGGTGGCCTAAAGAATGAACCTCCTACTATAGAAAGGTTCCAGTAGCAAAAATTTCTACCTCATTGAAGAAGGAGATAGGCATATTCCACCATTTTCCAGGGATCTCAAATTTCAGCTTATAGGGCCCATCCCAATTGCTCCCATCCGTAAAAGAAAATTCCAAAGAGACAGCTGCTCAGACACAAAAGAGAAAATGTGTCATCTTCACCAAATTCCAGCTGTACTTATCATCACGCAAGACAAAAACTTGTAAAACATGTCCAGAAGGAAAGAATAAGTCAACTAACAATCAAACCAAACAGGTAAGAATTACAATATCAAAAATGGGACAAGAGCAAGAAAAAGACAACCTGTAGCACACACACAAAAAAATAAAAATTAATTAATTAATTAATTGAGAACTTGACCTTGCAGCTGCAATAATAACTTTACATTGCAAGGTGATTCAACTGAAGTTTGATCAGGTGTGACTAGGTCCAAACTCTACCCACAGTCCTCAAGAGCTCCCATCCAGATGTAAAACAAACTGATGATAATAAAATCATGAATGAGAGGGAAGAAAGAGTTATGTAGGCTTAGTTTTAGTAGTTCACTTCAATCTCAAGTTGGTATTGCATACAGAACTGAAAGCCCCTCCTACCACCTGACATCTCTTTCTTTACCAGCCAACAAGGTTTTGGAAGTTCTGCATGCAGAGGTCAACATGAGTCTATTCACACCAGATAACATACCATGGAAAGGGACATTGATTTTAATTGTGTAGAATGGTTGGCACAGGCTGCCCCGATCTTTTCTTGTCATGACTCGAGGTTCACCTCCGCACATGATTGGTTGATTGAATCCTCCTGTATTTACATTGCCATATTACCCAGATAGGATTCTAGTTAAATACATATGGATGACCTCATCAGAACATCTGTCACTATAGCAAATGTTAAAAGAGAATAACAGCTCATGTGCTGGGACACTATTGTAATAATAACCTAATAGTGTTCAGTATCTCTTGTGATCCCACTAAAACTTTTAACTGGCAGTAAAAGTAGACTGTGGAGATGCCTTAGATACTCTTGTAAATATTTTCCCCAAGAATACAGCTTAACTAGATACAACCTGTTATGAGGAAATAAGCATTCCAGATTCATAGAATGAAAGATGAAGAGAGAAGGAAAGACAAACCATTAAAACCAATGCCAAACTCTGGGTTAGGCATAAGCTTGGTAGGAGCAGGATTAAAATAAATAGTTAGTGGTTGACCCTGCCATATCCCACCTCAACTGTGAGCAGGGACAGTGATTGTGACATACATAGTGCAAATAAAGATCTCCACAGTGTAAAAGTTACAACCAATCAACATTTTGTACCTGCAGAGTTATGAGATTATTGTCCTATTTTCTTCAAACCTGGAATTTTGTGTATAAATGCTAATTACAAACTAGCATCAAGACAATTGACCCCCTAATAGTGTAGCTCCAACCTCATTGATCTAAACATCAGATGAGAGCAGCTATGAATCACTGAATCTTGTCTGCATAAAGTTTGTCATGATTTTTCTACTGTTGGTTCTAGTCTCTAACCTCATTTACATGGAAGACATGAAATGGTTACTTCCAAACACTGAAGGCCAGAAGAAAAACACATACTGATGCAGGTGCTCGGCCTGTTGTAGTTTCCCAATATACTGGAGAAGACCCCATTTCAAAGTCTGCCCATGTTGGCAACATGTACCTGTCCCATATCTTCTTCCATTCAACAATACCATTGTGGCCATGTTCTACTCTTTTGTCACAGAGGTGGTCCCAAACAATGATATTGCAAAGCCTTTAGCAGATTTTCACTGAGCTGCCAATCACAGCAAGTTTCCTAGAAGATATATCTGAATGAATTGCAGTGGAATATCACAATCAGGTGAAACAAATCCTAAGCCCCATGTTTACTGCAAGATAGCACCAAGAAATTGACTTGATTCTCAGAGATAGAGCTTGTAAAGTATACCAGCAATATTAGACATGCATGCATGTTATAGCAACATTCAAGAATACATCAGCAAGATCTTACTGTTGCAGTTCTTCATTGATAACTGCTGTGGCATATGCCTTCCCTGACGTGCTCTGTTGTGCTACTATCTGTTGGGATTTCTTTTGCTGCTCCTCTTTATGGGTTACAACTAGCTTTGACCCATGAAACCCTGACACTGGAACCCATTCCCAAACAAACCCCCATTAAGACTGTGGTGCTTAAATAATACTTCAAGTATCCAATGGCTCAGCCTTTAGATTTAGTCTCCAGTTTTTCTTGACTCTACTAGTTTCAAATTCTTAGCATTTCAACCTATAATGCTACAATCTGTAGATCAAGTGGAAGGGTTGCAACAAATTGCTTGAAGAGAAGTTGAAATCTGTAATAGATCAACCACTTAAAGAATTGCAGAGACCTCCTGCATCAACTTGGACATGTCCACAGCATTGCAGAGACAATTTGAAACTAACATTGTAGTATTTTGGACCACCATGCAACATAATAGTACAGTGTTTGAAACTGCACTGCAACATGATTGCATGTGTAATTTATGACTAAAAGGAGATTAGGGCTGCTCACAAATAGGGTTGCATGAACTATGCTGCTGCACACTGGTTGAAAATCTAAGAGGCAACCCTACTTAAATGTGGTCTCCAGATGCAGATCCTCCAATGAGCTAGAGTCAACACACAATACACAAAATCTTTTCTTGACGCAATCTGCCATCACTAAATACTAAAGCATGGACGACCTTCAAAGAATATTCAGGGACCTTGCAGAAGGAAAGCAGTCTGACTTGGCATTAAAGACAATACGAGAGGTCAACTTTGCAGAGATCAATGGCATTCTCACACCAACTAAAGCCTGTAAGGTCAACAGGGAATGTGCAGTCTTCTCTTTGCATCTGTCAGGAAAATAAATTCTTTTGCGCGGACCGATGAAGAGCCTTCACCCCTCAGGGCTACAGGCTCCTTCTCGAACTGTCTCACGACGTTTTCAACCCAGAACACTTGATTACCACGGTAATAAGTTGGTCGAATCTTCTTCCCTCAAGGACTTCCAAGCCGCCTGGTTTCCATAGTTGGTCCACCGAATGACTCCCATCACAAGAGGGTTCTTGGTCTGACACCCACCTAACGTAACTCGAAACTCACCACCCCTTCCTAAACTAATTAGACTGCAGTGCAAAAAAACACACTCACCGAGTGGCGCGCGAAAAGAGCGACTGGCAATGTGTGGCAAGGAGGAAGATGCAGCTGCTGCCACACCAGCAGGGCAGACCTGCCTGCTCGACAGCACTCCGGACGCCATAATCTCCGATTGCTATACAGCTCCACAGAAGAGCACCTTTGTTGCCAAAAACAAAGCACTTGTGAAAAAGGTGTGGATTCTTTCGCGAACGGTGAGTAATTACACTCAAAAGCTCACACAGATCTCTTTGTCTCTCTTTCACACAAAGGCAAAAACCCGTAAGGAATTAATATGGGGTCCTTTCGCTCACACTAAATGAGTAGCCTTCCGCGATGAGGAATACACACCTACTACGAATTGCGTATTCCTATTTACCCGCACTCTCCGACACCACTCTTGCAGTGTAAACTTCCCCTTTGTCGCAAACCACACTCGATCCTCCGCCGTCCTTCCTTGTGCCCTGGAACAGCCAAAATTCCTCGACTTTCCAAATCACAACTTCTTACTCAGTCTCGTTGATCAAACCTTCGAGTCCACAACGGCGACGGATTACCTGTTTGCTCAGGCCACGATGGCCCGAGAATCTCTCTCTCCGCGATATTTCTCGAGTTTTCCGCGTCCTCTCAATCACACGTTTCGTCCGGCCTTCGACTTTGTTCTGTTTTTGTTATTCGGAAAAATCCTCATCCCCGTGGGAACTAGTACAAGTGGTCCAGGAGAGACCACGTTCAGTAGAGCTCTTTCCGTCCGTAACGTCATGAGCCCCCAGTGGTGGCACATTCCGCCCTATAATTTAAGGCCCGGTTCACATGAGAGCTTAGGTCCAATTTGAAATCGGAATAGAGGAATCCTATTGGTTAAGAACTTAAATTAGGGCCCAAGTGATTTTACATGGGGTTTGGGTCTGAAATGACATGTCATCTTACATGGCACACATTATGGCATCAATTGGGCCCAAGATAACAAAAGGAATACTGTTGGGATGGAAATCCAATTTCCTCCCTTGGGCCCAAGAAGTTTGTTAAAAAATATATTAGTTTTTTGACCATCATAACTATTGGATCAAAAATCTCATTTTCAGGGATGAAGTGAATTGGGAAGCTAGAAATGTTGCACATCTTTTTTCTTTCATGCATCACTTCTTGTGTGTTTCTAGAATCAGAACAATCTTGTCTCTCTTTTTTTTTGCATTGTGTGTAAACGATCGAAGGATTTTTGCAACAAAAAAATTTGCTCTCAAAGTGCCATAGAAGTTCCAAATCTAAAAAGGCAAGATCAAAAAGTTGAGGGCATTGGAAGGGGTGTATTTCTACCATCTTTGTTGCATTCATCATTCTATGACCTTAGCATGATTCTTGTAGGTACAAAGTGGACAAGTAGAGGAGGAAGTGGGAAAACAAAATTGTTGAGAAGAAAACGAGGGGATTCATTCGAAGAAGATGAAAATGGTGAAGCTCTTCAAAGGTTGAAAAATGTTCCATTAAAAAAAAAGAACAGCTTCAACAAAAAAGACACCCAAGACAATCAAAGTAGAAGTTGAATAAGAAAAAGATAGGAAAAATTGGGTTGATGGAAATGTTGATGTTGAAACCCTCATTGCTCTTCATGGGAAATGGAGCTAGAATTTGCGAAGAATGGCAAAAAAACAAGGTTAGAGTTGGAAACCCCAAACCTATTAAACATTCATAATAAGACTTGTAAATCATGCTTCAAGTCTTTATATTTTTTTTTTTATTATTTTGTTTTGAGTTTTCTAAATTGGATATGGTGCATCACTTCATGTTGCAACTTTTTTTGAAGATTTGAGGTCAATTGAATAAAATGACTAGAAGTTATGAAGTTTTTTTCAAAGAGGTCAAAGAGGATTTAACCATGTTTGTTCTATTTCAGAGTAGCATACCTTCTTTTTTTCTTTTCTTTTTTTTGAGTTTTGTAAATTGAATATGGTGCATCGTTTCATGATGCAATTTTGTTTGAAGATTTGAAATCAATTAAATAAATTCAGAAGAAGTTATGAATTTTTTTGCAAAGAGGTCAAAGAGGTTAACTCATTGTTTCACTTTGCATCCATCCATTTCCATCCTCATGTAATCTTGTTTTCCTTTTCAATAGGGGTGGATATGTAAGCAACACTTCATGTGTGATTATTTGGCTTTGATTTTCGATTTCTCAAAAACGGCCATTGCTTGTAAAAAGAAATTCAACACCTTTTTCAAACAATATAAAAAGGACAAGATGACAAATGAAGTTCGAGCATCATCATGAATGCAAATTTTATGATTCCATGGACTTTTGGTGGAGCCAAGTAGGAATTGTTTTCAAACATGTTTTGGTTTCTACCAATGATATGGATTTACAACATGAAAGCATGGAACAAGTGGAGAATGGATATCACACTGGGATTGAAATCAAGGCAATTACACCACAATCTACTCAAAAAGGTAAACAAAAATTTCATGACCAAGCTCTTGCAATGTTTGCCAAGGTGGTGGAAAATAGTTTTATCATGATGAAAACATTTCAACAAACCATTTTTTATTAGAGAAAATTGACATTCATATTGATTACTTAATCAACAAGCTATAATAGGTCCATCTTAAGATTTCATGTCTTATTCAGAATTTGAACTTGATTCTAAAAAATTGTCTTGGACTCCTTCAATTTGGCCATGTAAAAGATTTTGGCAAGTAATTCATGGGTTCTACTTTTTTTCTTTTTTCTTTTTTCTCCTTTTTTATTTTGCGCTCCTCCATCCACCCTTTCATTGTCATTTGAATTTAATGCATTGTCTTCTGCATCCTCAATTATCATAGTTTTTTGCAATCCTCTCATTTGTTTTATGGCATTGCATGCAATGTGGAACATGTTTTTTGTTTTGAAAATCTCTAAATTTGCCATTTGCTTCTATTTGCATTTCCATTTTAGCTTTTATTGCCCAATCCATGTTGAATGCATCACTATGTATTATACACAAGTTGTGTAAACAAAGAGTTACAATAACAATGTCTAATAGATGGCAAAATGGCATATCAATCCTCTTCAATAAGATCCTCCATCTACCTTTCAATATTCCAAATGTTATTTTTATGGTTAGGTGTCAAAAAGGTAAGGTAAACAATTACTGCTACTTATCACTAAAAAAACATTAATGGCCATAAACAAGTTTTAATGTATTGAAAATAATTTTTTATTATTATTTAATGATAAATATGAGGATTATTTTTAATTTTATCACAATGACGTTGTTTAATCACATATTTAATATGCATTCAAATAGATTTTTTTTAAATAACTTTTTTTTCCTTACATTTTAGGTTGTCCAAACTTGTACAAATAGGTGGAAGTAAATGAATTATTGAATATTGTCCATTTTCAACATAATGTACCTTTAAAATGTACAAGTGTATGTTTACAATGTTTAAATATTATAGTAAAATACATCAAACTTTTATTGGAAAAATATGTTTAAACTCAATTTGATAAGTCATTTTCGAACATATTTGTTATCTAATTTTGTTGTCCCAAAGTTTTTCAAATTTTGTAATCACTTCATATAAACTCAAAGAAAAGCACCATGTTTTTATTATATTATTTTCAATTATTTTCAATCTATTTTCATCTACTTGTGTCAAAAATTGGACCATTTTTTAACTATCTTTTTTGAACTATTTTATTGTATATTTTATCATGTTTTCACCCAGCCATTTGAATATTTAAATTGTATGAAATTACAATGGGCCTTCCTTTTAAACAATCCATTTTTTTCACCTTTGAATGGGGAATAAAACCAAGGGCACATTGTGTAAGCAACATCACCTATCAATTTGTAAGGCAAGAATGTTCCACTCATTGTCATTTTGCCAAATTCAATTTTTTGAAACAATGCCCAATCATGGTTTCTTCCTACACACCCAAAATCATAATCCCATAATTTTCATTTTACACTAATGCAAAATAAAATCCTTTTCTACAATAGTAAAAGGCAAGGTCATTTAAAGGTGCAATGATTAGTATGTGACTACGATCAATGGTCCCAAGTACATAAGGTATATATTCCATGTAAGGCTTCAAATTTCATTGCAATAATTATTATTTTGGCTAGTGTTGGATCTCGAACATTCAGGGTTTCAAAAGGGTTCTAATTGTTGCACAACATTATCTAATAATAATAAAAGTTATACCAATGGCTCCCCAATAGATTTCACCGTAAGCTAATAAAGTATTTCCACTTCCCAATCTTGAAAGTGTAATGCAACCCTAGTTTCAACTGGAATACATGCCCTCATATTAATATCTATTCTACTAATTACAGGAGTTAACACTTGATATATATACTTGAAAGTAGTTAAACTTAACTTCAACGAAACATTATTTTAGAAAACAACCCAAGAGGTGTTACTCCATGATTCCTCCAAGCCTCTCATTGCTCCACACCATTTTGTTTTTTGGATTGCCTCTTTCCATGATGAAAAAAAAAATCATCATCAATGCAACATTTTGTTCATTTAGGACAAGTTGTTGTAATGCCAAAATGCCCAAGCAATCACATGTTTGATGATTATGAAAAAAAAACAAGAGCCACAAGGATGTTTTTCCTTCTTTCTTCCATGGTCTAAGGTTAGGGTACTTCAAAAGTGAAAAGAAAACATTAGAAAAAAATGAAAAATTAAAAAAAAATGAATATGAAAGAAGTGAATCAAAAGGAAAGGAAATATAAAAATTGAAAAGAATGAAAGTAAAAAGTGTGAATTGAAATAAAAATATTCCAAAAAAATGAACAAAAGAAAAAAGTGTCAAAAAGTGTGAGAGCAAAAAAAAAAGAAAAAAAAACAAAATTTGAAACTCTTCCATAGGTAGTGTGAAAGGAATGATGAACTTAAGAGAGAAGATATAAGATAAGATTTTAGACTTATACTTGAACCAAAAATGTTTACATAACTTAAGCTCAATTCATAAAAATAACATATTTTACGACTTTGTATGTTGAATCCAATTGTTGGGCAAAACATTCAATCTTGAGCCCATGAGCAATTAGGCACATGCCCTCATGTATATTGGGCCTAAGAGCAACATTGTAATTTAATGGTCATACATAGTTTGGAACTATGAAAACTCTTATATCACAAAGGCAATTCATTTAAGGCTAATTGGACTATCACAAAATTACAATGATTGGATCAAGCTTTTTTTTTTTTTGGTTTGGCATGGGGGGTGTGGGATTTTCACACTACATTCAAAAATAAATAAAATTGAAATATTTTACCACAAATTACTAGTTTAAAAATATATATCACCAATTAAACTCAGGCATGCATTGTTTTATACAACCATTTACGCATTTGTTATGAAAGCTTGAAATATTTATATTGATTTGAGATAGTCAATTTCTAGAGTTTATATGTAGATTATGTAATCAATATTCCTTACACTATGGGCATTGTTGTAAATTTAAAAATTGGGGATAGTTCACAAGTAATTGAAAAAGTTTTTAAAATGGCAAGGTTTTAGAGATTTTCACTCATCATTTTGAACAAAATTTGGGGCCTAACTCTTTCTTTCTTTGTGTTGGTGGGATGAATGATATGAAATGTGTGAAATCTATGTTGAGTTTCATAACCCCCCAAATGTCACACACACATGTAAAAGAAAAAGAAAAAGAATAATATACACAATGAATTTGGCATATTTGGGTTACTTCCAATATAGAAATTATTTGGGGTACCTTATAAATGTTTCATCATCAAAATGATGATTATGAACAATGTTTGTTACATGGATCATCTCAACCCATGATTGCACAAAGTAAAATGTTGTTCATCATTAATGTCCTTCAACTTTGCAACCTTTCCTCCACAACACCACCTAAAAGTAGTAGCATTTTCAAAGATTGTGGCAAAACAAAGATTTAGCAAACAAGATGTATTGATGATTTTGGCTACACACCAAAATCACAAAAACCTTGAAATTTTTTGTAAAGTTTAAAAACCATAATTGTTTAGCATGATTTTTTTCTCATGTTATGCAAATAATTTATGTGTACATTGACATGGATTAAGTGTTAGGTAATATTAAAATATTTTCCTTGATGTGACAACATCTTGGGATGTGTCAAAGAATATTTGATGATCCACATCAAGTTAACATGTCAAAGAACATTCCCTTGGACATTTGAGGGAATATTTCTATTTGCTCACATTCATTTGTGCATGTCGATATTCATGTTCACCTATTCACCAAATAGCATCCCCCATGTGAATAGAAGGTACTTCCTCAACCCTTTTAGGCTATTGATTTAATGACTGCCTTGGCTTGACATTCAAAATTCTTAAATGCATGGTTCTCTTGATCTTTATAATGTGCTTCCAATATCTAGACACTCATTTTCACTGATACATTGACACCTTTTGATGCCATGAATCAATCTTGTAATTGCTCCCATGTAATCTTGCATTTGTTGCATTAAGAGGAATTTTATAAATTTAATATTTCCTAAATACTTCTTACTATAATTCGTGATATTCTATATTAAAATGTTTCTTAATTGAAAAATATTTTTCCTTTCATATAGGTTATCATACAATCATTGAAATAATTTTTTTATTTCAACATTGATTAAACCCAATCCTAAAGATTTTGTTATTAACTAAACAAATTTCATACTAGACTATTAGATCTATCTTAGAATATTCAAAGAAAACGCTAACCTCAAGTAATTTCTACTTCATCAACCAAAAATTGAAAAAACAATGTATTCAAGGATGGTCACCAAATGGGAAAGACCTTTTTATTATTATTATTATTATATGTTCTTTCTCAAAGTTCATACATTTCTTATTGTTATGTTTCAACAATAATAAGGGTCTTGGCATGGTAGGGTGGACCAAAACCCAACAAAAAAAAACTTGGCCCAAAATCCACTTTGCAAAATTTACACTATGCACAATGTTGACACAAGACGATGACAAGATAATGACATTTGAAGTGGGATTGGCCAATTTACGCATCATTTTCAAATGTTCATTAGAAGCAATTTATGCATGAATAGACACAAAGCGATAGGACAAGCTTACTTGGACCCCTATGATTTGTCATGCACAACCTCTATCTTATTGCAATCATTTTGAGATCTAGTAGAGTGAGCTTGCTTTATGTCAGAGCCTGACATGTGCATGATCATTAGGCTTTGAAAGGACAGGATTGCCGTAGAATGTATTTTGGACAAAAAATGGTCTCAACAAATATGCAGCATAGGAAATAAAGACCTAAAAAAAAGTGAAGGTAGAGAACACCATATCTCTTTATGTACACCCATTGTTTGTAAATCCACCCAAGATCATTTTTGATAGGAAGGTTCCATTAACACACAAATAGTTTGTTGAGGCTTATGGGTTATGTAGCATTGAACCATCTCCTAGAAAGTTGAAGCTTGGGTTAAATTATATAGAGGAGGAGGTTTTGGAGTTGTTTAGACCTCTTACCAACAAAAATGGCTATTGCTACAATTTTAACAACAATCCAAAGTTGGTGAAGCACATTGAAAAACTATGGATGATCACCCATTAATGCACAGAAATGCCAACCACATGAATAATCAACAAAGCCTTAGTTTGAAGCATTGTTTGTGAAAAGAAAAATCACCCTATAAACTAGGTTGTGTTTGCAAAGTGGACAATTAGGGATCAGCTCCAAAGAATGAACTTGTCTAAGGTAGGACAAGCTAGAGCTGAAAGAGGGGGTGTGGAAGAAGAGGATGTGGAATCAAAGGACAACACGATGCCATCACTGTCAAAGGTCACATACCAAGTCCTAGTGCGCAATGGTGTTTCATGAGACAAAAAGGGGCAAGAAATTGAAGGTTTTATTGAATGGCAAAAAATGCTTTTAGTTTTAGGGGAGGAGTCTTCTAAAGTGGAGACATCTCTTTCTTCTCTTTTGAAATGCAAAGATGCAATATGCCAAAACATGGCATCCATAACTTGATCATATATAACTAGAGTCTTGATTTAGTCATGGAGTAATATATGTCTTGCAACTATGCCATCTTTATGATTATAGTCATCTCATGACTACACAACTCTTTATGACTATAGTCATTTTTTAAAAATTACTAGGTGTACCATTGACCTTGTTTCGAAATGGAATCTTGAAGTTGAATCATTTGTTGCCCGATGAATTGTTCAAAAAGAGGAAAAGACATGCAAAATTGGACACCATGATGAAGGACTTACATTTGCAAATTGAAACCCTGGCTCACCCTCGACAAAATAATGTAATGCTATTATCATGTTTCTTAGATCCAATGGGTTTTGTAATGTATTTAAAATTTCATATATATAATTCTAACATTAAATCCACAAATTTCAGCCTACCTTTGATGTAATGATATGTCTAATATATTTTTGAATAAATATTACTTATATTTTTATAACATTGAATTTATGTGAAACTTCTTATTATGCTATGGTTTTTTTAGGGTCTTTTTTATTTCAAGCTTGTGGTTTTGAAACTTTAGCAATTTTCCCAATAATTTGATTTTTTTTAATTTATTTATTTTTGAACAAAAAATGTTGAAATTATTTGAATTTTATTTCAATCTACATTGTGAATATTCATCCCAAAAAATCATTAAAGGACTTTCATTCAAAGGTTATTTTGATGAATATCTTCCTTGAACTTTTTGACATTAATTATGATATATAGTTCTATTAATTATATCCAATATATCTAATAAGAATTCACAATGTGCCCCAAAATGAAAAGTTGTCATATAACGAGTAGCTAAGAATATAAAACTTGATCCCTATAAGTTTTCAAGAACTTTATGAAAAAAATTCAAATTATTTTCTTATGGAAAATTATTCCACCTTCCTCTTCATTATTTGTGAGAAGTGAGAAAAAAATGCAAAAAAGGAACAAGGGTCAAGTTATAAGGCTAGGATGAAACTTATTTATTAAATTATTTGTTAAATAGTTTATCAAAATTACTACCATAAAAATTGGGAAAATATTATAATATATATTAAATCAAATTTACTAAAATGAACACACTTTTTTTTTCAAAAGATGAAAAATCACTATTCATAATAAAATTAATGAAAATTTTATGATATTAAAATATGTTATGTGTGTGTGTGGGTGTGTATTAATAATTATGGGATTTACATAATATTTTAATATTTTATATAATATTTTACATATTATTATATATTTGATAAAATAAATATCATAAATTTTGATTTAATTTAAATAATTTTAATACATTGATTGATTCAATATATCTTTATAAGGTGGGTAGATTTAATATTTTAAAAATATTTTCCAAAAAAACCTTTTTAATGTTATTTTTAATAGGTTTATTTACGAATCATTTTGAAGAAAATAAAATCTTAAAGACATCATTATTGTTGAAATGTATTAAATAACGACAATTCAAATGCATTTTCAGTCAAATTAAATTTTTTTCTCTTAAAAACATTGTAGATGTGTACATCTTGGAAAAATATTTAAGAATGAAATTTCATTTTTTTCATTTGGACAAAGTATGAAAAAGATAACGATGGTTAAAGTTGCCTACTTTAATTTGTATGGGAGAAAGGATGATGTGGGATCATGTTGGAATGTTTCCCTTTCAGTAAATTTATCCCATATCCTTTGTCAAAAAGTTTCGCTTTGTAAATTATATAACTATGTGAAAGAATATTGTACGTACAACACATGCATTAGATTTAAAGTACAAGGACCACTTGTGATGAACCAATAAAAAATGGCTTGTGACCAAAAAATAAAAAAGGATCTTGCACACCTACCAATAATAGGCCTACCTACCTAAGCTTTTAACTTAGGCTTTTAGGCCACCAAGGCTATCTAACCTAAGTAGCTAACCTAGGTAGCCTAGTTTAAGGCTAGCCTAAGTTGTAGGTTGCTAACCTATGCAAGGTTTATAGGCTAGATTAATAAATAGGTAGTTATATAGTCCACGTGGCATGATTATGTTTAAACACATGACTTCATTTCATAAGTCAATAAATATATGTTATTTAATTATGTCTTAAATGTAGTAATAAAAATCATGGTTTTCCCCAACTTAGTAATAAAAGTCACATGACTAATGACATAAATTACTTTGACCATAAATATTATTAATGGCATAAGCCACAAGTCCTTATTTACTACATGATTATGTAGTAATATATGAAGTAATATATGCCACGTTTTGGCATAATGATGATTGTAAAGTAGATTTGTTGGTACACAATGGACATGTTAAAGATTGTCAAAAGTTAGTTGATGATGCAAATGTTAAGCTCCTGGAATTACAACTTCCATTAGATGCTCAAAATTTGGTTTTGAAAAACATAGAAATGTCTACATAAATAGAAATTAAGTCTGCGCAAATGGATGAAGTGGTTAAGGGTATAGGGGCATCACAACATAAGTGTGATTATCAAGCTGGTATGGTGGAAGCCTTTAGAGGTTTACTAGTGGAAGGAGATGTAGAGGAAAGGGCAATGTTGAAAAAGTTTGTTGCTGCCAAAAAGGCATGACTCGCAACAATTAAAAGGAGCAACAAATGCAAGCAACAACTAGCTACTCTTGGTTGTCAAGTTGGTGTGATGCAATGTGGAGGGGAAGAACCAACCATAAAACCTTTTTCGATATGTTATAATGCCAATAGTAATTTTGAAATAAAAGGTCAAACTATCACAATTTCCAACTGTTCATTTTATTGTCAAGGTTTCAATCCAACTTGGGATTGCAAGGTTTTGTTTTGCAACCATTCTTGGTGTGCCATTGCACATTTCAATTTCTTCTGCAAATGCATAGAGAAAAGTTGCAACCAAGAGCCGCACCTAGATTGGTGGAAATCGAGTGGAATCAAAAAGCCTACAGTTGGAGATGCAACAAAAAATGGTGGAATTCACATGGGAGAAGGTAAACTACTACCCTAATCTATGGTCTTTTATAACAGTTCAAGCTTTTCATTAGGATGTGTACAAGATACATAAGTCTTTCAAATGTTCAATTCCTTGCAAATATGGTGTAAGTCTCCAAGTTAAAATCCTACATAATTCAATCCATTGAACTCATGCAACTAGGTTTGACAAACCAATAATCCAAAAGTCCTATTATGTTCTTATGTAATTAGTTTGGATGTGGTGTCCAAAGTAGTCTTTTCAAAATCCCCAATTGTTCATGTTCATATATTTATGTTGTCAATCCATCTTTGAAGAACTTTTCATTCATATAATGTATTCAATCCATATTATTTTATTTTGAATCTAGATAGAATCCAAAATTGTCTCTTCAAACTACATGTGCTCCCTTCATATTCCATTCAGTCCATCTATGTTCTATTCTAAGTCCATAGAATCTCGAATAGTCTTTACAAAATCCTACATTCCATTCATATTCTACTCTAAATCCATCTATGTTTTCTTTTAAATCCCTAAGGTCCAAGATTGTCTCTTCACATTCATCTATGTTCTATTCTAAGTCCATAGAATCCAGAATTCTCCCTTCAAAATCCCACACTCCTTTCATATTTTATTATCAATCCATCTATGTTGTCTTCTAAGTCCATAAGGTCCAAAATAATTTGTCTTTTCAAAGTCCATGTGTTCCATTCATATTCTATTGTGAGTCCATCTTTGTTATATTTTAAGTCCATAATGTCCAAGGTTTTTCTTTTCAAAGTCCCCACTCCATTGATAGTACGTCCATGTAGTTCACTTATGTTGTAGATTCTAAATCCAAAGTGTCCAAGATTCTCTAAAGTCAAAGTCCATTTTCATTCATATTTTGTCCATAGTTCATTGTTCTATTCTTAGTTCATGATTTCCAAAAATATATGTTTAAAGTTTCTTGAGGTGCTGCAAAGGCAATATCATGGTCTTAGAAGTTTATAACCAACAAATTTGTGAGAAAATTAAACTTTGGTTGGGTTCTTCTAAAACCACTTCGGACTTCCATGTATTTTTTTATTATCAAGCATGAAAAGTGCAACCTTTCCCGACCAATCAAATCTGAGACAGTAAGCCCATCTGTAAGGAGTATCATGCCAACTCTTGAACATGGACAAATTGTTCACCTTCAAGAGGTCACATCCCTTAATTGAAGGGTCGAAGTGCATGCATTGTTGGCAGTCCAAATCCAAGTAAATAAACATTTGCCTTCACCACAAGCTTGGAAGAGAGACATCAAGAAGGCATTGGATATGCCTCAAGTGGTTATGGATGTGCAATTGGAAAATAATGTGGAAGATGTCACATAATCTGAATTTGAAAAGCTAAAAAAAAACAACACAACTATAACATTTGGGCCAAAAAAGGGTATTGACATTAAAGTAACAATGCCATGCAATAGTACTGACTCTACAACAAAAAAAGTTAAGAAGCCAAAAGTAGCTATTGCTAAAAGGCTTTCCACAACTAAAAACACAAGAGCATCAACTATAGCTAGCAAGGGACGACCCAAGCATAAATGAGGATGTGGATTCTAGAGGTAACCAATATTCTATGCCCTATGCTTAAAATCTTAATTCCCAAGTCTTCAATTCTTATCTTTTGGCCCATGACAATTGAATAAAGTTGTAACTTTCATTAATTTTCTATGTTGTTTGTACTTTGTTTGAATTTTTCAAATGGAGCAATATGCCATGATCAAGTTTTGGGTTTCCATTTGTCTATGAAATCATGTTGCCAAGTGGGTAGAAACTTTATTTTCTTCATAACATCAAGATAGTTTGAAGTTTTGTTATGCTTTTTGGGGAGATGTATTATTCCCATAAATGAGGTAGGATGTTTTATACTTAAAAGCTCCCACATGATGTTTCATTGTGTTATGGGTGATTCCAACACTACAACTGAAATAACAAAATGGACCAAGCATGTAGCTCTATTGCATGAATTTTTTGGATTGGGTATCAGTTGAGGAGTACAAACATAAAACCTCATCTAAATGATCATTCCATCAACATATATGTTCATTGGATGTATACTGCATATAACCAATGAACTTGGGCATTGAAAAAATTAAATGGGATTACTAGGTTGTTATAAACTGGGAAAGGAAAAGGGAATGACTTGCACCATATGCTAGCTACACAATGTATGCCAATGTTGTGTTGTCAAAAATTACTCCTCCAACCCCATATTTTGGTATTGCAAACACACTCAACAATGATATATTGATATTGTTTACTATGAAATTTGTAACTCCACAATATAATGTTGAATATATTCCCCAACTCCTTATCAAATGTAAAACTACCAAAACTTTTACCATTTTCAGCCAAAACTAGTGAATCCCTATTTCAAAAATAACCTTTGAAGTTTAGTTCTATGTGTTGTGTGTGGAAAAATGTCATTTACTAGACTTGGAAAATGGAAGTTTATAGAATAACAAGTTCCATATTCATTGATGACAAGAATGTTGCCTCCATTATTCTCACCTTAGAAGTAGGGTAAACCCATTTGGAGTGAGACCTTGGGTAGCTAACCACGACAAAAAATTACAATTTCATTAATTTGACTTAAATTACAATGTGTCATTTCAACATAATGTTTGCAAACACTTAGGCATTCTATTTGTTTGTATGTCTTAGAATAATAATTCTACAATACTTGGAAATATTATTGTTTGTCTTGGGAAAATAATTCTACAATAGTTAGAAACAGTATTATTTATCTTGGGACAATAATTTTATAACACTTGGAAACCCAAGTCAACATTGTTATTGATACCTTCCTAACTTGATAACTTTAGACTTCCAAGTTATATTCCAATTCATTTTTGCCAATATTTAGTAGTTAACATAATACTATGATGTTAACTTTTGAAACAATTTTTTTTTAGTGTTTATTGTGTTGGTTTTTGCTGGTGGAATCTTTGCCTTCGTACTAACTACAATTGACATGATAATCTCCAACATAATTCAAATACTACTCAAGCTTGTGTATTGAATTTGTTCAATCTTGATACCTTAACTCCTTTTGATACTTTGCATTTCGCAAATCCTATTGTTTAAATAAGACACCCAAAATATGGGAAACAATAGTAGGTTGGACTACTGGTAAACAAAGTACAAACAGAAGTAACCTACATTGTACAATTTTGACCAAACTTTCAGAATCACCAAAACGTGTATATTGCAAAGTGAATTCTTTGATTGCCTTGATGCTAAATCTTCTAAAGACTAGGATTTTACCCAAACCTTAAAATCAAAGATTGTGCCTTTTATATTTGGCTCCAAGTTGTGTCATAGACTGTCATAGAATGTCATGGAAATTATTAAACAAGCAAAATGCTTGTCATGAAAGGTGTGCTCCCTAGGATGGTTAGTTGGATTTGAGGCAACCTCGGCTCCCTTAAGCCCAATGGGCAAGGCACAAAAGGGGGGTGGCCTTGTTATAACATCTAGGGAAGCATTAGCCAATTACTTTTGAATACTTCAACACCAATAAGCTCCTTGAATACTTCTTTTACATCACCCATGCCTTATGCAATTCTAGGCCACACAGATTGAATTTGGCTTAAGAAGTGCAATCCCACTATGTACAATCATTACACCTTGGAGCACAACCTACATTCCACCACCTGCCCCCACCCATCCCCGGCTCCCCCATGTCTTGAATGAAATTGATAGAAATGATGAAGTAGTTCAAGGAATGGGAACATTGATGTTTCAATTAATTTGCATGCATTGTGTGCCAGTGCCTTGAGAATCAAACATTTTCTTATGCGGTAGTCAAAGATGTGAACTAATGCAAGGTTGTTATAATCCTTGAATTTCCTCTAAAAAAAATTCAAACATGACAAAAGATTTGCAAGTCAAAATAAGACCAAGAAAAAACAACATGCAAGAATTGGTTGTATTATTAGAAATCCTATCATTTGCAACCCATCCTTGTGTGACTACATGCAATTGAATGTTGCTTGCAACTACAATTGGTTGCCTATGGAACCACTTTTCAAATTTGGATGAAGTTTGGTGTTTTCAACTAGGTTGTGACTATGACTTATTTCATCTTTAAATTGTGTTATTTTTTATAATGTTTGTATTTTTACAACATTGTATATACATTTAGTTGCAAATGTAACCAAGATAGTCACATGCTAGTTGTATAAAGTATTTAAGCTACCTAGCTTGCAAGGACATAACTATATATTAAGAACCTACTTACTTATTAAGTACCTACCTTCCTATAAACCAAGGCCACATGGTACTTAGCTTAGGCTTAGTGACATGTGGCATTGCTTACGTATACATATAGGCCTAAACATGACATGTGGAACATAGGTTACGCCTAGGCCATGCCACGTGGCCCTTATGCTAGGCCTAAACCATGCCATGTGACACATAGGCTAGATTTTAACCATGCCACATGGCATTTCTGTTATGCCTCGGCCATGCCAGATAACACATAAGCTAAGCTATGACATGCCACATGGCACATATGCTAAGTCTAGGTCGTGCCATGTGGCATTTAAACAAGGCATAAGACATGCAACATATGTTAGGCCTAAGCCATGCCATGTGGCACATAGGCTAGGTCTAAGCCATTCCACATGGCACCTAAACACAACATAGGACATGCCACATGGTGCATATGATAGGCCTAAACCATGCCATGTGGCATATAGGTTAGGTCTAAGCCACCCCACATGGCACCTAAACATGACATAGGGCATGCCACATGGCACATATGCTAGGCCTAAGCCATACCATGTGGCATATAGGCTACATTTAAGCCATCCAACATGGCACCTTTGACATGCCACATGGCGCCTAACCTAGCCTATACCATGCCATGTGGCACCTAGGCTAGGCTAAAACATGCCACATGGCACCTAAACTAGGTTAGGACATGCCATGTGGCACGTAGGTTATACTCTGACATGCCATGTGGCACGTAGGCTATGTTCGGACATGCCATGTGGCACCTAGGTTAGGCTAGGATAGGACATGCCACATTGCACATATGCCAAATCTAGGCCATGCCATGTGGGACCTAGGGTAAGCTTATGTCATGCCACTCGTCACTTAGGCTAGGTTATGCCATGCCATTCGTCACTTAAGCTACGTTATGCCATGCCACATGGCACATATGTTAAGTTTAGGACATGCCATATGGCAATTAAGCAAGACTTAGGCCATGCCATGTGGCAACTATATATGAATGCCTATGTTATGTTATGAATGCCACATGACACAGAGGCTAAGTTTAGGCCATGCCACATGGCATTTAATTAACCATTTTTCCACGCCACATGGCAACATGTATAGACTAGTTGCCACATCATAAAATGTGTTAATTAATAAATTAGGTTAGTATGTTGTAAATTAAGTTAGAATTAGTAGGTTAAGCTAGGTACTCACTAGTAACCTAAGTAATTACATGACTAGTTGCAACTACATTGCAATTACAAAATTAATCCCATATATTTTGCCTCCCACTTTAGTTTTGTCAACTACATAAAAAGGTGCCTTAGGAGCATAATGTATAAATTAAAATGCAATTTCATTTTGGGATGAAGGAATAAAAAAAACTCAACCTTAATTAAACCCAAAAAAAAAAAATGGTATTTTTAATATATGCCATGTGGCTTAAGTCTAGGCCTAGGTTAAGTGGCATAGGTCTCGACCTAGCTTAAGTGCCACGTGGCCTAAATTTAAGCTTAGCTTAGGTGATCACCTAGGTTAGGCCTAAAAGTGGCACGTGGCATATGTTTACACCTAGGTGCCACATGACATATGTGTAAACCTAAATAAGCTAGGTGCCACATGGCACTTAGTTTACATGGCACATAAGTTTAAACTTATGCCACATGGCCTATGTATAAACCTATGTGCCATGTAAGTTATATAAGTGCCATGTCGTGTAGGTCTAAGTGGGTGCTACATGGCAGAATGTAAATGGTCACCAATATAGTTACAATTTTAGTTGCAAGATTGTTCATGTATACATTATAGGGTAACCATATATGTATTTGATGAAAAAAAAATTCATTGGTCGCATGCGATTAGTTGTTACATGCGACTTGTTATTTGTTATTACAAAAAAATTAATCACAAATGTCACTTGCGACTAAAAACTAGTTGCAAACAATAGTTGCATGTGACAATATTAGTGTTGATAGTAAGGGTACCTTGGTGCCAAGAGGAATATCCACAAAGAGCGATGGAAAGGGACCATGATACTTGACAATTATAAACCACAAATGATTATTAATGAGGAGCAAGTGTAGAAGCTTTCTTATATGCCGTAAACTATGGCTACTCTGATTAATGTCATTCACAGAACCCACCTACAACATCCCACAATACAAGCAACAACATTCAAGCTCATTCCTTCCCTTCATGAAAAAGACTAAATAAGTCTTGTATCTTTTTGACAATATTTCATTCTTCTTCATATGTCCAGTTTCTATGGGGGATTTACCTAGCTCTTAGAGAGGTGAGAATTGAAAAAATGAACGAATGGAGTACCTACAAGACGCAAGGAGTTATTGGTAGGTTGTGGAGTTGAAGTAGAGAGTGAAGATCAAGTAAAAAACATGTAGCCACCACTCATATCCATATCTGAAAGCTTATTGTGCACTCTCCTTCCAATTTTTCTTGTCACCACATTAGATAGTTGTATTATATTAATCAATGGCAACAAGTGATACATATTCATGCATACATGTGTCAACCATAATAACACACAATTTAACAAACATGGACAATACACATGTAATCAATGCACAATATACACATCATACACCATTACAAATTGCACTTCCAATTACAAATGAAAACTTGAATCCCATGTGTAAGTGTCAAATGCAAAGGATCCAAACTTTAATCTGTCTCAAAATCCAGAACAACTAAAGCTTGCATAATACCATGTAGTGAATAATCTGGCAAGGCGTACACATGGTCACTTCCTATAACTTTATGGTTAGAATGTAGCATAGGGAAATGGATCTGACATGGGACACATGCATAAACATTGTTGGAAAATTTCACAAAAAGACATAATTATTAATACATGACCCCCACTTTTGATAATATGTTCTTGCCATAGTAGTAATTCCTTCTTCAACATTAACTACAAAATTATCACCAACTTGCAAACAACTAGCCAAATATTTGCCACATTCACCCAATTGATCCCATTCATCTTCATATGTACTAGATTGAATGGCAAAGCAAACATAACCTAGATTGCTAGAATTCAACAATTCCACATCCCAAAATTCAGTCTAGGCCAAATTCACACAAGTTATGAAGTTGCCATCTAAACAATGGCAATAGAAGCAAGCAAAATCTTTCTTGAGTAGCTTGTTAACATCATTATTACCAACAAAACGAACTAAATGGATATTTTGACTTCCCTTAGTGGTGTCACAAGTGTAAGTGGTATGTAGGTCAACATCTAACTTTTTCACATGCCAAAAAGTGTGAGTTACTGTCCTCCTTTCTCTTGTATAAGAAGTCTCTACCTGTGAACTCAGGTGTTTGTGCAAAAGTGTAACCACATCTTCTACATTTTGCAATTTAGGTCCAAAATCATCTAGTTATGATTGTTGAATGAATCTTTTTAGCACAACTCTAACACCATCATAAGGCCTCTTGCCATGACCTATGCCAAAAAAACTCCACAATAGGCTACACAGGCCCCTAGTTAAGTATGGGTAGCAACTTACAAAAAACCATGGAGTTTTGCTCTTGAATTATGAGGAGCAGCCATTTGACCACTTGTAGTGGTGTTTAAGTTGAAACACTATCCACCATGCTTTGCCAATGAAAAGCAAACAATGTTGAACAAAATAATTGTCATGGGTTTTATCATCATTGATATTGAAATGGTATTTCCTCAAAATCCTCATCATTTGGAATTGGGTTTGGGTTATGCTACCAAGTTATGTGCACTAAAAATGTTACTTAATAGTTATGTTAATGCATACTTTGCACTTCATTTTGGATCTCAAATGTGTAATTTTCTAATAAGTTAATCATTGACACAATTGTGTCACTAGAAAAACTCCTCAAACAATTCTTAAATTGGATGTCTTGCCAACAATCCACAAAATTGTGGCGCACAAAGTGTTGAAACTTTGGTTCAAGTATTGAATGAAGTTAGCATATGATGTGGACTTGTAGACAAGTGTCAACTTTTTCTTGGTCATAATTTTCTCAAAAGAGAAATGTTTCCAATTCACAAAATGTCCAAACGACCCTTATTCCTCCACTAGACAAATTGGGAGGTTTTCAAACCCGTAATTATCACATTCACCTAGTAAACATTCCCTAGCATGCCATTATGAGAATTTGTCTTTAGGGCAAACTATCAATTCCCATAGAATAGTGAGCCTTACATATGTAGTAGAACTACCCATACATGCATCATAGCCTTTAGTACCATCAGTAGATGCACATATCTATTCACAGTCACAGTCACATTGTGATTATGAATGGATACCAGAACTTTTTCAAATGTAAATCAAACCTTTTCACAATTCATCCAACTCCACATGGTAGATACAACATATGTTTATTTCCTTTATCTTTTTCACAAAAAAAGGCTTGAATGAATAAAAGCCCCCATGTCCAATGATAATTTCTAAATGTGCCTTCTGCAAGCATAAGTAAAACTTTGTCCACAAAAAACCCCATAATCCATAATAAGTCCCAAACATTCCTTGACAAGTCCACCATAGTCACCACCTAGTCCACAACAATAAATTAATTTGGGCTAATACTCCACTATAAATCCATTTGACAATAAAGTCAATCCAATGTCCAATTATAATATAAACGTCCCCTGTAAGTCCACTATTAGTCCATTATTAGTCCATAACAACAATTAGTCCATTACTAATCCAATATTAGTCCATCATTAATCCACTATAATCCTCTACAAATCCTCACCATAACTTAGTTCACCAATAATCCAATGTTAGTTCATTATAACTCCACCATAAGACCAAAACATCCATTGGAAATCCATTAATCCTATATTAGTCCATTCCTAATCCACAATCAATCCACTATAAGTCCACAATAGTAGTTAGTCCAATATTAATCCATTATTAGTCCATTCCACATGATTAATTAGTCTTTTGTTAGTCCACCAAAAAGCCATTGCTAGTCCCCATGAATCTTACTTATCCTCTATTAGTCCACTAAGAAACCACTATGGGTCCACTAGAAATCACCAATAGTATCAATCCTTTGTTAATCCATAACACTTGTAATTCCATAATCTAGAATTGAAGTATAGACAAATTTAAAACAAATACTTAATTAATTTGCAACTTGAGATGTTATTATTCACATGTGATTCCATTAAGAAATGGGTTGGTTTTCATCATGTTGGAAGGGGCCTATTTGGTTGCATGTCACTTTCCTTTTGTCAAGACTAATCCTAGTCTTCACAACCCACCAAGCTTGCACAACAACTATTGTGGCAATGCTCAAACATCAATCCTTTGTTTCCTTATGGACAAAGTCCGTGAGAAAATGCAAGTAGATTTCATGTGCCTATGACATTCTACTACTAAGGGGACATTATGGTGGTGAACACCTAGAACGTGGGCCTTCTATCTAAGAATGTGTTACTCTCATTAGAGTTTACAGCTATTGTCAACAATGCATGTTTAGTAGCAAGTTTTGTAAATGTATAAGGATTCTTCACATCGCTAGGGTTGACATGAAGCCATTGATAATTTCTTTTTGAACCACAACTAGTCTTGAATTTTGACTATTTATGGACTTTGGAACAAAATTAACAACAACAAGATCTGCAAACACCTTTGCATCACATGTCTTTGAAATAGGTCCAAGAAAACATACAATGCTTTCTTAATGGACTACACATTGTCATGTGTAGCCTTCTTCACTTTTCGTTTTCCCACCAATTCTTCACATGGTTCTAAGGATTGATGAAGGGCATCTATTTTTGCTTTCATAGAATGTATTTGAGCTCAATGTTTGTGTTATCTCTCAGCATCTTTATGTCACCTCTCCACAATTATCCATTGCTCTTGTCTATGTAATTTGTCTCTTAGCCTTTCTACTAATGTCAACCTTCTTCCTAGATTTGTTTTTTGTTCTCTTACTTATTCTATATGGATAGACCTCATTGTGCTTGAGATTCAGTTGCATTGATATGCATGCAACACATTCCAACTATTGAATTATAGAGAAGCAAAAAAAGAATTGGTGACTAGTTTATAAACGTCCAACAACAATAACCCTAACAATTTTAGAAATAGGGAATTCACATTTGTCACAATTAGAGAAGATCAAGAGCTTTCAAATAAAAAACTTTGAAATCATGTCTACATTAACTTTAAAAAAATAAAAAACATGGAATGTGGATTAATTAATTGTTACAAGATCATCCTCTTAACCAAAAATCTTACAAGGGGTCTACCACCAATGCAAAATGATTGAAATTATAAAACCTACCAATGTTGGATCAATAATCCAATCTAGCTTTGCTTGATGCTTAAGAAGAACATGTAGTAGATTGATGTATAACTGTTTAGATCCATGTATTTAGTAAACCTTCCAAGCCCATTCCTACCCCCTCAGAAAAACCAAATCCCATTCAACATGGTTATAATCCTTCAAACAAGCAACCAAGAAGTTAAATTTTAGGAGAGGTGTCTATGACCCTATTCTGTGATGTCATAGTATATTACACTAGAGCCACTCAACTACACAAGTTGCAAGGAGAATGGAAGTGCATTCACAAATCACAAAAATTGGTTTGGACAAGGGCATGGACATGGGTTATCAAGCGCTTGTAGCAAACCCAAAAAGGTTATGCATAGAAATTACAATGTTTTGAACCATCAAGTATAGCAACCCAAAAAACATAGAGTCTGTAGCATGTGATTGTTTTACTCCTTCATGATTAGTGCATGCATGTTATTAGACTAGGTCAACAAACCTTCCCTAAATAACATGAGGGAGTTGGGACTCAACATAATGTTGGATTGTGGTCGCAACATGCCCTATTTGCTACCTACATCCACCTCCTCGCACAAGCCTTATAGCCATACTTCATACAACAAGTTGTTCTCTAACAAAAATTAACTTGAAGAGTTGTAGCCTCCAAAACCTCTTCTTTTGTTGTTCATATTTTGAAGATTGCCTGCTTTTGTGAAGGGAACATCCTATTACTTACATATCAAGTAGACAAATTTTGCATTAGTGACAATAATGGAACTTGGTATGTCAAATGACAATTCTTGATGGTGCCCTTAAATTTCCACATCAAACATAGATCCCTTTATACCATTTAAAACAATACAATTTACAAGGCCAAAGTTGAAAACATGGCAAACAAAGTAAAAAAACAGGCAAAGGTCAACTTATAGTGAAAAAAACAAAAAATTCAAATATCCTAATTTTCACCAAACTTGATGGTTCATGTTGCTAGAGCTAGATGCGACATGTTTTGTCAAAAACCAGAGTGGCAGAAACATGTCTGGAAAATGTACAAGCATATGGGCTATAAGTGATTGACATAAATCTAACTAGACAACAAAACAAACACCATACCTGACTTGATACTGCCATGTATCTTCCAATCCATAGACAATGACCTTAATGCACATAAAAAATGTGAATATTTCATTTTAAAGACTCAAAGTAGTAAGAGTAAGAATCAATCCTATTGGCTGCTCCACCTTATACCCTAGAATTTGAAACAATCAAATACATCAAGACTTGACATACACATAATCACAACACAATTCACATTGCTCAATTTGGAACAAAAGATATTTAGCTAACAACCTTTGGAACTACTAGTTCCATTTTGGTGTATCAATACACATCTTGTGAGCATTGAATATAATACATGTGGATGATCATATGATTGTAGACAAACTTTAAAGGTAGAAAAAAATAATATAAAGAAAAATTTTAAAAGGTCACCTCACCATTTAATGCAACACAACTTCTTTGTGCACAAAACCTCTCGAACCTATGTACCAGAACAACTAGTGTTAAAAGCAATTAGTGATAGTACGCAAGAACATGAGAATCCTAAACCCTAATCCTACTCCTTTGCATTGCTTACAAGAAGACCTCTATCCAACTATGTTTTCATAATTTTCTTTTGCCTATTTTTTGGAAAAAAATTGGAAGATAATTGTATGTCCTTCCCTCGTTGTTTGAAGATTTATTATAATTAAATCTAGGCAACAAAACAAATAAAATTGTAGTTGATAATGACAAAGTTCTAAGGTGGTTGACAATGCTTGAAATGTTCTACATATGATGATAATAGGAGCCCACATGTGTGACATGGAATTCCTAATGGTAGGGCATTGCGACCTAAAAACATGAAACACAAATACAGTCCATAATTTTAGAAGCAAAATCTTACCTAAACTATAAGCTTCGTGCTATTAACTTTCAATTCACGGGCATATAAGATGACATTTTCACCATAATATTCAATGGCTAAATCCATTATGGATTAGTTATGTGTTATAAAAACATGGCAACCACATTGCAAATATTTGTACACATAGTCAAATGAGAAATGTGTTACGAATAGCCAGTATAATGGAATGTGGTCCAAATCTTGATATTGCATGCCATGCATTACAACATTGGACCTCTTAACAACAAGAAATAAGAAGTGTCACATGTTGAACATTTAAGTATGGCAAGGGTGTTGTTCAAGCATGGTTCTAATATTATTGTACAATTTCTTCCAAAGCCTAGAATTCCTTTGCAAGAATCATATAATCAAACTACAACTTTCTCTCAAAAGAACAAATGTTGACCATCCACAAATAAGCAAAAAAATGAGCAAGCCACAAAATATCAATGCACATATTCAACAATCACAATCCAAGAACTTTAATGACAAATGCAAATGTGTATTACTATAATGGAACACCTAAATGTACATGTTTTACAATTTTAATGATTTCCCAAACATCAATTTCCTTATTATACGTCTAGTTAGTTGCACAATTCTATGAATTTATAGACAAATGTTGATCTGGCACTACACTTCATATGTCTAAAGCTTAAGCAACTCTTACACATAATAATGCCAATTGCACATTACCAAAAAATTTAAGCTTTAGACAATTTGTTATGAGTTGCACTACACTAGAGACATATCAGCTTTTGGCACACAACAAAATTTACCTAATTATTATAGATGTTTCACAATATAACATACTATTATAAATTCAAGGAAGGCAAATTTGAGATACAATATATCCCTAAAGTTAGATACTACAATAACAAAAGACCTTAGTTCCAAGATATAAACACATCAACAACATGAACCAATGTTTCTACACCATCAAGTTGCTTGTTGTGATCCATGTTTTGGATCCATGATTCAAAGAATGTATGGGAATGTTAAAATTAAATGTCATTTCCACACATTGGGCAAAACCATAGAACAAACTAAAATGGTCCTATAAACATTTAATGATATAATGTGGATCCATTGGTTTATTCCATTAAAAAAACCACACCATTTTTTGATCAGCTAGGAATGCAAGAAGTAAATGGTTTTTTAATCATCACTGTACTTCATGACTATTCAAATAGGATAGTGATCTTTTGAGAATTTCATCCCTAAGTAGCTAAGAGGGACAAAACATTAATGTGAAAACCCCAAGTTCTAACATGGCGTGCAAACTAAATGTTATTCATTACCACAATTTTTTTTTGTTTCTTGTAGTGTTGATAACATTTATACATATTGCAATGTTTTCAATCATTGCATGAAAACACACAGAGTTATTCGCTATGTGGAATGAAGATAAGAACACTAGGACAAACTATATGACAAAACATTCTTGCAAAATCAAGGCACAAAAGATATAAGATTGCAATCATTTGGATGTTGGTGGTTAAGGAATAAAGAAATAGTCTTGACCACTTAATTTGGACAAATATTCTTTTGTGGTTATGATGTCAATGCCCAAGTAGGTGTGTTAAATCAAGGACCATGTCATTCCTTATCATATCCATATAATGTTGTGCGATATATTTGGCTTGATCAAAAGTGAATTAATTGGTTTTTTCTCAATGTGTAAAAATCTCACTATCCAAAGCAAAATGTCATTACCTATGAAAAGAAGTTTCTATAGATAAAAATATAGTTTTTTCTAGGGTTGGTTGCTTCTTGAGGAGGATACAAAATTCATGTATTATGCTTCGATAACTAATTTCAGATTTATGTATCAACACATGCTAATGTTAGCTCTATACAAGCTCATGACACTAAATGCCTACCATTCATGATGAATGTATTGGTTTAACACCCATAAGATCACGATTACTCCTATAGTGGTTGTCAGTTTTAGAGTTTGCATGAATTGGATACCTTCAAATTGTTGTTTTAAAGTTTTTTGCACAATCTCATATATGTGTGTTTTTGTGCAATGCCTAGCTAATGTTAGCATTATCAGTGGCATGCTTGATGGATATGGAAAGGGGCAAGAAACACCAACCATTACATTTTACATGATAAAGGCTAGAATCAATAGATACCTTCAAGCAGGACTATTGTGGAGTTTCTTCTTCAATATCGTGGATGTATGTTAATATGAAGTTTGTGGTATGTTTAAAATTAAGTTTGAATATATAAAATATGGTGGTAATGCTATAACTTTGTTTAGGAACTCAAGGAGCAAGGGCTAGGGATAATTTCATTGTGGACAAATATTGTTCTTGGGAATAAATGCCATTAAGTAGCTAAAGCATGGAATTCATTGTGGCACATGAACTTGACATTTTGCCAATTTAGTGTCTTGTGAAGGTAGTTCAATTGTCCTTTGCATTGGCCAACACAAGGGTAACCCCAATAAAAATATAACCATTTCCAAAGCTCGGAACAACATCATGGATGTCATGTGCACAAGTTGATATTCAATAGACTTTTCCTTCCCCATGAAGTGCATGCAACTCAACATACTAGTAAAAAATCCAAAATCTCTTACAACATGTGAAACACTTAATGTTAGCCATCAATTTTAATTTCAAAATTAGGAACATGCAACAAGGCATGGGTGGCACATGAATATGTGCTCAATTCCCAAATACATGTGATGAAATATTTTATACTAGAATTTCGTAATATGTAATGTGCATACCTTTTAGCACTGAGCAATTGGGGACACATGTTTTAAGTTCGACTTAACCAAACACAAAACATTTTATTCCTAAAATCCCAAGCAAACACTTACTATTTGTGCAAACCTTGCCATTTCCTAGGCACTTTTTTAGACTATATTAAAGACATGGAAAGACTTTGCATAGATAAGTTTTACAACCTATCTAAGCTAACAAATGTCTCCACAAAAGAGCAAAATTGGACATTATCAAATAGCTTAACTACCAGACAATGCAAACATAAACTTATATTGGCCAAAAACGATGGAGTTGTGGACATTATTGAAACACTACAACTGAACCCTTATGAACAAGCATAGCCTTAATGTATTGCTAAGCTCTAGGCACAACTAGCTCCACTAGAACGTTAAGTTGATGAATTATAACTTTACAACATCCTATTTTTACCTTTGTAGACACATGTGTGCTTTTGAAATGTAGGTTTGTTAGAAATTACATGTGTGCTAATTTTTATATACATAGGGTAAACAAGTGTTCCACTATAAGATCCGATGTAAGGAAGGTCGAAATTTACATGGTGGGTGGATTAAGACATGATGTTTTTAGATCATGTTGTGTTGTGGGTCAGACCTCCAAATAGCTAAGTGTTTTCGTTTAAATTTGTGTCACACAATGACATGTTTATGTCCTTAAAACCAATGCACTACCCTTTCAATCATGTTCTTGTAAGTTTGGAATTTGTATCTATCATATATTACTTACACAACAATGTGTGTATGCATAGGTTAACAATTGGGAGCTTTGAATATAAATGTTGTAGGTGCTTTGTCAAAAAAAATTGCTTACGCCAAGCAATTAGTTTAAAAGAAACTATGAACAATGTTAACCATAGTTCAAATGTTTAGAGATTGTGGTGTTTGCTACAAATGGAAAACTCCACATAAGAAGAAAATTAAACAACATCTTGTGGATATAACAACATTGCAACCACGTAAGAAGAGTGGTAGGATTGTTGCAAGACCACAAGCAAGCATGGCAAAAAAAAGGGGGTCGTCAATGCCTGCATCAAAAAACAAATGTGACACCAATAATAATAAAAAGTTATCTAAAGAACAATATGATAACACAAGTTTTGAATATCAACAACAAATTATTTTGCTCAAGGAAGGGTGCATAACTTGCAAAATGCATCTTCAACTATAAAGGATGTGAAAAAACTTGGCAATAAACGAATCACCACAAGGACACTAGTCTAGGTTTAAAGCAAAAACTATTTTTCATTGTCTCATGCAACTAGTTTGTTTTTGGTAGGTCACATTTAGAATACATGGTTTAATTTTTTTTCACATGTGTTTTGGTCATGCAATTAGAATTTGACACAAAAAAACATAAGGCTAAAACAATCATGTATTTTCTCAACAACCAATGTTAGCCACAAAGTTCGTAAAGGTGTCATGCCATAAGAAAAGAGGTTATTTGCACTCTTACGGTAAACTTCAACAAGACCATGAAGTGTTTAAGCTACTTCAATTTAGACTTATAATGCATGAATTAAGCCAATATTCAACTAGTTTAGAATTTGGGTGCATTTTTTGTCCACATTAACCAGAAGGGTGCTAACAACATGCATGTTTTCTTCCATCAAGCTGAAATTCTACTCCATGTGTGGATTATCCAAACATGAGAAACCTAGAAAAAAAGAAAGAGAACATGACCAAATTACTAAATAGAATTTTCTTGATTTGCAAGAACACCAAAGTGCATGATATTCTTGAACATCCAAATTGATTTGTAAAATGGATAAAATTTGTAATAGGTGTCATAACCACCAAGAAAACCATATATATTCTTATTAAATCAAAAACAAAATCACAACATGTGGATTATCAATATCACATGAAGTTTTGTCTCATCATCTCTAGTCTCCATTGGGTATGATTTTAGGAAAAATGTTTGATTGGAAAAATATTTATTCCAAAGTCAGAAAATTTTCATTCAAACAAATTGATGAAGATTTTGGCATTTCATAACATCAACATATCCAAGGAAAAGCAATGAACCTACATCAAGAAAGTCTCATTTCATTACCAATTTGTGTGAGTTAATATTTTTGAAATTGAAGGAAGGTAGTATATAGTTTAAACTTGCATAATGTGTTGTTACATCTTGTGTACAATAGTTAAATGTGTTTCTTTTACAAAACATGGTAAAAATGTTGGCAAGGTTTTAGTCTCTAGAGTAGGAAATCAATTGCTACCATAGGAAGGTAGTAGCCCATATATGGCAATAGGAAAAAAGATTAGTTGGTAGTTGAAGTCTATAGGGTATTGCATGGGACTATTGTAGATGGTAAGCAATAGTCAAAATAGTTTATAGTGGATGCAAAGAATAGGTAGTGACAAGAAGGCTTTCCAAGGGACTCTAAATAGTAGGCAATACCCATAGAAGGTCTGTAGGCATTGTGAAGGAAGGATAATAACTGTGGAAGGCATGTAAACCCATTTGACCTTGTTTTGATGCATTGAAAGTATTATAAAAACATGGAAAGTAGTGACAACCCATCCTTTGTATTATGTTAATTTGTTGTTTACACTTTCTTCTTATTACACTATTAAAGTAGTATACAATCCAAATGGTAGGTATGTCCCTAGACGATAAACCTTACCTTCTTCTTTTTCTCTTTGTATGAACTCTTCACAATTGCTTGAGTAACTGTAGTAAAGTTAGCAAGTGAGAGTAGTTCTTTTTGGGAGTAAGAAGGAGTTGACCTTGTTCCTTTGGCCTTACCTCCCTAAGGAGGATAATGTGTCGCATGCTGCATTTTCATGCCTTTACAATAGCCCAAGTAGGTAGCTTCTTAAGTACCTTAGAACTAGTTCAAATAACACTTAGGTAAACCCCTTATAAGTACCATAATTGTATAGGCAAGCCTTAGGTAAACTAAACAATCCCTAGGTAGACTTTTAAGTACCTTAGTTGTTATAGGCAACCCCTAGGTGTTGTAGGTAATGTATGTAGGCTTCAAGTACTTTATGTAACCCCTAGGTAGGCTTTTAGGTAACCTAAATAGCCATTAGGTAGGACCTTAAGTAGCTTAAACAACTTTTAGGTAGGCCCTTAGGTATCCTAGGTAATCTTTAGGTAATTTAGGCACTTCATGTAGCCTTCATAACCTAGGGTAGGTTGAATATGCCATTTACGTAGGTTAGAAAAATGTTTACTAAAATGTGACTCCATTTCATATTACATAAAAAGAAGTTGGTACATTGATAAACATTTTGTCTTTTAATGTGAACATGGAGGAATCAAATCTTTATTACTGTGCAACCTATCTACCTTAGTTTAAATTAGGTAATTTATGTGTTTACTCTACACCCACAAAGTGCCTATCCTAAACCACCTAGCTTAATCACTACTATAATTTTTGGTTTTTCAAATTGAAAATTCTAGTTAAAAAACCAAATTTCTTCAAGGGTCAAAAAGACCTATCATTTTGGACAAGTCAATTTTAACATGTCTAGTGTGATTGGGGTTGTTTTTTGACTAGTAGAGTAAAAACCATATGATTGGTCATTTTGACTAATGAACAATGGACCATATGACTAGTCAAATTAATTAAATAATTTATTAAAAAAATTATTATCAATTATTTTTGGTAGGGAAGTAGCTAGGCAAGTTATAAAAATGCAAGTAGGTAGGTGGTAGCGTACCCTACCTTACTTACTTCACCTAATTTAACCTAACTTAGTACAACCTATTTAACTTAATCTAGCTTACCTACTTTAGCCCCCTAAACATGTACATAAGTTACAACTTAAAAAAAATTAACCCTTCACCTCCCCAATGATAATTCAAGTCCTTAACCAATGGAACACACCATCAAAAGGTGTTCAACTTTTGTCAAATTTTTTATTTCACATGTTTATTCTAATACATGATTACAAGACTATGAAGTACATAGGTAGGTAGGTTGTAGTAGGTAGGTGGGTGGGTGGGTGTGTAGGTAGGTATGTAGTAATAACATTGGTCATCTTGATTAAATGTGTTACTTGACTAAAATTCCATTGACCATTTTGATTAAAAGTGTCATGTGTTTTTTTTTCAACTTGACTAGATATTGCATTTGATTAAGTGGCATTGGCCATTTTGACTAAGGTTGTTATTTTTTTGTTCAATTTGATTAAATTGTCCAATCGACAATTAATAAAATAGGTCATTTCAGCCATGCTGATTGGTCAAAAGATACACATGTCATTCAAGCCCCTAGCCTCTAATCAAAATGTACATGTTCATTAGTCAAGAAAGACCAATTAGTATGGACCATTTGAAAAACCAAAAATTCTAGTAGTAGTCCACCTAGTTTTTAGCCTCCCCCATGCTTTAGGTGACCTAGGCTAGGTCTCCTCGCCTAAACACCTTAAGTAATCTAAGCTAGGTTGCTTAACCTAAATATTTTAAACAAGCTTTTTATGCTAAGTGGCCTAGCTCAAGCTAATAAACCACATGATTCCATTTGTTCAACTTGGAACTTGTCACATGTCAACATTTCAATGATTAAAAACTCCCCAAATTTTCATATTTTAATTGTGAAACTAGTTGCAAATGATTGTGCCATGTACATATATAATGTCTTTACACATTTTATTAGTAAAAACCAATTGTAAATGACCTTGCCGCACTTAAGCTAAATGTCAATTTGATTAAAAATCGGTGTAAATCACATTTAAATGCATATATTGCTTCAATTCGATGGCATGTAATTTTTTTAAGACTCGAAGTTTATATGACTTGTCCAAAGCGACTAGAACAATTTGTAGTTACATGTGTCGTTTATAATTGAAAATACTTATTTACAACTTAAAAAAATTGTTAATATGCAAATTTCTTGTAATGATAGTAAGTAATAACCAACCATCTTGGATGTGAGATTTATTCTTGAAAGCCCAAATACCAAGCATGGGTGAAGCTACTTTAAGGCAATTGGACATGGAAAGTATAAGAAATGGAGTTTATGTATAAATTTTTTCTTTTAGTCTACATTGAAATCCCCCAAAATAATATGCCCAAGATTTCAAAGATTGATTGCATGTAAGAACCAAAATCTCATAGCCCAAATTTGTAAGTACTTTTACGAATGGGGGAAGCACTTTCACACTCCCACATTAGATTGTGCACCCACTAAAATCCTTTGAGTGACTGGTCCAAGATTAATCTAAAATTTGAATAGTGGATGAAAGTGCAAGTACTTTACCCCAGGGTGATGCTTGGTGGTAGAGCCGGACTGTTTGGGACCCGTGGACCTGAAAAAGATTTTGGGTTCAAACCAATTGGTCTGTAGCTAAAACTCCTATCTGCCTTTGCCATTAAGTTTGACTTGGGGGTGCCAACGACTTGTCCGGTCAAGTCTGTGTTGTTGTGTTTCCAAAAAAAAAAGAAAAAAAATGGAACTGGTTGGGAAGGTTGAAAAAGTCGGACAATGTATGAATAAGGAATTAGTTGGGAAAGGTGAAACAATTGGACAACAAATGAAATTGAAATTTTATTGGGATTTTGTTTTTTTGAGCTAATGTAGTTAGTTCCCATTTAGTTCCATTTTCATCCACTATCTTACTTTTGAACTTTTGAACTTTCATATCACCCAAAGGACATACACATGGCCTAAAAATGAAAGGTAGATTAACCAATAACAATGACAATGGTAACAACAATCTTTTTTTCCTCAAATTATCCAATTTCCTTGCGTTCGTCTATTTTCCATTTCCTTGGATTGGTCAAGTTGTTAACATTGTCCTGTTGTCCAATTTGTGTTGATCCATTGTCCAACTTCCCTGGATTTTTGAAATCTTTCGAGTTTATTCATTGTTATTGCCCAACTCCCCAAGTTCACATTTTATGTCAATTCCCTAGATTGGTCCATTCTCCAAGAGTTCCCAATTCCTCCATATTTATACATTTATGAAAGAATATAAACTTGGGCTTTGTTTTGCTACCCAGTACCAATGGCAATAAAATTTTAAATTGAATTAAAATTCAACTGAAGAAAAATAAGACACAAATTGATGTAGAAAATATTGAAAATCTACTTGTGATTATAATGCCAAAAAGAACTTTGAAAACATATAAATCCCCAAAAAACGTTTTTTTATTTGTCTTTACTTAAGAATTAGCCAAATAAATTCATGCTTAGAATTATTTGGAATTGTTCTCCAAAAGGATAACTTATGAAACTTAAAGTTGATCTACCTAATCAAGCTTGATAAATCATTTTCATTGGAATATTGACACAATTTGACATCCAATGACAATGGTTTTTTGTAGGCAAAATTTCACGTTTTGGAATTTTTTATTGAAAATAGTTAAAGAAAAAATACGAAAAATTGATGTTTTTTAGGGTTTCTTCTCCATTTTGTGAGGGAAAAACACCATCAATTTTTAACCTCAACACATATAGGGAACTAGACATATCAAAGAATGCTTGAAAAAACGAACACTATACATGTTGCCAATTAATGCTATATCCTTTGGGAATGCTCACCAAAGAGACTACATTAGAAAATTGAAAAAAAACCATGCCGATGAAGTTGATTGTTGACTAAATGTTTCTGTCAGATTTGAATTTCGTTTTGATAACTTAAAGTGCCAAATCCACAACCTATAATTGGTAGATCTTTGTCAAAATAACGAAAATTTCAAAAAAGGATCTAACAATCCCAATATGAATATTATAAAATATTGATAATAATCAATGTTAAGTGCACTAAGTCTCTTTTTTAAAATTATTTTACTCATATTTCTCAATGGTTTGGACTGGCTATTTACATAAGGAAAGGTCTTGAATTCAATTCCATGAAATTTTGATATTGTAAGGTCAGGATTATTTATTTATATTTTGGGGTGGCCCCTTGAAAATTAACTAATGCCAAGCATCAGTCATAGGCAGATATGAACCCTAGATCAGGGCACCAGTGATTTTTCATTGAAGTACATTCAATTTGTAGCATTCACTTTCAAGTATGATTAAAGTTTGATCATCCAAACAAGAATGTTAAAAAACACAGGGGAATTTTTTTCCTGGAGGGCATCACTAGCAGGCATGCCCAAACTTGTGTACTCTTTGCATTTTCACTCTTTTTCTTATGGGTGAAATTTCGCCACTTGGTGATTTTTTTTTAATTAAAGAAAAAAACGACTGGTTTTTGGGGTGTTCAATTCGCCATATTTTTAAAAAATTAAAAAAGATTACCAGATTTCTATATTGCATTCAAATAGGTAGAAGGATGTATAGAAATTTAAGCTTCATAATTCATTCATAGCCAAATTTGGCTAGACAATTTAGGGATGGTCGCCACCCTAGCTAAATTGTTAGAAAAAAACACTACCTATCCAAGACATGTAATTAGTTGCACCTGTTTTAGTACTTGCCCACTACGTTGGCATCAAGTGCAAAACAGAGCAAGCATTTCACCTACTAGATATCTACCACGTGGATAATGATCTGACCCCGTATCATGACCTCCCTCTGCCCCCCTTTGCGTCACCACCAAGCTCTAACGTGGTTCTTCGTTTGAGGCGGACGCACGTCCGATTGAAAAGTATGCAGAACACTCGCTTCGGTTTCCGCAAAGATTTTAAATTCCTTTCTTTGATATTCCAGGTTTTGTGGCGAACGGTACAAGCGGGGGCTGGGAGCTATCTCAGGATTGGGAGAAGAATACTTTCGTTTCGCGACGTTAGTTGCCTGCGCAAGCGAGTGTGATGATGGGAGGACGGGCGACGCAGCAGAAGTAGATCTCTCTTGTAAGTTAACACGTTTCTCTCTCTCTCTCTCTCTCTCTCTCTCTCAACTTCCATGTCTTTCGTGGTCCGATCGTTACACCTTCGTGTCGCCGTAGCTATCTCAAATTTCTTCTCTGCCTACGTTTTTCGTCTTGATCTAAAGCTCGAATTGTTTGCGAGAGGGGAAGATCTTTAGGGCTCTGTTTGCCGCCAGGAAATCTCATTCTCTGTAGCAATCCTTTCCTTCTTAATTTACATTGAGCAGACCTGTCGTTGCAAATTGATCGTTGAAAGAAAGACAAAACGGCCATCGCTCGTCATTGTTCTCTACATCGGTTGGTTTAGAATGGGGTGAAAAAAGTTTCTGTAGCATTGTCATTACTAATCACCTGAGGGTCAGGAATATGATTAGTTTGTGCCCTGCTACCGAAATTGATTGTTGTGGAAAAGAACTTGACCTGGTATTTGGCTTGCCTATTGTCAAGCTCAGTTATTTGGTATTGAAGCTATCGTCTGGGTTACGATTGAATCTTCTAGTCACTGAAATTTAGGGAATTTTGAGAATTCCTTGCTCCAGTGATTGCTATTATTAACATCAACCCTGCATAGTGCAAATGATTTATCTGGATGAAATTTTGTTGCTGTCCTTCTTGAGGATTCATAAGAGTGTGGTGTCTTGTTTTAAAGGGTCTCCTTAGTCTCTGCAATTGGATGTCTGTTCTTCCTAATCATCTTTATATGTTCCACAGATGCAATAGATATATCATAAGCCACTACAGAATTTATAGGAACAATGTACAGTCCATTGTCGGTTAATGCAATGTCATGGAGGCTCAAGTATGATTTCAAAGATGGCTGATGTGACTGATGTTCAAATCATGGTTTTTGAAAGTATTTTAGAATGTGAATGGTTCTTTCAAGGTCAAAAGCCAGATGTTTTTTTTGTGTTGTACTGTTTATGTTTTTACAGATGATCTCATTCTTGACAATTTTTAAGGGACTGACTACAGTGACATACAAAGACAGGTTGAGAATGTAAAAAGGTTACAACATTTGTGTGCACAAGAGTACATACTTTTTGGATCGGTCCCAAAAGTAATGGAAGTCCTTGACAGTGTTCACATCTTGCATTGAGTTGGGGTGTTATATACACATAACATGGTTTTAGCGAAAGTATCAGTAATCTGTAACTAGTCAAGCTGCTCTTTAGACCTTTTCTGGGTCTCTGGAGGTTTGGATATCAGAGCAGGAGAAGTTGGATTAATTTATGGGAGGTCAAAGGACCTACTAGAACTTCACATTTCCTTCTATTGTGTACAAATGAGTCAAGTGCTAAAATGTGATGTTTAGCCTCAGGAGGGTTGAGTATCTATTAGTGGATTCACTAGACTTACTGTTTATAATCCAGTGAGGAAGCTGCTATCATATTCTGCTAGAGGATTTCATCTTGGTAGATGTGGCCTAGGGGGATGGGGATCATCAAGTTTTTCATGGTGGTTCTGGTATCAGGAAGTCTAATACAAGAAGATTTAGCAACAGTGAGTCATTATAACACAAATGATCAGATCAGCAGACCAGAATTTGGTGAGGTTGGGCCTGCATGAGCTAGATGGAGGCAACCAGGTTGTGAATGATGCTGGAAGGGGTGATCATAGATCAATAACTGAGTCAAGCAAACATAGTTCTGAACCTGAAGCAGTTTGCTATGTTGAGTCAGTGGCCTGTCATTGTATTGATTTGGTGCACTACCACATCTACCAAGCACAGCAGATGATGCATTGATTTTGCAGGCTTTGTAAGAAGACTCTCATAAGTTACCTGCTGATGAACAGGAGGCAGGGCATGCAACTCCTGTCAAAAATCAGTTTCAGGTCAACCTTACCTTTGGATTAAATGCTCAACCTGTCAACTTGGAACCATGTGTGGACTTCACATAGTTTTGAGACCAGCATTACTTTTCCCTCCAATAGTGGCTGCTGTTTTCATACTGTAGAGAAAAGAGTAGTGACATTGAGATGCTTGTGAGGTGGTCATCCACATGAATATTATTTTAGGAATTGGAGGGTTATGCCCTACCCCAGCAGTTTGATTGAGCTTTATAAGCTGTGTGTTAAATCCAAGACTAGAATATGCCAGCCACATTCAGTCCTCTACAAGCAGAGATGAATTTCCTGAACTAATTTAAAGCTGCACTCAGCAATATGCCTGAGTCGTTACAAACTCATGTAGTTACATTAGCCTATTCTGAAGAGCATGTGCATGGACAATAGCCTCAACCTGAACTCACATCTTTTATATCTACAGTTGAATTTCACAGCTTTTTGGTTTTGCAGGCATCATTTTGTATGCAGAATTGGGTTGATACAGCCACAAATTAAGATAGCACTTTAAGTGGAGAGGGCCCAGAATTCAATAACGAGTTCCCTGAGCACTTAGAGTAAGGTGGGTGCCACACATTTGTCAAGGGCAACTATGGCCAAGTGACTACCCACAACTGGGATCCCTGATAAGGATATGGACCAACAGAAACCAGGGTCAGGCTCCTCAAGTTCCCTTCATCACAATAGCCATTATGATTTGGACAAAAATGATCACCAAATTGCGTTAACCCTTTCTGAGTTCCCACAAATTGACAAAGAAGTGGCCAGACGTCTGACTAAGTTTGAGCCTGTCAAGGTACTTTCCACTCAAGGTGCTATCTATGATGCCTTCTAATAGGATGCCAAAAGTTCCTCTGTACTTGGTTGAAATTTCCTAGTCTTGTGTGTTGCCTGACAATAGTTGTACAGTTCTCATGTAGTTATTCTATTGCAGAATGTAGATTGGGTCAAATAATGAATACATGAGACACTCAACCTGTGCAATGAAATGTTACATAATGCAGCATATCCCACGAATAAATGGATCAATTCCAACCTATGATGATGCTTCAGCAGACCACCAACGCCTTCTGGATAGGTGAGGGACAATTGCCATGTTCTGACTTGATTCACTGTACTACATTGAGTTAGTGGTTTTCACTGCAGTTGTAGACGTGTTCCGGGTGTAAAAGATATGTTCAGGGTACATGAGGGCCCAACCACTACGCTCTATGTAGGCCTCCATATGCCTTAGGCTTAGATGCTTTTACAGGGACAAGTCAAAATGAAGCTTACCCTCACAAGCTTGTTGCAGCTTGAATGAGGATACCATTTGTTTGATCAGCTATGTCTCTTGAGTGCTAGCTAACATCATGATTGAGTCTTCCCATTGGTTCCAAAAATGTGACAGAAACTCAGGAAACTGATTTTGTATAAGAGTTTGCCCAAACTTTGGGTAGTTTATTCTATACGTTATCTACACCACCATCAGGAGCTCACAAAATTAGAGTGTATTTGTGGCAGGTCATCACCGCTATTCATGATGAAGTTGATGGTCTGATACTTTGTGAGCAACTCTCACAAGGTTATGACTGCACTCATTGTGTTACCTTTGAAGTCCCATTGTGGAGATTTCTCTACAATCTTATCAATAAGCATTTGTGGATGGGATCAGAAATCCCTTCTTCTAGTGGTGCTGTGAGCTATTTCATATGAAAACAAGTGGAATCTTACAGAGGTGGGTTTGCTGAATGTTAGGTTGGACCTTTATGGGCTGACTGAGCAGAAAATCAAAGGGGATGGGAATTGCCAGGTCAGCTCTCTTTGATCTTTTCTGATTTTTTCCTTCGATATAGAGTGGCTTAGGATAGTTGCACAAAGGGATGTACAGTCACTATGATTCTACAACAGGAGCAGGTAACACAGCAGACCTGCCTTCATGGCAGTTTCAATCAATTACAGATGCAGAACAGTCCATGCAGTGTATTTGTCTTCATTATAATACAATGTCTAACTGGTTCTGTTTGAATTTCATCTAGTAATCTTCCAGATTTCTGTAGAGGCTGTAAGTTTAAGAATCCCTTTGCCTTCCTTGATAGTTTACAGGTTTTGGAAGATTTCTGCTGTTGTACTCCTGGTCCATTGTCTCTTAAGCTGAGAAATTTGTTTACAATGTTTTGCTACCATGTCAAGATAAAAAAGTTTGGCATGCAGCAGTGCATCTGTTCCATCTAAATTCTATGAGCATGAATTATGGGCTGGTGGCAGTTCCGGGCATTGTCAGACCAGCTTTATCGCACTCCTGAGCATCACAAATTTGTGAGGAAGTCAGTGGTGACTCAGGTTTCTTCCTTTATGGATCCCTTGGTCTTTCTATTATATTGCTTTTGTAGTTTTAGCTGAATAGATAAAACTTTGAATGATTACTGTTTGGCACAGAAGGAAACTCAAAGTCAAGGCTTATGTTCTTATGCTGTTTGAGTGGATGGTTAAAGTTTCTATATAGGAGTATTGTTTGTTTGGTTTGTAGGTACTTATGAGGTAATTAGGCCTTGCTTTTCTGGGTTTGAAGTCATACATTTCTAGATGCATAGAAGCTAGGGCACATCTTTCTATACAAATCACCACCTCGATCTCTTCCAATTAAATGGTTCAAAAACTTGCTCATTGAAGCAGGTGGTCATACTTCTTGAGAGCTTAAACTCAAAGTCTAACTCTTTCCTTCACTGCTTTTGGGTTTGATTGGCCAGTTAAAGACAACTCCGGATGCATATTCAAACTATGTGCCAATGAAGTATATAGACTATCTGAAGAATATGGCAAAGTATGTTGTTCCAATTCCAGTTTTGTACATTTCTGTTTGAAGTTCTGTTGGAGGTAAGATGTTGACCACAAATCAAGAGACCTAATAGGGCTGGGTTGCAGGAATGGTGAATGGGGTGACCATGTGACACTTCAAGCAGCTGCGGACTATGTAATCTCTCTCTCACTCCCTGGCAACCTTTTCTCCATAAGCTGCCTACCAGATGCTAGTCCTCCTTCTTTCTTCCCTTTGCTCACATGCTCCTTTGCACCACGAGGGACTTTTGTAAGATCTTGTTGTGTAGAATTTGACTGTGTTTTGACCACCACCTCTATTTTCTTCTTTTGATTATTTTTTTTTGAAGAGGCTTGATCACAATCAATCTGCTGAGAAGGGCAGAAGACTGACATGTAGACTATTAATTCTGATGCTGGAAAGGTTTGATTTTGATCAGCTTTTGTAAACATATTCATGTACTGTGATAGATGTTAGCCAGAGATAATATTCAAGTAGGTAAAGTTGAGTGCTGAAATGCAGAAAGGCAGACTTCTCAAACTGAAAGTGTATGTTTGGTGCAGTATGGTGTTAAAATTTCATTAATCACATCCTTCAAAGACACATGCTTCATTGAGATTGTTCCGACTGAGCAGAAGTCCAAGCGAGGTTTATATCTGTGCCTTTTACCATTAGTATATTCACTGAAGATTTATCATGTATGTTCTCTGTGATTGATGAAATTGCAGATTCTGTTAATGTCAATTGTGAATCTGAAACATCACTGAGAATGAACATGGATGAAACATGTCTTCTCATTGACAGCATCAATTCTCTGAATCCCAACATGGTCTTGGTTGATGATTTGCATTTGTGTTCTTAAATGAAGTGCAGCATTTCTTTTTGGAGGCCCAATAGATGTTGCACCCACATCATTTTCAGATTCATTGTCTTGGAAATATCTGCAGAAATGTATCTCAGCTTCTGGGCAGAGGTCCACTACAACTCAATCTACCCTATAGGTGGTAGGTCACACTGTTACCCCACTCTGTTTTGTTTATTGTGTTCTAGCACATCATGTCTATTCCTTAGAGAGCATAATTGCAGTATGCCAAAATCATGGATCTCACAATGGCTCTGGCGGCCACTCCCAAGAGTCAAAGAAGGTGAATGGAGCTTCCTGGAAGGGAGGTTGTAGGAGTCAAATTCTTTTTCTTTATGTCCTCTCATTGAACAGAAATGCCTTCAGTAGACTGTTTTGGCTATATGGTGGAGCCTATGTTTGGCATGTGGTGCCTACATGCCAAGGCACTTCTCTGAATTTGTGGTCCAGATCTAGATTCAGGTTGCCATGCCTCTTATCCTCAAACTCAAGTGTCATCAACCATCAGAGAGTGTTTGGGGGGCAGTCTTCCAAGATGTATATACTGTGAATTTCTCTTAGGCTGAACTGGTGGCTGTGAGAGTTACCTCTCTAATGGTCTTATTTCTGTTTGCTTGATTCAGAAAAATTTCTGCACCATCAAGCACATTATCATGGGAAGAAAAAGCACTGGCTAAGCAAATTCTTCTAGTTATTATCTCAGTTAGCTTATTTTCATGAGCAGATATGTTTCTTTGAGCAGCATCTGATGCCTCATTGTAAGAACAGCTTAGTCTGTTCATGTAGAAGTTTTCTTCTAGGGTCAGTTCTGAAATTATTTGTTTATATATTCACATTTGATTTGTATCCAAATAGAAGTGTCATTACTTCAATTGGACAAGTAAGGGGGGAATGACATACCTCCTATTTCCGGAGTAATGTCAGATGAGTTTTTTCGGAGTGTGGTAGGATATTATAGAGCTTCCTGTGGAATAAGGTGTGAACTGCTTGAATTCACATCTGTAACCTCAATCAGCAACATGTAGGCCACCCAGTCTTGAATCCAAATGCTATAGCAGACTCTTTGATTTGTGGTGCTCATGCATCTATCACCATTCAAGCTTGCTGTGTGGCATTCAACCAGGTTCATGCAATTATTATGTGCCTGAAATTTGGAGAACATAAACTCTCCAATCTGCAGGCTTTGTATGACTCTTGATGCATCCAGTCAGGGTCAGGAAACCTGTTCCTGGATGCATGCTGAAGCTGTCTTACTTTGGAGGAATGTTTGTGGTGGTGACACTTTCTATGTGGCGATGGGGTGATTGGTGGTCAGATTTACCAAGAAGTTTGGATGGTGATCACACTCTCTTGGGTTATTCTCACTCAAGTTCCTAGTGAGGTGCACGGTCATCCTTGCTTTTTCAACTCTGTGGCCAGTGAAATGTGGGTTTTAAATTTATAGTACTTAAGAAAGGAAATAAGATGAACTTTTGAAGTTTTCATTCATGATAATGTGGTTTTGACAGGTAATTAAGCTGGAAACAGTGGCATGCCAAGCTTGTCCACATTTTTGCTGTGGATCAAATTTCACATATGTCTGTGATATATTTGTCCTGACTTTTTTCTATGACACGATAACTTAGTAAGAGAAAGAAAGCAAGTTTCATTACCACAGGTTTATTCGCAACCAGAGTCTCTGAATAATTGGAAATACTTGCAGCAACTGGAACTGCAACCGCATTTGAAGGCTGGAATGAGAAGGAGGGTGTAGCTTAGAAGTTTCCGACTGTCTGAAAGATGTAAGCAACACCAGGACAATCTCCCAGAAGCTTCACTTCCTTGCACTTGATGAACAGTTTCTTCCCCATTGCCAGTGGCCCAGGGTCTCCCACTTCAACCTGATGAAAAATCCTATTCCAACCTCTTTTGGTCCTGGGAATGCAACAGGTCACTATGTCTGTTCCTACAGACCATTAAGGTGGGTTTTTAGGTTAAGCAGAACAGGCCACCTTCATGGTGGGAGTTCATGAGCCTCTCACAAGCCATGCAAATCTTCTTGTCTGTCACCTGTAACTCTATGCAACTTCAACCTTTTTTTCCGGACATGTTCACACCCATGTTTGGTAAAGAATATGATAGTAACCCTCCTGAGTCGAGAGGCAAACTTCTCTTATTACACTGTAGTCATCATGCTATTGTGTCAACATATAGTATTAACCCCAAGGAACAGCATTGGTGAATAAAAAAAACTCTGAGGGTTTGCGGTTTGAAGTTTGTGACTTTTCTCAAATTTAAATGACTTGCAAGATTTGTAGGGCAAAACTGATGAGGTGTTTTGAGGGCCTTGGTACAAATTCTTTTGTTGTGTTCATAGTTTACAAGGTGAAAGACCTTGGATGACTGGACGTTGAAGAAATCGATAAGGGACAATTTGTTTATCCCAATGCATCATGTTATGAAATGTAAATCTGCAGCATTAGCATCTTCAACATGAAGTGACCCCTGGGCCTTACTCTTGCACATGTTCTTATCTTTTTCACTCCCTATGTATATAGAGACAAGGCTTATAGCAGCCCTCTATCAGCATAAATTAGCACATCCATGTGCACTGTTTAGTTTCTCCTCCATCCCTGTTCCCCAGCCATGAACCTGAAGAGATGGACTGTAGGAAGTGTGAGATTATTTAACTCTCACCACCTGGGTCAATCATGGTAGTTGGCCAATGAGAAACAGTCATTTCCTGCTATAGGTGCTCTTCCATGGCACTGCGAAAGTGTACACTATTCCAGGCCAAAAGAGGATTCACAACGTTTTTTTGAAAATCTTTATCCGAAAGTACTGTAAAGGGTAACTTACTACACGTGTACTAATTTGTAGAGGGTGTTGAATAAGCTTGTGTGTCAACATGCATAAGAAATGTTATGGCCAATGAAATCGCTGGATTTGCTAGTTAAATGAGCACTAAGGTTTGGTAGGTTCACCGAAATTTTAGAAGATCAACACAAATGGTGGAAAGGGACCATTATTTTCAATGCTCAACAAAATAGGGTTGTGTGTAATCCTCAAGAATTTTTTTTCATGCCAATGGATTGTTGGATTTGGTGGTTTCTATTGTTTTCTTAGTTTATTTGACTGAGCTAATAGTTGAATGTGTTTACCCTGCTACCTTGGTAGCTCCAACACTAATTATATTTTTTTTAGAAATGTTGAATTTTTTTTTTTAAAATGATGGAGGAAAATATTGAATCTCCAAAAATATTTTATTTTTCAAATTTAATTAATTATTCAATAGGCATTTGTCCAAATTACCAAGATACAACAGTAGCTAATTACACACAAGGTTCTTGCACATTACTTGTGCACTTTGTTATTTGCGTATGTACACATTAATATGGCCATTATGCAGATGACTTCATTCATCCAACTATTAGTTATAACCTTTAAAGTTATAATCATGAAGTGCAAGTGATGGCTGTCTAGAAACCACAACAAACTTTTACTGATTTAAATATTTCTTTGCAATACTAGTTTCAAAAAAATTCTTTGAAATAATATAAGGATATAATAATCACTTGAGCTCACACAATATAAAATACCTAGTTGGGTACTATAATATTTGTGGATTCAACCTTTAGATCTAAACCCCTAAGCATCTCATAAGCCAAAAAAAAACTTTAAAAAATATATAAAACATTTTTAATTGTCGGGCCGTGTGGAGTCTGTGTGGTAGGCTTCAAACAGCATGCTGACTAGAGAATTCCCTGTCAATGTAAAGGGTGGGTTGGATGAGAACAAGGCATGCAACAGCCTCTTGAGGGGGGGGAGGGCTCTGCTCAAACATAAAAACTAGCCAATCACAGCATATTAAGTTTGAACACATTTTGCACCTATTGGGATGGGGGCAGGTGGGTAGCAAGGGTATATAGTAAGCAAGTTTTGATCACATTTACACAACCCAACTTTTGATTGTGTGTCATAGTTTTCAACCCTCTTCCTACCTCTTGTATTTCTCAAGTGGTGTACAGTCATTTGGTGCCATATTTTGTCCTATTTTTTTTATTGGTTTCTTGATTTTGCCCTCTACTCGTAGGAGGCTACAACAATGAGAAAGGTGCTTGGTGGTTTGAATCAACGTGGCAACCCCTCCCACCCTTAGATGATGTTAATCAAAATGTCTAATCTCATCATTCCTCAAACCATTGACCCTCAAAGTTTGTCATACCTCACTCATGATTTTCAGTTCAAAATTTTCTTTTGAAAAAAATGCCCACAAGCCATCATATTTTGAAAGAAATGAATCTGAATTTGCCATATTTGACTATAGGTTCCAGTAGGTCATCAAACGAAGTTAGGAATCTTAATTTATTTCGATTCTCATCTCTTACATGTAGTCAAATTTGGTTAAATTTTCTTCTGCATGATTGTTACATCACCTACCTCACAAAGTTGAAAAAAAAACCCAAAACCTACTTCATCATTCCTTAAACCTTAATCCTTGTCATTAACTAATACTCTAATCAACCTTATCCCTTAACATTACTCATATATTTTTAAACATTAGACCCTTGACCTATATCGCCATAACTTAAATAATCTTACTGTTTAACCCTAATTCGACACATAAAACCCTAAGCCATCTTCACGATTCCCTGAATCCTGACTTTAACCTTAAAGCCTAAAGCTTAGACCTTCATCTGTGCAAGCTTTACTTTAAACAATGTTATCCCTTATCCTTCACTCTATCCATTAACCCTTGGTCAGTCACCATATTCATAACCCTATAATTATCATTTAACCTTAAGTTCGAATCCTAAACCTGAAATGCTTGACCTCTACCACCATACCCATACACTAAACAAGCTTATACTTATCTCTAACTCCATACCCTATATGTTAAATGCTTCAAATTGGCATATCCATACACTAGACAACCTAATCATTTATTCCACATACTTTTGAAACAATGCAAGCCCTTTTCAGCAAAGACATGTGGACACATAATTTAATTATTGGAAGTCATAAAAAAACAACACCATTGGCTTTGCTAAATTCTTTTCCTTTAAAATAATATGTGATAAAAAATTGCAAACCAAAATAAGATATCAATTCCTTTGTTATCAACAAAAGGTATTTTGATAGAAGGCAGATTTCATATGTTGGTCCACCAAACCTGCATGCCACATACCTTATGTATGATAGGAAAACCACATAACTTATGTATGACAGGAAAACCACGTACCTTAGTTCAACGACCTCACATGCCACATGTGAATGAGGTAGTTCAAACAGGAAAACCGAGTATGATCACTTCACATAACATTCAAGGGCATGATAGTATTCGTTCCTAAATCTAAACCTAAAGGTTTTATTTCATCCATAGGTTTCATATTTAAAATATCAGCCACAATGGGCCCAGTCTTTCATTTTATGAAGGAGGTATCCAAGGTAGAATCAACACTTTCAATAAGGCTGTAGGGGACCCCTAGACAACCATCCCTTGAGTTGTGTAGGGTAAGGTACCAACAGATAAGGTCCTTATGGAATCCCAAAGGGTTGTATTGGAACTTGAGTCCAAACTCCAAACCAAATACCAATGTCCCAAAAAAATTAGCCTACCCTAGGCTAATCTGCATATGCCAAATTAATGTTTTCTCTTGAAATAAAATCTCTTGGCACAAGGTCTAACACTTAACCATTATATATATAATTCATCCTATGTGGCTTAGGGTGACTACATATTAGACCCCAAGTCAATCTTTTAAGGCTCGTGACATTTGTCTTGAGGTTGTGAGACATTTGGCTTAGGGTTGTTATACATTCACCTTCAAGTTTAAATACAATTGATTTCAATTTGCTATAACTTTGCCCTATGGCAAGGGACATTTGATTTAAGGATTGTAATACAATTATCTAAAATCATGTGACATTTATTTTAGGTTCTAACCAATGTTGGCTGGTTATAAGATTTTTTTTTATTAACAATATGTATAATAGTTGGATATGCATAAATGCATATTTGGATTTTGTGTCAATTTCTATAATCGACATTATCTGCAATTGGCATGTGTGTACTAGATTTATATCCTTATCCTATTCATATCTAAATGAGATAATAAACGTATTATATCCTTATCATATTCATAATCGTTTAAAGCAGGTTTTGAATGGTGATGATTATGGATGCTGAGATTGATATATGCATATCTAGTGATGGATGGTTTTGTTAAGGATGGTTATGATTATCATATTCGATCTTGATATCAAGTGTCCTTTTAAGGTTAAGGATTACGTCCAATGATGTGACAATGAAACAATCAATTTTCAAGGATCAAGATTTAGGATTAAAGATCAAAAGTCGAAGATGACAACAATGTCATCATCAAAGTTGCTTTATCAATGTGATAATTGTTGGGCCCCAATCAGCCTAACCCAGTTTTGGTTAAACATAAATAAGTTGGCTAATGAACTTTTGGGGTTAGTTTGAAGTTCATGGGATAAGGTAATAGGTTGATCTTATCCAATATGGATAGGGGATGGGTGGCCTAATTAGGATAAAGTGGGTGATAGGATAATAAGATTAAGTTAAGGCAAGGTTAGTATGTCCTCACCTAGGTTGATTAGGTCTACCAGGGGTGGGTTTTAGGAAGGTACTAAAAGTTAGGTTTAGGTCAAAACATCAATTGTTTCTTTTTCTTCAAGCTTGGATGGGGAGAACATTGTTGACCACCCCTCCATCTCCTAATTAATGAGTAGTGTGTAAGGAGGGAGTGAGGAGTGATGATGATTTAATTTTGAATATATGGGCTAATGGGGGGTTAGATGTATCATGAAAAGGAAAAGCAATGTGAAGAGGCTATTACATCATGACAAGTTGAACTTTCCAAATGTGCCCAACCAAACAACACAAGGGAGATGGAGGTGGAAGCATCATTGTTTGGTGATGGCAAGTATTCAAGGGAGGTTTTCAAGGGGGTTCCACTCAAAAGCAAAGGGAGGAAGAAGCACAAAGAACTTATGCTAAGTTTGATAAGGAAAGGTTGAAAAGGGGGATGGATAGGAAGGAAAAGGGGTTTGATTTAAAAGTGGGAATATAAGGTTTGCCTTGTTGTGTGAAAATAAGGGAAGTAGGTAAAAGGAAAATTAGTTTCAAAAAGCCTATGTCATGGGCATGAAAAATTACAAGTACAATAACTAAGCCAAAGACACAAAAAGAAAAACAAATCACAAGAAATGTAAGCCTAAGTCTAATCCAAGATTGGAAACACAAAGACGTAAAGTAAAAACACGATATATGTTAAAAGATGATTCAAATAGAACTTTATTCTGATAACATATGAAAACAAAGGTTATGACAAGAAAAATGTACCCAAAACTAGTGTTGAACATATTGAAAGTAATGGGAAGTTCTACCCCTACGTATGCCCCATTGACAACCTAGTTCAAAAAAGCCTCCATAGAGGTTTCCATGTGTGCACTGACCAAGGAAGCTTCCATGGAGGCTTCCATGTGTGCACCAACCAAGGAAATATCTTGAGAAGTTTCCTAACTAATAGTGAACTAAAAGTTAACAATGATGTAAACGATGATGTATGCGATTGTGTTGGTGCAAACAATGATGTAAACAATGGGTGATGGTGGTGTCCATGACATCTTAAAAAGAAGGTAGTGGTTGTTAACATGGCTAAAAGTGGAGAATAAATGAAGCCAAAAGATTAAAAAAAAGATAGAGAGAAGATAAAACTATTTATAGGTAAGAAAATGATTTTGTCCAACATGGGTAGGAGCTTGGTTGGAGTAAAAGATCAATAATTAGAAACTAAGGACTCCAATGTAATTTTCCCTTTTCTTTATGTGTGATGATTTGTTGTGAAAAAGGTTTGTTTCCATTTGTGTTTGTTTTGTGCGTGACGCGCTCCCAAGTTCCTTGATAGACCCATTTGAGGATCTAACTATGTAGAGATGCGGAAGGAGTTGGAACTTGGGGCCGCTCCTAATTTCCAGCACTAAAGGGGGTGAGAGGGGCGTGCTAGAAGTTCCGGGATTAGACTAGGAAGAGGGACAAACTACTTAGTTACTCGGGTCCTGCATCCAAAACCAATCACAAGTTGGTTAGAACTCATTCTGCACCCTTTTAGTGTTGGGACTAGCCATAGGCGACCTTGGACTCACTTGACTCACCACGGCCCCGACTTAGGGGAAGCCACCACCTTCCCCCATATAGTATTCTCTGCAACTCCCTGCGAAGGCTACATCCGAATGGCACTTCTTCCCGGGACTCCCAAGGAGGAGTCTCGAAACTATCCCGGGTTGGACTCTCAGGACTTTGGGCATCCACAACTTCTTGCTCAGACCTCCAATTGGGATGAGGCCTAAAGTAATCTTGTAGCTTTCTTTGGGAGCTTTCCAACGCCATGTCGCACTCCTCCTACAGACGTCAAAATCGGGTCGATTCCCGACTTTTAGTGGTCGGGAGTCAAATTGCCAATTTGACTCCCGGCCCTTCTTTTGCCCATAACTTGGGCTACAGATGTCCAAATGGCTCGTGCGAGGCCATTTTGGACATCTGAACTTCAAGACCTTTCCAACGGTATAAAGAACACCTCAAGGCGAGGTGTTTTGTCTTCTACTGTTGAGCTTTGAAGTTGCGAGAGTCCCGGAGGACTCTAAGTTCCCACTTTTTGGGAGTGTGAGTCTCATCCTCACACTTTGCCCAAAGTGGGGTTGCGACAGTGCGCATGTTGTAATTCACTTGTTTAGGTTTAGGGTTGGTTATAATTGAATAAGAAGAATGGGAAGGTGTGAACATAAAATGAAGTTATTGTTTAGATCATATAAGTGTAAGTTAAAGTTTAAGTCAACAAGGAAGGTGGGGGAATCTATTGGGAAAAAATTTAAACCCATGCATTAGGTTAGTTAAATTATCTTAGGTAGGAGATAAAGGCAAAGATACCTCAAGCAACCTGGTTGTAACTTTTCCTTGTAAGTTTTGTTATATTGATGTCATAACAACACATCTTGAATTTTATGTCTTTTTTTATTATGTTTATAACTACTTAATCATAAAAATTATTAGGTAGTTGCAAAAAACATCAAGATGTCATGTGGCATCATGGTTTTACAATTATACCCAATATGACAACTTGTTCAAATTTTGGGTAAATATATTATTATTTTTGAAGTTACATTAATATATTTGAATGATTTAAAATTAGGAATTCAAAAATACTATTTACTTTTGCAACTAATAACGATTCAATCTCTAATGATGATGATGTGGCATGCCATGTGTTAATAAAATGTTACAACTAATAGTCAACCTCATGACTCATGACATTAATTTCAATAAAATTGCATTTATTAATTTGTAAAAAATGTTCGTAATGCCAAAACATATCTCTTACAACTTGTCCAATGTAACTATAATGTCCAACATGATTAAGGAAATGACTAAAAATGTTTTTAACAACTAATAGTCAACATAATGACTCACAACATTAATTTCAATAAAATTGCATTTATTGATTAATAAAAAAATGTTCATAATGCCAAAACATGTCGTTTACAACTTGTCCTATGCAACTACAATATCCAACATGATTAAGAAAACAACTAAGAATGTCTTTAACAACTAGTAATCAACCTTATGGTCATGCAACTAACAAAAATGACTAGAAAAACAATTCTAATTGCATGGGACCAATTATTTTATTAGCCAAGTTGATCATTTTATAAATATTTAACCATATTTAACCATGTATTGCTTCAATACTAACTTTATCTTAATTTATCCAAAATTAGCCTAAGTATTCAAATTTAATTTAATTTATCATTGTTTAACTAAGTTTAGCATAAAAATTATGTTCAAATTCACTTATGTTTATTTAGCCATGTTTAGTCTATGTCTAACCTATATTAGGCTAGTTTAGTTTAGGTTTAACCTAGCTAGGTCTACCCTAGCGTAATCTAAGTTTAGCCTATAGCTTAAGTAATCATATTTAAGCTACACTAAATTTATTTATTTTTAACATATGGAGGCCTAGGTTAACCTAGGCTAAGCTTGTAAGTAGTTTAGGTTGACCTAACTCATCCTAAGTCAACCTAAAGAAGCCTACGTTAACCTAGGCAAGTTGGTAGGTAATAGGTAGGTTGACCTATGTCAACCTAAGGTGGCTTAGTTTAATTTGAAGCTAAAAGTTTTGATTTTTTATAATTTTTTGTTTAATAGATTTAATATTTAAAAAATCTGGTAATGCAATAGATGGGAACTTGAACCCCAAAGTGGAGGTGAGGGGTTCAAGTAATGGTTTTTACAACTTTTGATACCTAAGTACTTAACCTATGTTAAGTAGTCTAAGGTGAATGCACATTAAGGTGGTTCATTTTTTGTCCCTTTCTAGACTTTCTACAAAGTGTTCTCTATTCAAATGCCACAAACACATTGTAAAATCATCAATTTGACAAAAATATTTATGATTTAAAATTGCCAATTTGAATAAAAATATTTATTGAGGGGTGAAATTCAATAAACATACACTAATAATATAGTAATGGACTTTTAAAATGAGCATATGGACTATGGTTTGGGTTGTGCATTAGTATTCAAATGCATTTTTGTTATGATTTCATTTCAATATTTTTTATAGGGGCTCAATATATGATACTTGATGGAAAAACAAATGTGGATCGAAAAACATTACAAAAAAAACTTTAACCAACAAATAATTATGGATTTTTGAACAACCAAATTTGGACCTTATTTTCCTAAGTCCCTATCTTGGTCATTTTTTATTAAATTGATAAAATTTCCCCCTTAAACATGTATGAAAGAATTTAGATGGGTAGCCTTTTATATTGACTTTATTAATTGATTAATCACCACATAAGGCCCATTTAGAATCATTTTTAAATTATTTTTTCCATTTAGTGTTAAAATATGGACTTTTGGGTTGGGACTATTGCCACTTTTGAGCCACCCTAACTTGCATCTACCCCTAGGCTAGCTAAAACTAGGTTAGGTTGACTTTTGTTCATGCATGATGACTCATAATTGAACATTTGTTTATAGATTTTTGACACATGTCATCCATTTATCAATGAATCTTTTGTAACTCTTAGTTGAGTAAAATGATGAGGTTGACATGGCATGCATTTTACACGTTAAACCAAGGTCAATGATGACATGGAATTCTAGTATTATTAAAAAATTAAAAAGTCCTAATTGATAAGATGACTAGGCTTTGTAACTATATGTTTTTTGCAACTAAATAAATGAAACAACATGAGTTTAACAACTCAATAGTCAATAGTCACAAATGTATTTTGTAATTAATACATGGTTATAAAGGTAGATCGCAAAACCCAAGATGTGTTATTATGTGTGATTGGGTTAACTTGAGCTAAGATAAAAAGGGCTAAAAGAATGATTACCAAATTGTGACACCCCTTGGAGAAAGGCAAGGGGGAGTGACTTAGGTAAAGGTGTTAAAAGGTGTTATTGTGTGCCTAATAAAAGCGTTGAATGCAAAGTGTAAAGAGTGAACATCAATGTGTGTAATTTTGCAATTCAACTTCAACAGTTTAGTGTCTTATTGTATGATTTGAAAGACCGAGGGTTTTGCTTTGAATCATCAGTGAGGAACAATGCTTTTACAAGCTTCGAAGAATTTCAAACAATAAAATGTTTTGAGCAATCTCATTTTTACAATTATGCTTGAACAATCCAATGTGTATTTGTATGCTTTGAGAAACTGTGAGTTTTGCTTTGAATCATCAGTGAGGAATAACATTTTCAAAAGCTTCAAAAAACTTCAAGCAATGAGAAGTTTTGAGAATTTTCATTTGTGTGAGCTTTTCAAGGTGCATTAAAAAAAATTTGGTGTGCCTTGACAAATAGGTGAAGTTTTTTTCCCTTTCTTTTCATTTCCATGTCCTTTCACAAATTTTTGGACCTTGTTTTTTAACAATTTGTCCAAGTTCACAAGTTGAACTTTCATGGTGACCTAGAGCTTTTGCTTGTTTTATTTCTTCTTGTGTATGTTCTCTGGTCATTTGTAGTTTGCAAATCTTTCAAAAGTGTAAAGGTTAACTTGTTGCTCAAGTCTTAGATTTATTTTTTAATTTTAAAAATAATTACAACCTCCTATGTTAGTTTTTTTCCCTTGTGTTTGCATTTTAGTCATTTCTAGGTTTCTCAAAAGTGTCAAAATTCCAATGCTCATTTTTTTTCTTCTTGTGTTTGTTTTTTGGTCATTTGCATGTTTTTCAAGAATGCCAAACCTTGAGTGTTTGTTTTTTTTCTTGTGTTTACACTTTGGTTGTTTGCAAGTTTTTCAAAACCACCAAGGTTAAGTTGTTAGCTCCTAGTTTTGTTTTTTTGATCACTTATGAGTTGCAACCTTACACATGTTTAATTATATTTTTATGTTTACTTTATGGTCATTTGCACATTTTTCAAGAGTGTTGAACCTCCAATGGTCATTTTTTTTTCATGTTTATGTTCTTTAGTTGTTTATAGGTTTCTCAAAAGTGTCAAAGTTATTTTATTAATGCTCAATTTTGTTTTTTGATCACTTAGTTAGTTGTTGAACTTCATATGATTAATGTGAACATTCAATGTTGCAATTTACTTTTGCAACTAAAGGCAATGAATGAAAAATGAGTTTTTGTTTACATGTGTAACATCTAGTTGATCTACAAATCTCCAAACCAAGTTCTTCTTTCCCTTTTTAAAAAAACTTTTGGCCCTTTTTCTTTTGATATGGTCAATTTTTTGTATTTTTTCTTTTTCTTTTCTTGAAAAAATTCCATGGCAAAAGAAGATGAGGTTGTGGTTTTTGAAAGTGTTGGTGTTGATGAAGATATTCATAGGTTAAGCGAGAACCCAAGAACCAACTTGTTGGATGTTGAGATTGTCGACCTGTAATGTGATAATGACCTTGTAGAAAATGATGAATTACATCTTTTAATTATTGTAATTCAAGTTCATAAATGGAAACTTGATAATAAAAATTCAATTTGTTTAGGGGTTTTTGCAATTAATGACAATTAGTCTCCCATTGATCTCAAGAACCCACATGAGATGTTAAGTTGCATCATTTATAGATCAACTCCATAAGAAGATGGTAACACTTTTAACTAAAATTATGTTTTGCATAAAAAACTAATCAAATATGATAAAATGAATGGCATTACTCCCATGAAAACGTGTATTGATGCTGCCCATGCTCATTTGCTTGCAAAAAGAAAGTTAAAACTGACTAATAATATTGTAGCAAACCATCTTGAAATAAATCATAATTGATAGCCAGAGAAGAAAATGGCCAAACTATTTGGGTCTGTAATCACAACATTTTTTGCTTCAATAAATCTTTACAAACATGGTGATGAAGCACAACAATGGTTTTTGAAAGATTTGGTCCTTTACATCTACAAAGGATATAAGCCTTTGTCAACATGTGAAAACATTTGGTTGCAAAGGTTAGTTTCACTAATGTTTTCATGTCATTTTTCCTTCTCATTCAAATACAATTTGATATTGATTTTTTTTGACTTCATCATGATTTGCTTATTAAAGAAATCAAACTAATATCACAATTTAAAACACTACATGATCTTATGTGAAAAGTATTTAACACATGTTATGTCAATATATACAACCTTATAGATCAAATCCAATACAACCCTATGGAACATGTGTTGCCTAAAATGATCCAAAAGACCATAGATTTATATGTGTTGCTTAATTTACCTCTTTCATTTACATACGTGCTTCAAATTATTAATCTTTAATAAAAATATTATTGGGTTAGGATGGGTTGCCACATTTCCCCATATCAAACAATATCTTGATCAACCATAGTTTTTGCAAGTTTTGATTTCTAAATGTTTAAAGCTATGGTGGACATTTTTGCATAAATGATTAATTATTTTGATGAAAGTTGGATTCCATGGTGTGTAACTGTAAAATTATTTGAAGTTCAAGAAACTAGTGGCAATGCCATGGCCATTGTGTTTTTGCCTTTGTGAAAAATGAAGCAAAAAATTTGGGATCCTTATTTTCAACATTGCAATCTATTGTTGATTGTAAGTCTCTTAAGATTTTGCAAGTGTATGAATGTACTTGTTTTGGGCATGTCATGTTTAAAGTTTACCAATATGCAAAATTGATGATAAGGTTTCCCATGGAATTGAATTTGGTGAACATGAAAGATTCTTAAGCTAGATTGCAAAAAATGATTACATGGACAAAAAAATCAAGGAAAGGGAGGCAAAAATGGGAAAGTGCATGCATGGATAATGGGTTGCAGCCTTGGAGGTTGAAACCTTTCATCAAAACAAGGTGTCTTGGCAAGGTAATCATGTTTGAAGAAATTTTAGAATTCAAAGTAATAACTCTATGTGTTATGGCAAGCAAAAAATGTTGAGTTTGCAACAACAAGTCCCAAAAGCCCAAGTGTGGACCATTGTTGAAGTTGTCACTATGTGTTTGAATCCAATGGTGTCTGCATGTGTGTTGAATCAATCAGAGTCATTAGTTGTTGTTTGATGCCTTGGTGATTGCCATCAACTTGATTTTGGCCATGGAATCTTAGCTAGATCCCTTTGCTAATGGGAGTCAAACATGTGACCAATTTGATACAGAATTTTAAATGTTGAACAAAAACATATGTTAGGAGGTGGTGAAGGTGATTAGACCTTTTTTACAAGTTTTGAGAACATTTGATTCTTGTTAGGTTCATATTATGCTAGCATATGTTGGATCCCCCTTACAAATCCTTGTAGGTTGTTGAGAATTATGTGGGGTGTGGGAATGCAATTTGTCTTGCATTTGAATATGATACGAAATAAATCAACCCACTTTTGATGACATTTTTGAAAGGTGAAACCCTTCTTATCCAAACATAGGTGGCTATTTTAGTTGATGGACTTCATTTTGAAGAAGATGAAAATGACATGTTTGGTGTTGGGGCATCCATGGAAAATTCTTCATGAGCATTGGTTACTAGGAAACTATTTTTATTTTGGAGGTTGGTTATACCTCCACCTATGTGTGCAGATCCATTGTTTGGTGGAAAACCCATGAAGGTCAATTTCCAAATGTTGATTTTTTTGCTAAACAAGTTCTTAGGTTTATAGGTTTCAAATTGAGGTTGAAAAAATGTTTAGACTAACTAATGTTTTGATAGTTTTGAAGTGTTGCCACTTACAAGTCCAAAATTTGGATTGGATTATCACTATCATCAATAATTAGCCTGATGACTTACACCTAAATTGCACATCCAATGTGAACTTGAAAGATTATTTGAAGGTTGAAATTGGTTTAGTTGAGGATAGTTATGGGTTGATCAAAGAAGTTGAATTTTTGAAAAAGTTGCAAGTTGATGAAGATTAAATAATTCATGTAAACCATAAACCAATTTTTTTCCCTTTCTTTGCTGTTCCTATCCAACTAACCAAATGACTTTTAATTTTTTGTTTCATGTGGTAGGTTTGATGATTTATGGAGTGGTTTTGGGAGCTCAACAAGTTGCGAAAGGTTTTTGGTTTCTTGGACTTCTATTTTGTGGGGTTGGGGTGGTTTTTTATTTGTGTGAATGTTGCTTTGTTTTTTTGTCGGTAGTTTGGGCTATAATGAGTAGAATTTTATAAAGAACCGAGGTCTAATTCCTTCACAAGCTATTTTATGTTTTTATGTTTTTTTTGGCACATGAACTAACATGTTCAACTTGTTGATTACAATTGTTATACATATCTACATATTATTATGATTTTGAAAATTGACAAATGCATATTCAACAATGAATGAGGATTTTTCATGAATGCATGACTTGTAATATATGAAAAATTTGGTGGGATATCTAGATGCATATCCTAATATTAATAGGAATTTTTCATTTTGTCTTATTCATATCTGGTGGATAGGTCTAAAATCCTATAACCAGCCAACATTGGTTCTAACATTAATGAGCCCAAAATTAAATTAAAAAAAAAGTAATTCTAAGGCAAAAATGTTAAATAAGGATCTAACCCTAACCCAAAAGTTGTGGGAGAAACAAATTCAACCGGAAGTCAAAGTGTTGAAACCTTATGTCAAAGTTCTTAAAAAGATTTCAGCTATGGATCAGATCTTCAACCTTAGGCGAAAGTATCAAAAAATAACCTAACCCTAAGTCAAAGACGATTCGAACTTTAGACCAGACATTACGACTTAGGAGCTCTGGGAAAATTCCTCCTTCATTGTTACATGTCAAGATGAATACAAAACGAAAATACATGATAAAGAATTGGTAGAATTTTTTGAAGTATATGTGGAGGGCAGCTTATATTTTGACCTCCAAGAGAAGCACCCCTTTGCACTATCTCCTACCCAGTTTTGCCTTTCTGTCGGTCTGAGCAGCCAAAAAACTTGTGCCTTGAAAAAAAGTGGGAACTGCCCGAGAAGAAATCTATATTTTTTTGAGGTGCCTCCGCTCCTTTGCAAACAAAATCAGAGATGATAAATTCTACAAGATCTTTAGGCTTGGTAAGGCCTTGAAGGGGGCAATTCTGGTCGGGTCCAACGCTCACCGCCTGCCTCATGCGGAGGCCTCATTCCCAAAACCGCCCCTTGCTCGGTCCTTACCCTACACTTAAGATTCAACCCTGACCCCGTTAATACTATCCCAAGGTTCAAACAGCAATTATTTCCAGTATGGCCCTTTGGGTATTCCTTATGGCTTCACCAGTGTTTTTTTGTTTGGCGAATTTTCGCAAAAATTCGACCTGAAAAATGTGATTTCGACCAATAATAAGGATTTTTCATGGGAAAAATGGTCCAAATTCGCCAAAATTTCGAAATAAAAATAAAAATCGCCAGATTTCGACAATAAGTTCCAGTTGGTAGCCAAGAATATAGAAGGATCCTGGTTGTTTTATACTTTCATGTCTGGCATGTAGCCTGAATTAGCTAAATTAGTTTCTGGATGGTCGCCACCTTGGCTACATCACAAAATCCTTAAAAAAACCCTGGGCTTCACAGTCTGAGGCTGCGCTTCACAGTCTGAGCCTGCGCTCTATGGGTAACTTCACGGTCCGTTCTATTTTGGGAACTAAATAACCTAAAAGCAGGTACATAATGGGGTCGGGAAGAGAGCGGCGACCGAACCCAATTAACCTACAGCACGCAGCTCCCATGTGATCCGTCCCGCTTCTTCAGTAACCTACTACCTAGCCAAACGGAAACGCTAGGGCAAATTCGCTCCGGTAGCAGCGTTGCGGAGGAGTTCGAAGCGCTGCACAGGCAAAGGGGCAATGCGCGTCACTCCTCGTGTGGCAGACATCGTGCTTTCTACTTTGGTTCTTGTCTCCCGTCATTGGTGAGGAATGCGATGAGAAGCTTGTAGATGACCAGGTGTGGAAGCCAGGTCATGGCGGAGCTAGCCATTGCCAATTGATTCGCATATCACGGGGTAGATCAAGTTCTGACATGCTCGCTTTTTCTGGTAAAAAATGTTTGCACCCGCCCACATTAGTTTGCAGAATTGATGTTTCTTGTTGTAAGAGGCAGCGTTCACTTTTCTCAATCAGGAATTATCTCCTCACCCTCCTCGAGTCTAGTCTCTCTAAAAATTCTCTCTTGTCAATTGATGTTTCCAAGACATTTGCTGTGCGGTCAAGTGAGTAAGACAAAAATCGATGAGAAATAAACGCTAAATTTTTTTGGGGTCTTGAAGTGCGCTCACACGCAAATAGAGATGTGCATTTTTGAAGTGGCTAGGGTTTGGAGGTTTCAGGGTGATGCTAATGTGAAGGGAGGAAGAGGGCGATATCACGATGGTAG
>Ga0209208_10000150_pt1 | contig 75997 bp, 56 predicted proteins | sample S1TSphfallax_3_FD_187694 | JGI IMG/M metagenome (GOLD analysis project Ga0209208, IMG submission 187694) | Host-associated microbial communities from peat moss isolated from Minnesota, USA - S1T2_Fd - Sphagnum fallax MG (SPAdes) (version 2) | ecosystem: Host-associated > Plants > Peat moss >... | reverse complement strand
AAAGGCTTGGAGGTGATATAATGCTTCTTTCAACCCTTGACAAAAATCACCTCTCAAATTTGGCTAATCTGCATCATACAATATCAGAGTTATTAATTGGTTGAAACAATTAACGGGTACCCACTAGTTTACAATGAAACAATGATGTCACCCTTCTTATTATTACATCATCATGTACTAATCAAACGCACCATTAATCTATGACTACAACTTTTTCCACATATGATTTGAAGTAATATCCTGTGACTACAATCAAATATGTAGTTGTTTAAAACATCTAGTCATTGATTTCTTGGTTGCAAAGGATAAAATTCCTTCTAGTGAATCTTATGGTTGATGTTCATGCAACATGTCAACAATTTTTTTCTCAAAAACATCTTTGTATGTTTGGTATTATAAAAGGATCTCATGTTTTTCCACCTCAAGGTCTCATGTTGGAAGAACATATATACCAAAAATGCATCTCCTTTTTTTATAATTTGCATGAAAAAAAAATTCCCACCAATAATTTTTTTGATTATTTGGGTTTTTGTGCATTCCTAAGGTCCTTGTCACATTCCAAGTTTTTTTAAGCATTAATCAAATTTTGGATCATCTTTCAATGCACCTAGATGAGAATCTTGATTTTCACCAAACAAGCCTATAAGCAAACCCTTGCATTTTGACACTTCTTCCCTTGGTGCTTCAAAATGGAAATTCCTCATATGTGAATGCAATTGTGGATTATGTAAAACAAACCGGTATAACCCAATGATGATAAGGTTTATTTGGGATGAAATGACATTGAAAACAACTTTGTTTGTATGTGACCCGATGATAATCTCCAATACTTTGGTTTCATGCATCACAAGTTTTAAGGAAAAGCTCTAATCATCAATAACCTCCACTGCCACTAGCAGATCTTTTTCACTAGGGGTAGCTTAAGTTGTCACATTAACTCCTTGTCTATGGTAAAAGGACCCACACCCAACTTTTTTTACAAAGGACAAAAAGTAAGGAATGGATTTTATAACACAACTTGGCACAAATCCATTGTTCAAATTATTAAAGAATGTGAAAATATTAAAGTTTCCTAAAAATATTTTATTCAATTTCAAGAATTTTTATGCCAAATTCAAGGACTCAATAGTAGTTACAAATGTGTTTTAGTCCTTTTCCATCATCATATGTTACTAGAAATAAGTCATTTTTAAAAATGTCATTCTTTATTATATTTTACTTCATAATACACAAAATATATGGGAACTTTTGAATCCTAAATCAAATTAAAAATTTACAAATGTGTATTTTATGAATGGTTACATGTCTAGTGGATCCTTTTAGTCTAGACTTACCCCAATGAAACATGGAAATGCACTAGAATTAAACAATGTTTCAATACTTGTTGTCATGGACTTGTTACACTTGATTGCAATTAACAACAAGAAACAAGGTGTTGGATTTGAAAATAGGTTTTAACCATTTCAATCACATGATGCATCAAGGTCTAATCTCATAGTCCCTGCTGAAACTACACATCTTCACTTCCCAATTCTTCAAAATGAAGAGTGTTGATAAAAGTGGCCCAAGCTATGTGTTGCATTTTTTTTTTGGGACAATTGTTAACAATGTGACCTAGCTCCCCACAATACAAACATAATTTGTTTGCATGTTATCATTATTTTTTTTGTTTCATGAGTTGTTTAAATATCATCTTATTGATTTGCATGGGATCATCCTTTGGTGTACATGCCATCATTGGGGATGGTGTTGTGGGCCTAAATTGTTTTTGGAATGGTGATGGTTCCCAACGCTTTTTTTTAATGTTGTTCAAAAAACCTATTGTCGCATTGAATAGTTTGGTCAATGGATTGATTTGATGTTGTAGGATTTGGCATTATCAGTAATAAGTCCTTGAAATCATTAACTAATCCAAATTGGAATTGATTCATGAATGCAACTTTATCCAATGAAATGTCACATGTTAGTTATTTGAACTTATATGCATACACAACTACTGGGTGAAGTCCTCGATGAAGTGATCACAACTTGTTTGTTGATATGTGTACTTTGTTTCAATTTCTAGGAGTTATGGATTAACATTCATATGAATGAACTCTATCCATCATGTGCAAATGGTGTCCATCACACAATTCACATAGTCGTTACTTCAAATCCATAATAAATAATGCATTCATTAAGTTCATGAGCATAATCCACATATCAATTGGGATTCTTTGAAGGAAACAATGAAAGAAAATGTTCATGATGTTGTCAATGGCATTTGTGCCCTTCAAGACATAATTGATGCCATTCATATTTATCAAAATTTTGTCATTTCCAAATGAAATTTTTACATCCACCTTCCAACTACCCTTATGTTTTTATGCAATGTATTTTTAGTTGTTAATCACTTTGCACACCACCAATGTGCCCCTATAATAAAATTTAATAAACCATAAAATGTGCCTTGAGAACTCCCATAAACTCCCCAAAGGATATTTTCAACAAAAGTACATGGGAAATTTCAATAGTAGATCTTTCCAAGGAACACCTTGAAACAAGCTCCCCAAGAAACTCCTTGAAACTAGCTCTGTGGGGAAAATCTTTAAACTAGTTCCCCAAGGAACTTTTGTAAATTCTTTCCTTGAATAAATAGTTCAAAAAATTTCAATGTGAAAGTTCCTTAAAGAATTATTTATAAAAGATCCCTATAAATCCATGACAAATGGCTCCCAAGGGCAAAGGATGGAATAAGAAATCAAAAGGTTTTCTCACCTAGATTTTTGTTTTAGATTTAAAGTTTATATTGAAGGCTCCAAGAAAGGCAATCCGCTAAACTATCCCAATTATTTGGCTTTAAGTATTGGCAAGGGTTTTTGGCCTTTAGGGTCCAAATTCTTTAAGGTGTACCAAAATCGTGACATAACATCACCATTTTTTGTATTTTTTTCTAGTCCTTTTCTATCATGTAAAGAACCATATAATGATGATTATGATGGGATCCATAATTGTAATGATATTTATGAAATATGTGACACTTTTTGATTCATTAATTTTGATGGGGACCATAATATAGGGGAAATAAGGACTAAAGTAAAGACTAGGCCCATTTCATCCTTGGTGCTATACTTTAAAGGATTTTCACTTTTTAGAATTTTCTTTTTGTCCAATCTTTAATAGTGGGAATATCCCTTTGATTCTTCATGGGGTACAATTAATAGCATGAAATTTTCTTCACTTTTGCATCATTGGAAATATTTGCCTTTGAAAATTTTGATTGATGTTGAAATGATATTTTTCCCTTTATGATATGATAATTCAAGGTTTACCTTCAAGGATTCAGGTTTTGACATATTAACATAGTCCATTCCTTTCTTGGCACATCATTTCTACAAATTTTCATCTATTCTTCCCCTTTACATTGTTGTGCATGTTAGGTACTTGGGTGGATGATGACTATGTGGGTGGTAGTGGCAATGTTGTAGTTTCAAGCAATTCCTATGTGGGTGGTTCTTAGGCCTTTCAAGTAACATCAAAAATAATTAGGGCGTCCTAATTTGGTTGCCATTTCCAAAGGATGTCCACCTTCAAGAATCTCATGAATGTGTTGAATATTTGGCCCAACTAGTGTCTTGGTTGCACATTCCATGTGTTTTTTTGCTAATCATTACCCATTAATATTGTTGTAAGATCTTCCCAAGACTTGCTTGTAATCATGGGTTTACTTTTAGTTGACTGTGGCATTGTTTTGGATTATGCAACCTTTCAAAAAGTTGGGCCAATTGGCATGGTGTCAAACTTACATGTATTAAAACGACATGCTTACCAATGAATGAAATGGTAAAAACAATAGTTGGTGAAACCTCATTAACAAAATTCCCTTGAAGCAAAAGGTTTATCATGGCCTTCACAACTTGTCCAACTTTGGAAACTCCACCAAGGATGAGGATCGAAACATCAATAATATTTCCCAACTATTATTTTTAACCACAACAAAGATCCCAACCTTTTCCTTAACATTTTCCCCAACCATTATTTCCTTGGTTGCCTCTCAGGCTAATGTGCCCCCATTTAGTTTTCCATCCATTACTTCCTTAACTCACTCCTTGTACATTATTTCTTGGACAACTTTTGGGACATTGTTTCCCTAGCAAACTCCATGGCAACAACCTTCATTACAAAAAATCATGGTTTTTTAAATTGGAAAAGTCAATTAAAAAAACCCCCCTTGCCCCCTTATCTAACTTAACCAAAATGCCATTTTGAAGGAGTCAATTTCAATACATCTATTTTGATTAGGTCTTTTTGGTTGGCCATTTTGATAGACTTTTCTAATTAGGTTTTTTGCTAGTTTTTTGGCCTATCAAATGAAACAACAATATATGGGTAGCAATTTTTTAAATCTATAATTTACAATTTCAAGAAAATGAATACCAAAATAATAAAATTTTGTTTGTTTATAACCTATCTACTTTCTCTTTGGTAGAATATAATTGACACATACTTGAATCAAATCTTACACTATAGAAAATAGGTTTTAAAAGCTACTTGCATTTAGAAAAGTCTACTTGAAATCTACTTTTACAATGCAAAATTTGAAAGTTAATGTGTAATAATAAAGAAGTATGTTGTTATTTATCATTCAATTAAAAAACTAGCAATTTTATGATGGGTTTTGGTCCTATTTATTGTTCATTTAACAAGTAAAAGTACTTTTAGTTATACACTTTACCATGTTTTCACCCAAGTCATTCTAGGTTATTCCTATGTTATTCCTAGGCTATTATATATATCCGGGTCCATTCACAATAAAAGGAGCCAAATCACTTGTTGATCATGATTACAATGAAAACTTCACCTCTACTACTTTGAGAAATCACTAATAGTTATATATAATGAATTATTTGTTCATATTTTGGGATTTTGCTTGTTTATTCATGAAAATGATATCATAAAAGTTTGGAGTCATTTCATTATGTTATTAGAGTCCTTTCTCATATACAAAACACTTGTTGACAAGGTTCTTTTTAAGGACTAAAAAATTTGACTATACTTTTTGTTAGTCAAATGTTCACCAAATGTTTTTAATTTTATTATGGGCTCTAATATACTTCATAAGAAGGGCCACATGTCTTTATATTTTTAAATGCACATGTATTGAATCCTTTGAACAAATATTGTTAATTTTGATTATGAACGTCCTTAACGGTTCAAAAGGTTCAAAATTTGTAATCATGGTTAAAAATTGTGTACATTTGATTCTAATCTAGGTCTTCATGCAAAAAAAAATATTTTTATTATAATATGGGTCATGCTTGGTCACAAATATTGATATTTAGTCCTAAAAATTACATTTAAAATAAAATTTTGGTATTTAATGGATTAATCTATGCAGGACACGTGTGAAATGTAGTCCTTGGTAAGGACATTGACCTTGGCACTCATGGCTCCTTTTACGATGAATGTACCCATCCAACATTATTTTTGGTTATTCTAAGTTGTAATACCTTAAATTATTCTAAGTTATTAGATACCTTAAACTAATATAACCTATTATAGGTTATTTGTTCCTAGGTTATGACAAGTTATTAGGTTTTTTACCCTAATTTATTTTAGGTTATTATACCCTAGCTTATTAGTAACCTAAGATAGCCTATAATAGCTTAGGGTAAATAATCTACAATAGGTTATAATAACCTAGGCTTAACAAGTAAAACAAACAAACAAAATCATATGACTATTTAATTAAATGTCAAATCAACAAGATTGATTTGATTAAGCCTTAGCCATTTAGTATGGCCTATTTGAATAAACCATGACCATTTTCATGAATCTTTTTTTTGTTTATCCTTTTTTATTAGATGCACAACATGACATTTGGTAAAAAAGGAGGTCACTTTAATAAAAATAACTAAACAAAAAAACCATGTGTCTTTCATGCCCCATACTTTGAAAGATTTGTGTTTTTTCCTAACTAAAACTAAGTTTATTTTCATCCTCCATACATGGAATAAAAAATATCGACACATCTTAGACTATATATATATATATATATATATATAATCATATTCCATCACTTTTTTTCATCGTTTGAATCTTGATAAAAAAAAATATATTTGTAAAAGATTCTGTTTTTTAATTGGGCTTGAAAGTGAACATGTATTTCTAGCATCTTTAGTTGTGGTTCTTGCCACCTCAACCTTAGAAAAAATGTTGTAGTTGAAATTGGTCTCTTGGAAAATCACTTCCATGACATGTCATGGACAATTTCCATCATATTTACATTGACTATAGGGTGTTTCTTGTCACCCTTCTCCTCACCTTCAACAAGCTCTATTTCTTTGTTCAAGTTTAACCAACCTTCCCCAAAGGAAAATGTTGTACAAAATTCATTACCTTCAATTACTATGTCTAATCCATCAACTTGCATCCCTTCTCTAGGTAATGTTAAACTTCAACATCCCTTTTTCAAATGCTTCTTCAACATTGGGTTACTCCCCAAGATGACAAGTCATCATCTAGCTTGGCTTTTAAGAGAATGTATCCACTAGGGCTCATGGCATTATGTGGATGTGATTCTATTGAACATTGTAGCATAATCAATTTAGACACAAGGAGCAATTATGGATGAATGAATGGAGGATTCAACACTAGGTGAATAAGTATATTTTTAGATGATGATCCAAAAGTCATGTCATGGTGACTATTATAACATTCACATGTTCCCATTGAATAAGGTTGTGAATCATATCAAAACTTGCACATGTTACAAGTATACAAGTAAATTCATCACACAATGACAACAAAAACTAAAAGTAAACCATGGGAACCTTGTGTAGACATCTCCATCTTAGTGGGAAGTCTTGGGGAAACAAAACAACCCTGAAGGAAATTGGCGAAACTACACAAGGCTCCATGGGGAGACTAGGGAGATGAAACAATTTCCCCAACGTACCAAGAAACAACTAATCTATTAAGGGAGACTTAAGAAATGAACTAGATCTCCTTGGGAAGACATGAGGTGACTTATGTGAAGAAATGGATTGATGAAATATAGAGAAATTAATCAACTTATGGGATATTGCAAAAATGTGTTACAAATAAAAAAAATTGCGAATCATCATCATTTTCTCCAACAATTTTCCCATTAAAGTTCAATTGACGTAAAAAGCTTCCCTTAACCATAACATGTGCCTCAATTTTTATGTTTTTTAGCCCATTCCCAAAATGTTTGTAATTGCATCAATTCCACAAATTTGGTCCTCATAATTTGCAAGTTAATCTTTTGCATGTGTCTAATCTCATCTTTGCAACAAACAATTGAAATTCTTAGTGGGAGGTGACAAAGGCATTTTAGCCTCCAAAGTTGTTGTGGAGTTTTGCATACAATAATTTGACCATAATGAATGTCATCCCACCAAAATGTTCAATCCCAAGGTTGTCAAATCCCTCCCAAAGATTAGTTAGTAGTTTCGACCCTAACTATTTTAGAATGTATGCCATTAAGAGATAATTTTCTAATGGTGGGATTGTAGATAAGTGTTTTTGAAGGCATATGTACACATATTCAAACGATGATTCCTTGGTCATTTGTTGAATCTATCAAAATATTTTTTCCAATGTTAAAACGAGATTCACCTATTCATTGTTTTCCTCTTGCATATTATGGAATGTTAGCCTTCACACTCTAGATTTTGGGAGTGGAGGTGCACCAAGGAACATGCTAAATGTGCCATTCAAACATTAATTGTTTGCCCAATTATTCTTGAAGTATGCCAAGCATTTGTGTATCTCCTTTTTGAGTCCCATGGAAAAATGCCATGTGTTTCAAGTTTGATAAACCATGATGTCTTTTTCATTTGAACTCCTTAACAAAAGACCTCTTTGCAATGTAATAAGGAATCTTTGTTTAAAGACTTGATTCAAACAATTTGATATAAAATTCTAAACAATTTCCAATCATTGAAAAGACAAGCTTCCATGGGAGCCCCATGGAGAAAAATCCATCTCCTTGAAAAGTCCTAAGTAGACCAAGCCATCTCCTTGAATGTCCCAAGGAGACAAAACCATCTATGTCTTGGGGAGACTTATCCAAGAGATGGATTGAGTTTTATGAAAAGTCCCAAGGATACATAGTTGGGGAGACAAATTGGTCATTTCAAGAAGTCTTAAAAATATTTCCCCTAGAGAATAATTGGTTTGCTAGAGTCTTCCCCCAAGAGAGTGATTGCAAGTCGTAAAGAAACCAATCCATTTTCATGAAAATTGTTTCCATGGGGATTTCCATTTGATATCCCCGAGGATATCCTAAGGAGATTGGTCCATTTCCCTTCTTCTTTAGTTGGTCATTTGACCCAAAGGAGAGCCCTAAAAGAAACTTCAAAGAAACCCAAGAATGAACACAAAAAAATTGGCAAAACAAGGGCAACATATCTTACAATCTATGAGCTATAATTCATGTCAAACTCATCTGTATCAACTTTGCTATTGGGAATTTCATAAACGTCTACAACTAGAGGTCCAAAAAAGTGTTATACACCTTGGGATATGTCTATAATTGTTTGCATGCAAATCTACGATCTACCATGACAATTAAAGTCTTTGGTTGACTCCCATCCTTCCATGTTAATAAGGCCCAACTAGCGACATATTATATTGGAAGGCTAGGGGGGTGTTTTCTAACAAGGTTATATTTGATTTGTTGGCGTGGTGACAACTTTTTATCCTTATTATTGTTTGTATCCAAAGCTTTGTTTGTTGTCCTTATTATTTCCTCAACTATCCTTGTTGGCAATGAAGTGTGTGCAATTGCCTTAGTACCCCTACTCTACAACTATCCAAGGAAAGAAATGGATGCATTTGATTTCACAGGATGAACTTGCAATCGTGTCTCCCCATGCATTCTTGTGTTGGCTAACTTCCCAATGTTATTCGTAAAAGCCAATGCTCAAATGTTCAACTTTAGTGGATCAATCTGACTTAGGAACGGTGGTGGTTTAAGGAAGTGGTTGATAGTTGCATATTCCTTGCATGTTTTATTGCAAGTGGGATACTTTCGCATTTGTTTGCATCTTGGTGTTATTCCATTGTCACCTCATTCCATTCTTGTGCCTTTTTAAACACCTATGCTACTTGCACATGGAAAACTACACACCAAGCTTCGACATTTAAGCTTAACTCATTACCATGAGCTAACCTTGACCTTCAAATGAATGGGACTAATACCTACTATGGACTTCCCAAGTGGTCCAAGGTCTTGTCGTTCAAGATTACCATCTCTCGTTTTTTGACCTAACCATAGATTTCATTTAGTTCGAGGACTTAATGTGCCGAGGCCAACACCTGGGCCTCCTTCCTAAAACCTTCATTCGTTGGCACTTATGCAACTTGTGAAATTTGTCAAATCAAGAGTTGAACCTAGCCCAACACTTAAACTCATATCCAAGCTGACATGGGGGCCACCCCTCAACGGTCTAGACTTGGGCCCTGGCTAAGCGAGCCTCATCCCGCACTTGAAGGTTTACCTAGAAGGGCATGTTAGATATTCTTACACATTCCAAATGGTTCTTTGAAGTTGTGCACTTCCTCAAGACTGTGCTCCCTTAAGTTTCATTGGAACATTTGTCTAGCCACCCCACAAGCCCATCAAATTTGATCTGCACTATGAAATATCCTTCACGATAGTTGCAACTATTAACCAATGCTTGTGATTTTCAATGGCCTTCACCCCCTCACGAGGCATGGACAACCAATGTCCATTGAGTTGGACTTTGGATCCCTAAAAGTTTTTGTAGCTTAGGCATCAATACTTGGATTGTTCCCTCCCTTTTGACAATATCACCTATTCCTTCAACATTGGGAAAAATTAATGCTTGAGGAAAAATGATCTCTCAACAAATCTAATTGTCAATCTTTGGAAGGTTTAATAGTCTTGGGGAGCAATGACATCTTTATGGTGGGAGAATGGGTGCTCCTTAGAGGATGGAGGGAAACATGGCACATCCTTGCAAGGAGAATTGGTGCTCCCCAAGGAATGGAATGAAGTTTCAGGGAGAAGTGACGTCTACCCGGCAGGGAGAGTTGGGGTTCACCACGGGATGGAAGGAAGTCCTAGGGTAAGGGAGGGAGACATGCCCCAATGGGTTCGAAGGTTCCCTGAAGGAGTTTGAAAGTTTTCTGGGGCAATATTTTCCACAGTAAGGAGGACTTAGGTACATTAGGGTTTAATGCTTCCTTGGAAGGAAAGTAGAGATTGCTGAGGTTGGGGCTTCCCCTAGGAGGAAGTGGGGGATGGGGGGTTCCTTGGAGAAGATTTGGGTTGGGGGAAGTGGGGTAGGGGGCATGTGGGAAAAAGAAGATCAAGGGGAGAGGGGGTGCAGGGGCCGACCTGGTGACATCCCCAGTGCCAATTACATCAGATAATTTCCATTGGTCAAGCAAGGCTTGCAGCCACCCACAGTGGGCCAGGTCCTTGCAAGGCACATTTGATATGCTGGAAAATGCATGATAGATACATAATTACTACTCACCATGGCATCCTGCCAGGTTTCCAGTAACAAATTGAGCTGGCTCCATTGACTTGTAAGCATGGTATTTCCAATTGCGAAGTAGAAATTGTTAGGAAGGCACCAAAAGTCAATGTAAATTCTGTAGTTGTTGAGCTAAGTACATTCACCGAGTGACCCAACAACAACCCATGTTCCAACTTACATCCAAGCCTTTGTAAACTAATTGTTTCAGTAATGTCCAAGGAAGAGCCAGCTAGAATGTGAGAGTGATCAGGTATCTAAGTCCCCAACTACACGGCAAAATTGTTGTGAATAAACAAATCAACTGGAGAATTCTACATTGACTTTGTTCCAACTCAAAACTGGCTCAACAGCGATTTCCCGTGTACCTACCCTGATTTGTAAAACTAGGCTAGTTGTTTGAGTATTGTTGGAGATAGACAAATCTAAAGAGAGCCAGCTCATGCAAAGACTGATTAGACCTGAGTTCAGAGATGGAAGTAGAAATTGCCAGCAAATGAATGACAACTCAATTCTAATTCTAATGTTAAATCTGAACTCAGAGATGCTGATTTAGTCTTCAGACCAGATGTATGTGTGTGTATATATATACGTAATCAATTAATTAAAAAATTCAGCACGAATAAAAGAATTCGTTGTGAAGAGAAAAGCATGCAGCCTATGGACCTGGTATTTATCATGGTTAGAGGCAACCTAAATTTTGTGGGGGGTGCAGGGTTACCATGGTATCATTGTAGGAACTAGTTCACCTAACAGGTGCAATGGAGAGTAGAGAATCCAAACCTTTACAACTGTTAAGGCCTTATTCTAAATTCGACGAATTCTCATTAACAGCTGTTAGGTCTTATCCTCCCTTCTAATCTACTTATAATCTCGTGCTAAAGCAGCCATTCAGCACATGTGTTGAGGCTGTAGACCTAATCAGCAGGTCTTTCCAAATCTGTTAGAATCTGATTTGTGGCATAGGATGCCTTTCTAGCATTGCGTCTTTCACTTCATTACTACTGTTTTGATGGTCTTGGGTTTCCTTTCGTGTGTTTACATTTGCATCAACATGCCTTGTACTTTGTGTGGATGGATTTCTATCCTTGTTTATATACATATATACAGGACTTTCTTCACAAATCTGTTAGAACTAACTAACAAAGCAGAGCAGGGTCTGCTGGATTCCAGCTTCTTGCTTGCCCCGGCTCAGCCACAGGCTGTCCAGGAACTGGAATTAACAAAAGCCAACCTGCTCTTTATTACAGGGAGTGATGCAACTACCTAGTCTGTTGGTGGGCATTTAAAATTCAATTTCTTATGTGCATGTGATAATGCATTTTACCTAAAGAGCTAATCTTATATGAGTCCAGTTGTATCCTTGTCAAAAAAAAACTAGCTGCACCGTGCCTTTGGCAGATAAGTAGGTGCGGGTGCATGTGATAAGGTGTTTTACCTAAAGAGCTAACCTTATATGAGTCCAGTTGTATCCTTTTAAAAAAAACTAGGTGCACCGCGCCTATGGCAGATAAGTAGGTGCGGTTGGAACTGTGCATTGTAGAATAGAAGGTGGAGTGTGTGTATAGTAAGTAGCATTTGAGAGAAAGTCAAGAATCTATCATCATCATCTTGTTCGACATAAATGGGTGTTGCGTGCAGACATGAGGAATTGTTAATCAGCAGGCCTATCATCATCACTCATTGCTGGAAGCCCACTATTACAGATATCAGCAATAACTTTATGCTTTATGCAAGTCAAGAGGCTGCCAGAAACTCCTCGCCTTTTTTCAATTCTTTTTAGAAGGTAAGGAAAGAAGTGAGGGGGCTTAGCCTAGGACTCAAGAAGAAGTCAGAATTTGAAAAGCTCATTCATTTTGAGCCTCCTTTTTTGCTACCCTGTTTTCTCATCAAACACAAATCATGGTAAGAGCCACAAAATTGGGAACAGTTAGTCTCTCACCAAATTTGTTATCATTCAGCTGTAAATCTTAGGGTTTCTTTTGGGTGCAAAATTTCATACATTTTCAAGTAGGGTAGCTAATGCCTCCGGGAGTGGGGCATTTCTGAAGTAAGCGGCCCTTTCAATACACCCTGCTGGTCCAGAGGGTGTTAATGAGTGTTGGGCGAGTGAGTATTCAGATTTCCAGGTACAAACATGAAGAACCAGCGGTTCTGGCCTCAATTACTTAGAAACTACCTAGAATCGGGCCTACTTTTTGAAAACCGGACAGCAATTAAAACTGGGTTTAGGGCCCAGTTTTGTAACTGGGTGTGAAACTGCCCCCCACCAAGTTCCTTCACACAGAACCAGATCGGTATTTCAAAAAAATCTGATTCCAGTTCCAAGTGGGTTATCCCATAGCTCAAGGAGTGGGGAGCAGAGAGTCTTGCTCATCCTCCTCATGTTTCTGGTTTTGAACTTTGTGCTTCATAATTGGGTGCCTCCCAAGTTTAACTTTTGTTTTTTGCAATGAGTCATTTTGATTGGCCCATCACTCAAAAAGGGACCCAAACAAAAGAAAACACTTTGAAGTCTCCCCCACCCAACAGATTAGCTTTTGTTGGAAGATGGAGTGCCTCCTCTATGTCCCACGTCTTATTTGTGAAAAGCAGAGAACTTTGGGCAAAGCAGATGAGATAGAAGCATGCTGCTATTCAAACCATCTTGGGGAAGCCGTTTCAGACAGTAGAAAATCAACTAATCCAAATGCCCTCCACATTCCCCCAAAGAAAGAACCCTGGGCCTCTTGGGTCCATGTTTCACGACCTCATTGGCTGGTCACAATTTTGATTTGGACATATGTTTTTCACCATTTTCGACCTACGCTAATAGAAGGAAAGGGGAGTATGGTGAAAGGAGGACAACGCTTGCCAAAGCATATGGGATAAAAGTGAGATGCTATGGAGAACATGTTGGGGGAATGCATTGAGAACTTGAGGAACATATTAGGAAGCTGATGGGAACCCCATTGGGAACTTAAAAAGAACATAGTGAGAACACATTGGGAACCAAGGAAAATTGAAAAAAATATCCCTCCAACACCCCCCTCTGCAAAACTTAAAAGGACATAAAGCAAGGCACCTTGAGTGCATGCTTCGGCCTTCACATTGATTGCATGAAATTTGTCTTCTCAAAAGAGTTCATCACCATTTTTGGCCTAGGCTAATACCCCTTGCAAAGAACACCCTACCTATTGGGGTTGTTTGGGGTGCAAAATTGGGGCAGGAGTGGGGGGGTTTGAGGGCATAAGTATGACAAAATTTGGGAATGAATTAAGGGAGGTGTGGGGTTTTTTTTGCTATCTGAAATCAGGTTGAATTGAGGGGCTGTTTAAGGCAAATTGGGGGGGAGTTAGGGGATTTATGAGGGGGACGGGGTTTTTGTGAGGCATATTTCGAAACTATTGAAGATGTATTTGAGGATGGAATTAGGGGGTGGGCATGTTCCAGAAAAAAAAAAAAAAAACACATTTTTTGAGATACTTTGGGATTGAATTCAAGGGTGACAAGAGGCCATATTTCAAAGTGGTGGATACTAGATACAATTGCATTAAAACAAAAACATGAAATCACAGGGCAATGGAAAAAATGGTGATCCTTTCAAGAAACCTATTTATTTAGTTTGTAAATTAAAAGTATGTTACTTTGTATTAGTTTGACATTATCAAATCTTTGTAATGAATTTTTTTTGGGGGAATAAAAAGTTTGGCTTTTCCTCATTGTGAATTTTGGTGTTTAGGATCTTGGAATTAAAACTAGAGGTTACCTAAAATCAGAAGGTATGAAAATGGAATTGGCCTAATTTGAAAATGAAAAAAACCAAAACCCAAACCATGTTTTACATTAAATAACCAAAACTAGAACTGAGTCCCATTTTTGGAAAAAAGAAAACCCTAAACCAAAACAAAACCAATTCCTTAAAATTTTTAGGAACTGGAGCTGAAGGTTTTTCCTAGAACCTAAGAACTGCCCAACACTGGTGCTAACCCACATAAGCACAGGCAGGGAAAAAAAGATCTTCTTTGGCAATAGTAGTACATCTTTCTTGAGATGGTCACGAATGATAAAGAAGACTGGTTCTGATGCAAAACAAGTTGAATGTTTACTAATGTGGTCTTTTGAGTTTCAGTCCTTCCCTTCACCTCCAACACTTGTTTTGAGTGTTGTTGAGTGGAAGTGGAGTTAAAAATCAGTGTTGTTTGGCCAGTAGATAATATTCACCTCACTAGATGCGAGTTTTGAATATTTGTCTCTGTCAAACTGGGTAGGGTGGGTTTACTCTAAACCTTAGCTATGGAATTGTTTTTTTGGGGCACCCACTGATTTTCAAGTTGACAATCTTATTCACATTCACCCAGATAGCTCCTGGGCATCAATCAGGGTTTAGGTGTTTTGCACTGCAGCAACTTAGAAAGTGTATAAAAGATTGTGTACATTCCTATGTATGCTAGGTCTAGTGTATAAACTAGTGTTGTCGGGTCCTGGGTTTTGGGTTGGTTCTGAGTTTAAACAAGTAAATATACTTTGTGCATATTATTATGCCAGGTCTTGTGTGGTATCAACCAGAACACTTAACATGAGAGTCAACTACCAACTATCATATGTAAGAAACCACTAGGTAGCAGCACACTGTGGTGCATGTGCGGAACAATTTGGGGTGAGCAGTGGGCAGACAACAAGTCAATCATTCTAATTAGCTAATCATTCAGAATGTGGTTTCTTCAAACAACACTCTATGATGTCTTAGAAATTTCAGACCATGCTAGACATGTGAGAGAGAGAGAGAGAGAGATGGCTTGCTGCAAGCTTTGGAAGCTGCGAAAGCTTCTATAATGATTCATCAACTAGTTGCATGTTTTGTTGACAGACTTTTTGTTAACGTTTTTCCATGGTACTGTCATGAATACCAGGTCCATAGGGTCTTTGCTGAATAATTATTAAAATTTTATATTTTCATTTCAACACATGGAGTATTCCCAAATATTTCAAAAACTGCTTTATTTTCTTTCACAAATTATTTTTCTTTCACAAAAGATTTTATTGAAAATTTTGACATGTCAAAAAATAACATAATTTTTGTTGAACGTGATATTCAACTAGGGTGGTTTCTGGTTTAGTGGTGTTACACCATATGTAAGACTTATAACCCAACTTCATTACTTTGATGATTAGATCTTCACACAACCAAGTGTTTGCATCTGTTGGTGCACTAGCAACTATTGTCGATTCACTCCAGCCTTCTACCATATCCAAGCCAAGCTTTTCATTTTATTGTTTCACTCATTGTTGTGTCCACCTGAATTTTCATACCCAATTGTTCCTTAAAACATTTCTTCAAAATTTTGTTTTCAGGGGTTTTGTCATCTCAAATTTCTTTTCTCACAAGACGTGCAATAGTTTTTAGCTTGATTAAATTGAGCCTAAAAACACACTTCACCTTTGTTTTCAAGGTGTACAAAATTACATTTCATGATACAGGTAAAAGAAATGGCATTGATTCTGTCCCTCCACTATCTGTTTTTCTTCTTTAATAGTTTATGCATTTTTGGGCATTAGAAGATTCAGTCACCAACCTTGAATTCAACGGAACCATGTTTCACCTTTGATTCCCTAGACAAAATTTGTGTTCTTGCATGTTGCAAATTAGTTGACATTTTATAGTTAAATGTCGGGATAAGGAGTCTTAGAATCTCTGCAGTTTGTCCTTTACTCAAAATACGTATACACACGGGTGTGCAACACACTGGGCCCTAGTGTTCATGTCCATTGTTCATGACCTAGGAATTTATTATTATTATTGATTTTGAGTACTAGTGTAGATGATGTAATGCCATGATCAAACAGACATATCTTTTTTGCATTTGTTAACTGACTAGTGCTTTTGTGACAAATTTTTATGTGCATGTCATCACTGCACAATTTAATGTTGCAAACATTGTCATGCATTCATCAAAGAAGATTTTATAGTGTAACAATTGTCTTTTTTTTTCCCACTCGTATGGTGATGAATGAACTGGACTTGCTCCAAACTACATTAGTCTCCAAAAATGATGTAAACCTGGCAAACTTTAATTGCAATCAACACGACTTCAAGAAGGAAATGAGAGGGAAAATGAAATGACACAGGTCCAGTCCAATCTTAAAGGGTGCAACCCAAATGCCTCTTGAGGTTGTTCCAGTCACATCATTGAAAGACCTGAGCACTCAATGTTCACGATATGGTACCACCCCCTCCTACTACTCCCGCCCCGTATCAGCTAACAATTGATAAGAGCAGCTAATGAGGTCTGTATTGTCTTCAAAAATGACTCATGAGCGTACCATGAGATCATAATTGGCCTACCACTACAACTTCACTTCCAAAATGGCCAATTTTGCCAAATTTCAAGTTTTTTTTTTTGAAATTGCCATATTTATTAGACAATAGGTTCCAGCATGTCACAAAAATACAGTTGGATTCCTAGATTTTTCTACTTTCCCCTCTGACCTTTTAGCCAAATTTGACTAGCTTGTAGATGATGGTGAAACTACCTACCTCACAAAATTGGGAAAAGAAAACCCCTCTTTGAAGATATGTGAAAAATATATAGTATATACCAGCTGGATACATGGTCTTCATTTCTACTTCAGGCCGTCTCCTTTTGAGAACCAAAATACATGTTGCATGCCCATGTCACAAGTCAAGATGGTCACATGGGATAACTTGACGAGGCAATTTAAAAGCTACAAAGGCCGAATGTGTCAAATGAAGCTTTCTTTTGAATTCCAGTTGTTTTTTTGCCAACAACCATAAAGGAGATTGATTCCTCCTAAACCCATTTTACATGGAAGCTTGGAACTCCAAATTGACAACTTTCTTGGCTTACATATGTTAAACAATGTTTTGCCCAAGGGAAGTTGAAGCAGCAAAATGACTCTAAATTGTTCAATATCCCCTTCACCTACACTAGTACCTTCATCTCTTGAGTGAGTGATGTCTCTTATTACTAGCTACCTATATTTGACCTAGGAAGTGTTAAATTTGGACTCAGAGACCTTGATTTAGTCTTCACTAACCTTTTGTTTTGCGACAAATTTTTCCAAACACGGCCATTGTCTTGGGAGAAATTTTTGGTTTTTTCAGTTCATTTGCAACTAGATTTTCTGTTTCTTTGGGAAAATAATTCTCCAATTTTCCAGCTCACAGATTGTAAAAAAGAAAAACCACCCCTAATTTAATTTAAGACAGGATGATTATTATGTTTATGAGCAACCCCAAAAAATTTGTGCTTTTACAAATGTTAGGTGGGTAGTTGTTTTTGTGGGTAAGAACCAGAGTTGGGTGGTTCTCACTTTTTCAGTGAGAACCTTTAAGGTTTTCAGTCTGATTCACAGAGGCTTTCACACAAGGTGATAACCTTTTTGAGAACCTGATCATTGGTTCTCTCCCAAATGAGAACCAGCTTTTTGAAAACCTTAAAGGGTATCATTTGGAGGCTGAAAGTGATAATCTTAGAGGGTATTAAAATAATGGGGTGTCGGTTTTAAATGTTTAGTTAAGTTTAGGTTAGTTAGGTTTAGGTTTTGGGCAGCACAGCTCAACAGCTCCTCAACTTGTCCTTCAATGGGAGCTTCATGAAGAAGCTTCTTGCTCGTCTACAACAGGGGGCCAAGTTGCAACTTGGGCGCACCTTGTGACTCCTCCTTGCTTCGTTGCTCCTCCTTATATATTGGATTTTTAATTTTTTTGAAAACTGGCTTGTGAGAACTGTTGCTGAAAACCATTGGAAATTGTTATTTCAAAAATCTGAAACCATTAAAGGTTCTTTAAATTTAGTTTTTTATTTTGATAACTGGTTGATTTATGGTTGTGATAACTGGAACTGGTGGTTCTTATAAAAAAGTGAGAACTGCCCAACAACACTGGTAAGAACCATTGGTTCCAGTTCCAATTTATAAGAACCAAATTGGATCTGAGTCTGATTTTTGGATCCAAAATAGGAGGAATCAGAACCTAATTTGATTTTCTTAAAGAATCAGGAATTGGATTCCCAGTTCTATTTAGGTGTTGAACCAGAACTGGAACCGTTTCTCAAAAACAAAAGTGACTAGAACTTAGGTTTTTAGAACTTAGTTCTAGTCACTTTTGTTTTTGATCTTCATAATCACAAATTTGTGAAGATCAAAGGCCCAGTTCTGGTATATAACCAAAGTTCTCAAAAAAATCAAAGAACTGGAACGAGATAACTACCAATTCTTTCATGAAAACCGCAGGTTCTTTTAAGGTTCTTGAAATAGGTAACTGCAACCAGTGATTCTTTGATTCTAATATCTTTCAAACAACCAGAACCAGCCATCTTCTAATTCTGAAATATTTAAAAAACTGGGAACCAGCGGTTCTTTGAAAATTCAAATATCTCCACGACACTGGTTTTTACCAGAGTACCAGTGTACCCATTGGTGTGCCCAAAGCCCCTTCCTATTGATTCAATGCAAAATAAGATACATTATGTGGTTGTTTATTTTTTGCATGGTTGGGGAGGGCACATGATGTTGTTTCTTCAGTTTGCATGTAAATTTGAAGTTCCTCTGTTCCTTCATGTAAATTTTGTGGTTCTGGGTTTTGTTCCGAAACAATTGTTTTACAAACATACATGGTCACAAGTGACTATAATACTTGAGCCAGCTTCTTTTTGCTTGTTTCTTTGGGTTCCTCTGTTGGGGCTTATGTATTCTTCTTCTAGTAAAGGAAGAAGTGTTTTTAGGTTAAATAGAGACTTTGGGTAGTTGGCTGATTCTAGTAAAGGAAGGAGTATTTTTGTGGATAAATAGAGAGTTGGGTACCTGGCAAACAGGTTCTTTCACTTGTACTCAAACTGATAAATTCACAGACCACATGTTCAAAATCCTTTAAAACTGAGAATCACCTAGGGCAAAATATGCAAATGGAACTCAATTTTCAGTACCATAAATATTGCAGTCTGTTAGCTCTTCCAAACAATTTGAACAAAAAGAAGCACAGAATTTGGTGTAGTTCCAAATATCCCAGGGACTACTTCAAACACTTGCAGAAGCCCAAAAGAACCCAAACCTTAAAAGATGAAAACACCCCATCTATCAAAAAAACCTAAATCGAAAGCTACAAAATTAAGATATGTAAACACCTCAGGTTTTTCTAGTGTATTTAGAGAGTGCATTGCAGAGGATAGAAACCTGCAGCACGCACTTCAGAAAATGAAATGCTCACAGATGTGAGCATTTCATTTTCCAAAATGCCCTATATCATTTCTTTCTTGTGATACCCACCAAACATCATGGGAAAACACGAGACTCTCATTTCTTGTGTTCATGATGTCAACAGAATACCTATTTGCACTTGTGCTTGCCACACAAGTGATTTGCCTTGAAAACTTGCCATGGTGAAATATGCCATGATGATGACGATGACTATGGGAGTAGAGATCATAAGTTCCCAATGCTGCTGGTGCTCTGCTTGCAAGAATACCTATACACATGAAAAAAACACAAATTGATGAACATCAAGATTCTTGAGTCCCAAGTTGGATTGATCAATCAACATGACTTTGCAGCATGGGTATTAGTACTCAAGTGTGCTATGAGATTGAAAAACTTCTTACTTTTTGAAGCTTACGAACTCAGACTGGTACTGAAGACCTTAAACCAAACCTCAAGTTCCATGTAATTGCAAAGCAGCATTTATATTGTACACAGATACACCTACATTTTGTTCTATCTGGTTGAGAAAACATCTTAGCACTTCCTGCAACTTCTACTGGCAAAAAGGGTTCATAGTTGAGATTGAGTACATGGGGACCTTCTCAAGGAAATTTTGTGTTTTGGGTGATGCCCTAAAAGAGCAGAATCAGATTGTTGTGGAGGGTAGCCTTTGGAGGCAGCTGAAAAAGTTGGGTTATAATGTAAGGACATTGAGCTGTTGCATACCTGTTACAAGCGGTGAAGGGTAATTTTTTTACGGATATTATGCACTTGTTGCATAAGAAGGTGGACATGATCAAGTCGTACCAAGGTGATCATGATTTGGTTTCTTCATCATCTACCACAACTAAAATGGAGATGTTGTAACCAACACCAGCAAGAGAGGAGCAAATTGACATTAGAAGAGGATTGCAGAGAATTAACACCTTCCCATAACAAAGTTGAGAGAGAGAGAGAGAGAGAGAGAGAGAGAGAGAGAGAGGGTTTTCCTTAAACCCTAAACCCTACCCCACTTCCCCATCAATTTTTGTCCACAGGAGAACCAGAATAGCACAAAATGGTGAAAGCATTTGTAGAAGAAAATTCCACACAAATTGCATTCTACTGCAAAGGAATTTAACACATTGACCTTCTCAACGAGTGATGGTTTCGTTGGCCCATCCACCAGTCACTAAACCTAACACAAGTCACTATGGCAAATATGCTGTTGAAACCGACTGCCTACATCCTACTCACTTTTGTGCTCCACTCACCAAAGTGCAGGAAGAGCTAGAGAATAAGATGTGTAAACTGATGTAAACTCCCACTAGCAGAGTGCAATTGCACAAGACCTTGAAGAAGCAGAAGAATCATTCTTTTAGCTGCTACCTACCCACCACCCTCCCATGGTGGACAAAGATTGCAATTCATGGTTTGTTCGAAGCATAGATGTGGAGTTGAAGAGCAGAACTATACTTTTTAAGTTCAAAGCATGAACAAGACTACATACCAACTTGATCCCTAGTAGCTGTCTCTCATATATATGCCCTGTACTGCCTCTTAAGGATATATAGTTATACACCATCATGGAATTCAACTTGCCCAACCCTCTATGCACCTCTTGTTTGTTTTGTAGCCAATGCAATTGCAAACAAAATCCAGTTCAATGCCTCCAATCCAAGCTTGAAATCCCACTCTATTTCATCCTCTCACATCCTTCACCCATCAATAGGTACAAACTTGTAAAGCACCAGAAGAAAATTTCTATTGTGTCTAGGAAGAGGATTTTCAGCTATTGTCATGAAACTTCACATGATTGGCATAGAATCAATTGTCAACTTAGTTTAATTGCAGTTTTGGAAAAAAATAAACTGTTAATTCCATCATAACACATCCACACATCAATTCGCATTCAAGCTTCCAATTTGAATCTGTCAATTAACATACACTTGTAAATATTACATGTGAAAAGGCAATTTGTCACAACTAAAGACTACCTTATTGCCATCCAAAGAACACACTGGTATGGCTTCATTTGTATTGGGGAAAGAACCCCAAGGTGGAAAACCATAATTCTTGGAAATGTTTCAAAAACTTTCCAAACTTGTTGGATTAACCAAGTTAAAATGATTTAGAAGGTTGGTTAATGATTGATTTTGCTAAGCATAAATATTTAAGATATTAGTACACTAATTATTCCATTATCTAACATCTTCAACATCCTTCCCAACCATGTCGACACACCTCAAACATCCTCCCTTGCATTCATAGCAAGTTCCCAACATGTTAGCATCTATCATACCTACACCAAAGCTTAAACATGAATTACATCCCAGGTATGTTGTATTCCCAAAATGGAAATAAACACCCAAGAAACATACTTCTCCAAAATGTTCAAATGTTCTCTTGACTGAAGGGACCTCTTGAAACTTCACTAAGATTGTGCATTTCTCCAAAAATGGGAGCTAAATACAAAGTCCTTCCCAATGCTCGCCAGTTATTTCTTTTGGACCCAGTTAGCTGGCCGGGTCCAGGGCCAAAAACAATATACCCTACCAGCTGGGCATTGATTTTCTTGAAAACCAATAAATAAGCTACGCACCTAGTATTGAATTTTCAAATTTAATAACCTATGCGGATGACCCAATTATCATCTATCGAGGTAGGTTGTCAATTCTAAAACAATAAACATGTTTATGATAAAAAAATTCAAAAAACAAGAAAAGATAATTTTACAAAATTTTATAAACAGTTTAAAATTCTAAAAAATCCTATAACCAGCATATATATCAACAATTCTCAACTAGGTAAGTATTTGAGAATGCAACCCGTATCATAATTGATGGTTATTACCTCAAAATGAGCAAGTAAATTGATAATCAAGGGTATTACTTTGACATTGATAATCAAAAGGTCTAAATTCTAAAACAATTTTTTGATAACCTACCAAGCTGGTTATTGCCTAAAAGCAATAACCCACGCACACTAGTCCTTTCCCACCAAATTAAAAGGAGCAAAATGACCCCCAAAAAAACTTATTTGCATTAAAGGAACGAAGGAGCAACAGCCAAGATTGAAATTCAGTTGATTGGAAACCACCAAACAGACTAGTCAGGTGACAAAGTGAATTCTAATTTGACCCAAAACCCTTTCAAAAGACCTTTCAGAAAACTAGAGACTTTGACAACCAAAATGAAATTGATGTAGGTTCAATGGGGGTTTGGGTACCCAATTTATCACCATTACAAATTATATTTGACATTCATAAATGGTCAATGGGGTTGGGTGCTCATTACTTCAAAATTTTGGCACTGGATAATAATTAAAGAATTAATATTGAATATTTAAGTTCACAAAGCATATCCACAATCCTAAATAGCAAAATATGGGCTATGCTTTCAAGATACCATTTGAAGTTTGTATTATATTTGTCATTATATTGACTAATGTAAACATGAAAATCCGACATGACACTTGATTCTTTTCAAATGATCATTCAACAAAACAATGTTGAATTAATAAGTAGTTACAATAGTGATGTTACCACAGTGATCCATATTGCTATTTTTATAATGATGTACCCATACCAATCAATTTCATTCTTGACTAGCATGTGTTTTGATGTATCTTGATAGGTTTTGTTTCATTCGATTTGGATTCATGTTCACCTTGTAAATATTGGATATGGGGTTTTATTTTTATTTTTCCCTGAATTAGCCATGGGATGTGAACTCATGGTACCCAACTAAACTATAATGTAGGTTGTTCCATCAAGTTGTCATCTAAATAATGCAGATTAGCATATTGAACTATGCTAATAAATAGGTCAATGATGCACATAATATATGATATTACAGCCAAAAAGTCTCTACCCTTTATGAAAAGAAAAACTCCAATTGTTGTCACATGCCATGGATTGATAAGAAAATTGATATAGGACATTTTGTATTGAAATCTGATTTAAACTCTCATGCTTTTGTGAAATAGAATTATTTTGAGTTGTGCATTTTTGTTGTGAATGCAAATGAAGCTAGATTTTGTCATTACAAGTTGTTCTTTGGCATTCTAAGAAAACTAGATAAGCCCTTAAAAAGTAGCTGTACTCTTAAGTCTCTATGGTGAAGGCTAAAAGCTTCTATCTTCTGAAACTTTCAATTATATTTCCCTCAAAAACTCAAAGTGTTTTTTTGAGATAAAATAACATTTTTGCCACAAACAAGACTTAAATAATTTGTCTGACAAACAAAAGCATAAGCAGTTCCAACCTTATTACAACTTTGATTCCCTTGCAATGGGAGTAAATCACCACTCAAAAACCAAGTTATGCTTATTTTATGTTGCTAATAACAATTTTGTTCTTGAAGTTTTATGTCCTTGTTTTTTTCCAAATTGGGCATTAATATTTTATCAAGACATGTTTGGCATCTGATGTAGGCATTTCAACATGTGTGCTGCAAAAAGAAAGGTATTCATTAGCAAAGCAAGAAATTTCCATTAAGAAAAGAAAATTACATCATTTTAAAGGCATAAAACAAGTTTCAGTATATGAAGTGATAATGATCTGCAAGTGATCCCAAGGTAAGGTGGGGGGAGGTATCCCAAAGACTTGTTCTTTCCTATTACTTGGTAGGTTGTTGCATGATGGGGAACCCACTCACACAAAAGGCACTATAACAACACTATTGACAATGTTTATGTGATTTGAGCTTCAGATTTTAGGGCCGATCGCTATGTTGGAAGGCACAATTCTCTTTTCATGTCCAAGCAATTGATTCAATGTCTTCCGTGCAATGGAAAGCCATTTTCGTGTCTTCTCACTAATTACAGTTTGTGGTCCTTCTGGAAACTTTGAACCCACAAAATCTTTTCTTCCTCCTGATGGGGCAATTTGCTCCACAGTAGTACCCACAACAGACAAGGATGTTTGGCCACTACCCATGTGCAACCTTTCATCGAAATCCAACGAACCCATTCGTCCAAGGGAGAATGCCCTGTTAAAAAATTGTGCATCTTTACCCTCAAAGTCATATTTGGGTTTCACACCCGGCGGCAATGGGGGCCGATCTGTAATACCAGGAAGTTGGCTTGTTGATTGACGGGATGGTTCTAGCCCCATTGTTGCTCCCATAGACGCCATTGTTGTTGCATCCCTTGGAGTATGGGGAGACAATTTTTTTGCCACACCTGAGCTCTGAACATTCACATTCATTTGTCCCAAATCCTTTCCTGGCCCTGATGGGGATGAGAATACCTCTTTCCTATTAGCACTACTACTTGAAAACCTCCTTCCATCCGTAAGGATGAAATCAGGTCTACATGGGGATATTGTTTGAAGATTTAATGGAGAGAGGAAACTTTTTCGAGAACAACTTGACATTCGGGAAACAGAAAGTCGGTCATTCAACCCAAAAAGCAATTGGGTGTTCAAGAAAAGCACATCCTTTGCTGCAAAATCACTCCACCGCTCTCGCATAAATACATCTGAGATAACTATTCGATGGGCAAATCGTCGACATGGAACAAAGCTTTTAGCTGAGTCTGTAATGCGGTCCACAAGAGGGTCATCAAGAAGCAATCCATCCCTCCTAGCGGTGGTTTCAGGTTTCAATGGCATGACTACAGCAGCATCTGGATTCTCAGCTGGCACAATAACCTGCACAAAGTACAAAAGAATTCCCAAAATTGAAATTCAAACTTATATTCTAAGCGCTTTAACCCATTTTTAAATACTTAGAAAAAATAACTTAGGACAAGTGGGGCAAAAAAAAGTTTTTGACCTGAATTTGGGCTTCCACTTCCTTGGAAGATAATGTTCCCAAGAGAGAAGAGTTCAAAGGTGGTGGAGCTACAATTGGTGCCAGTTCTTGTTGCAGTGCCTCTAGAGAATGGCGACTAGAAACACTCTTTTCAACTAAAATGAGATCCTCTTGTGATACACAATGTCGACAAAGTGGGCAAGTTGAGTGTGAAGCCAACCATAGATCAACACAATCTACATGAAAAGCATGTTGACATTTTGGCAATAATCGCAAGATATCATTGTCCTCAAATTGACATAAACAAACAGCACATTCCAACCCCTCCTGAAAAATCAAACAAATGATACAATAGAGTAAGTGAAAGTGTACCATCATATACCTTGCACATTTAGCCCATTTGTCAAATAGTTGGACAAATTTGCAAAAACATTTTACAGTCCCATGAAGGTTTGTGCATGACAAAATTACAAACTAGACTAATGTCTAAGGTTTTCTAATTAGAAAGGTTCAATGACAATCTAGTTTTATCTACATGAAAATTGATTGGCATCATCATTGAACTACTTAATCTAGGGATTCTCACCAAAAGTTAGCCACCCAATTGAAATTTCCAAGTGAACATATTCAGATATCATCACATGTGCTGACCATCTAATTCCATATGAATTGAAATAAGTTGTTTATGGGCTTTTTACGCCAAACATGTTTGTTGGTGATTCTTATAGACTTGAAATTTAGCCACTTTAACACTATAAGTGAAAAAGAGTTTAAGAAAACAAGGACAAGGTGAGAGATAGTTTCATACCTTAATACCTTGAAGCGATGCAAAAGTAAACATGGGTAAGGCTTCAACAAGTAGTCTGTCAACACCCGAATTAGAAAGCGGATGAGATGCAAAACTTAACATGGGGAACGCTTCAATAAGTAGTCGATCAATACTTGAATAAGTACGTGGAAAAGGAGGAGTTTCACTCGGCTCTTGGGGAATTTCCCCCCCTTCTCCTACCAAGATGAACTGTTTGCAACGCTTGACATAAAGCAGCAGAAAAAATGTCAATGAAAATATAGTGGTCAAGACCCCAATGATGACAACAATACTCGGTCGAAAGGATGACGATAACATAGGTGTTCCAATTAACAGACTTTCACCCCCATTATCTGGCTGTGTGATGATGCCTAGGGGGGAGGGAGACCCCAGTGGTGCCATAGATAGAAGAAATCGAACACCCACATGTGAATTCAACATTCCTTCAGGTCGGTTGTTTAACACAAATGAAAATCCTTTTTCCGAATATCTGAGTTGATGTTTGAGAGTTTTCAATGACAACCCTAACATTTAAATGTCAACTAATATGGAGAAACCTTTAAAATTTTCTCCTCTTCCAAAGGCTCATCACACTATTTCTACATAATGTTGGGCAATGTTGAAAAGTCCATTTCATCCGATGTTAAACCACATAAACACCACAATCTAGAAATATTCTCACACCCGCAATTGGGGCATAGCATTGAACCATGTGCTAGCACTTGTTGAAGCTTAAACTATTTCAACTTTGGAAGTCCTCACATGTTTTTCCCCCTGCAAAAATCAATCACCATTTTCCATAAGTAGACTGTGAAACTATCCCAGACTCAATGGAAGGAATTAAGAGGAAATAGAATCCTTTGTTTGCTACAAGTCACCACCACCTTGCTAACAATGAAGTATGAACATCAGACTCTATTTGAAATCTTTCTTTTTTGCCCTTACATACATAATATGGACTAAAAGGGAAAATAGTTTAGAGTTTTGTTGCCGCCTGTAAACTATTGTCAACCCCTAAGACATGTTATATTGAAAAGAATTATCATCAGTAATACAACTAAATGGGTGATAAATAAAATTCTAGATATCATCATGATTTCAATGCAAAAATGTTTGCAACAATCATTTAACATGACAATCCCATGTTGTTGATGAACAAAATTCCAAAACGAAAAAGGAGAGTTGAAGCGTGCACATCATTGCATCACAACTTGGCTGCACTCCTTCAAAGTTCCCCAAAACCTTTCCTTTGCCTTAATAAATGGAAAAAATTTGCAGAATATTTTGTGAAAAATTATTTAGAGAGTAAAAGAATGGGATGTCACCTGCACACAAAGACAAGAAAAAAAAGAAAAAAAAAATCACAAAATCAGAGCCTTGAAATAAGCCCAAAGTTAAATGCAAACTAAGAGCTCACATCTGAAAAGCTTGCAGATAAAAAAGCTTTTGATGAAAGTCTGTTTTGGCAAGAACTCCAAAAACTCTCACAAACCTCCACATCACAAAATCTTACATCAAGGCATGATTTTACTAAAGCTTAACATTGGAAAAAACCAAAGCTTGAACAAGAGCAAATATGAAACACCCAAAAACCACACACACAAAAAAATAAAAATCGAACAACCAATGCAAATCAATACTTTTAAAGCATCCCATTGTCCAAACTCAGCAGCTTATCTAGAAGAAAGCCTTGCATTTTGCAGTGCAAGCTGTACACATAGTTTTCATAGAAATTACAAAAGCCGGCATAATTCATGAAAGTCAAAGAGAGAAGCAAGTTATAGAAAACTTTGAAAAGTTGAGAACATTGAGACATAAGTACAACAATTTATATGTAAGTAGCTTGGAGAAAGGGAGGGTAGAATCTATAAGATGGAGAAAGAAAAACAGATCAAAGTGCTAACTAATCAAATGAGTGCTTAAAGATTGTTATCACCCCTCCTCAAAAGAAAGGGGGAAAACAAAGTTCAGACTGCGAAAACTTAAGTTTTGATCTAGAATAAGTGCAGCTACTAGGCATCAATAATTTGGTGATTTCTAGGACCATTCCAGTGCACAATACCTTTTTGTTAGTGAGTTTCTGGCCTATTAATCTACACACAAATACACCCATATACAACAACAAAAGCAGAGACTTAGTTGCAAGTTCAGGATCCAATTGACAATCCATCACCTCAAAGCTCAATTTACAAACCATGAAGTACAGATCTATGTGTCATTTCTCAGAGCCTCAGGGCACTGTCGTAACGGAATTGAAACTGGAAGTTCAAAGACCAAAACCACTCAGCTGCTGGTTTTAATAGAATTGATCAGAGTTTAAATTATCTGCCAACAATTCCCAGTATTATATCTCTTGCAAAGGATTTACAGATGAAGTTAAAGCATGAAGAATGAGCTCATGAACTCAACCTCATGATGATAACATGCAGCTGATAGAACATGCTCTGAACAAATCAGATTGCCACACTACTAACTTAGAAGTAGTATGATGTATACAGAGAAGTCCTGGAGATCACTATTCTTGAGTCCTGTCTGTCTAGATAGCTAGTCAAACTCAAAACACACACACACACACACACACAGAGGAAGTGCAAGAAATTAGATCATGACACACAACCCAATGCAGCAGTCTATAGCCTACTTTCAAACTAACTGTAGTTGCAGCGGAATGGCACATCTGAGATAGATATTATTATTGATGAGCCACAATTTTATTCAGATCAGCGTGCTTGCCTGATTTGGTGGATGCGCAGGATGAAGGAAGCAGTTGAAGAAGCTGAAGCAGCATCAAAATACACTACTCTTTCATGCTTGATTCTGGGAAGCAGCGTTCACACTCCATCCAGCTGCAGGCACACATGAATACATTACAATCTGATGGAAGCATGCAGCTTGGATACTACAGGATCAGTAGTAGTACTACTTTCTTATAAAATAAGCTTCAGTTCAGGCTGAAGAAGTTCTAAGCTGGGGCTGCTTCCAGTGCATGCATACATGCCTAGCTGCCTGCCAGCCACTGTGAAGCTTGTGCTGAGAGAAGAATTTATCTGCAGATCAAAAGCTTGAGATCTGTATAAGTGTATGTGTAGCGTAAAATCAATGCATACACATTTAAGAGTTTCTTTTTAATTGCATTGCTGTGATGTCATGAGTAGCTGCTGCTTACTCATGTGAGCGACAAGTGGGGAGGTTGTCCATAGGTGGAGCTGAAGGTAATGACAAAAGTCTGGAAGATCTCTGTTGTTGTAGTTCCCCCCAGTAGGCCTCAGACTAAAAGGCTGATCTGACAAGAAGTCTAGCAGCTAGCCAGACTTGAAAGAGCTCAGAGACTTAATTCATAACACTGTGTTCAAGCCCCTTAACATTACCTAGCAGGAGGACGTTAAATCAGCAATGGGTCCTTATTGTGCACAAGTACAAAAGTATTGTTTGCTTCTTTTTTTCCTGACTGCCCAGTTAAGATGTGGCTGGTCATCTTGACCAGACATATCTTGATGCTGCCCAGACACAATTTTTTGTCTTATTTTACACACCTCCTATATTATGTCCATAACTTGCCCAAAGTGTACATAATACCTAGGACCCAAATTTTGTGTCTAGGCATCACCCATCTTTTTCTCAAAAAGATGTACCAAGGGCAAACAAGAGAAAAACAAGAAGCAAGTTTCGCTATTTTTAATAAGGACCCGTTGCTGATTTAATGTCCTCCTAATGTTTGTTATAGATTCCCAGAGTTGTCAATGCAAGTACTTGTGCAATTCTTTTTCCCTCAGTCTGCCCTTTGCCCCATTTTCTTTTGACCTTGGCAATGAGACATGTTTTGGGTTCATGTCATACATGTGTTCCGTGCATACATATTGTGGGTGCTCAGGGGTATGTAACGTGGTACAACAAGAGCCTTGGTACAAGCTACCCAGCATGTTATATGCCCCTTGGTACTGGTAATATTATACATGGGAGGTTATGGGTGGTGCAAGACATGACAAGGTGGGGAAAAAAACACAGGGCAAAGGGCAGACTGGGAGAAAGCAAATTGCAGCAGTACTCTTGCACTGACTGCATTAACAACTATGGGCACATGTAATGGTAGGGTGTGCAAGCTTTGTTTGGGTGGTAATAAGTAGAAGTTATGGCAAAGCTCTGCTGACTGACTGAAGGGAAATTTAATGGTTCTGGAAACATTCACTCAGGTTTTCAAATTTGTTCTTCTGCTTTGATTTGAATGTAAGAACATTTATGAGGTTTTCTTCTTCTGCTTTGATTTATGTAAGAAACAATTATCAGGTTTTTTTCTCAGTGTTTTTTTCTCTGGCAAATTTTGTCAATTTTTTGGACCAAAAAATCGGGAAGAAAATATTTTTTAAAATTTAACTCATTTAGCTAATTTTCTGGAAAAAAATAGCCAGTTTTTTTAATATATCACAAGATTAGGAAAGAAAAACCCCGGTTTCATTCTTATGATTGATTATGTGCAGTCCTTTAAAAACAATTCTGGCAAAATCAAAACGAAAAGTTTATTAATGGCTTTATTTTTTGGAGGGTGGGTTTCAATCTCCAGAAGTCAGAAAGTTGAAAAATCAGAAAATCGCTAGATTGCAATATTTAGTTCTAGTAAGTAGATGCCAGAAATATAGAAGAAAGATCACAAATTTGTGCATAAAAGGTCTATAGCCAGATTTTGGCGAAACCTAGGGATGACCGGCACTTTTTTTTATAACTTCCTTTGAAAAGGTTGAAAATCCTTTTTTTCAGGTCGAAATTTGGCGAAATTTCGCCCAAAAAAAAAAACACACTGCTAAAGACCTATTATAGAATGAGGGGTGTAATTACAAATATTAGCTTAAAAATTGAGTGACAATTGCCAATATTAACCCTATGCTATTTGACAAATGGAGTCTATAGTCAACAAGTAGAACTAATGAAATCTATGATCTATTGCAAGGTGGCTATATTTGGATAGCAAACATTTAGAGTTTATTGCTAGCTTGCTTCCTTTGATATTGACTATCACCAGCCCTCATTCAGAGAGGTTCATACTTCATTAGTATCATGGTCTGTGTTGGTATATATGTCTTGATGATTATGTTTTTAATTGAGGTTGTATATAGCGACCTTTTTTTTCACAAAGAATGTTAACGTTTCAAAACAATATTCTTTTGCTTGCTTTGTGAAATCTGATGTGAAATAGTTCAAATATTCTTTTAAAGGTTTTTTAAGGCCACTCAGCTTAAGGGATCTTTTGTCAAATGTTTGTGTAATTTTAATATATTTAGTCAACATTAGTCTTTACAACTTGAGATGTTTTGCCAGTTTTGAACTTTATCTTATTACGTTGTAGTCAAATTTATGGAAATTATAAAAAATATTAGCATATTTGTGCAACCTCAAAATTTTAACCTTAGCCACATATACTGCCTTATAATATATATATATATATATATATATAGTAATCATCTGGACTAAAAAATAAAAAGCTTAGGAAAATCCTGCTTCCTATGCACAATAGCCACCTAAGCTTGATTAAAATTTCCCATAAAAACACTTATTTCTAGGCTAGTTAGCTGGTTTAACAAAATCATAGTGTGTGAGATTGTTTCTGCTTTGTCAGGTGTGCTGCAGTTGGCAAATGTTAGAGGAACCCTAATGTTAGGCCAACATTATGTGGAACGTTATGCCCACCCTTTTGGCCCACCAAGATGTTCACACATGATGTTGGAAGATATTGGATGCACTTACAAAGTTACAACACCCATCCATCCTACCATTCTTCTCCCTCGAATTGTGTCTTTTCCTTTTATTTGGGCAATTTTGTGGTGTCGTCCCCATGGCAATCATTTAAAGGATGATTTAGCCAAATTTGGTGATGGAAATGTGTGAAAGTTAAAACATTTAATCATTTTTTTATATTTTTGGTTATGCATTAGAGACAGATATTAAATTATGAATATTTTTATTTTTGTTGTGAAAACTCCAAAAATCACTTCATTCTCACATTTTTCAGTTTTTTTAACTCGAGTTTTGCCAAAAACATTTTCCACTGAAGAAAAGGCTGCTGGCCTCAACTGCAAGACTCTGTGAATAGTTTATTAACATGCTGTTCCAAGATTATCATCTGATTTTCCTTTTGTTTTATAAGAAAATTGGCCAAAAACAATTTAGGTTCCATGCAACAACCCATACATGAAATCCATGGGTTTTTTTGTCAGAAAAAGCAGGCAATATAAATTTACAGAGTTTGGAAAATGTTCTAACGTAGAAGGCAGTTTGCTAAAGTTATATTTTGGAGTTGATTGGGTTTGTCCCCACCTTCTAGATCCCAAATGGTAGGGGTTCCACTGACACAAAGTTCCATGAATGAAGCCTCTCATCCGTCACTAGGTGATTTGTGGCAAATGCGAGCTCTTTCATCTAAGGTCCTCTTTGCATAAGGTCTTTACCAGTGTTGCCTGGATATGAAGATTTGAGGCATTTTTCAAGTTATTTATATGGAATATTCTTCAAAAGTTATAACATAAGGATATGCACAATAAAAAAATTACGAATATAGTTGACCGGATGAATATGTATTTCATTTTATTTTTCATTTTGGTGGATATCCATTTTCCAATTTTCAAACTCACACTAATCATAGGATATGTATAAAGGTAAGGAATACGTCCTGACTTTTGGAATTAATTTTCCAATCATACACCTACCCAACTAGAGCATTAGAAAACATCTCAAAAACCAATAACCTATGGGGGAGTTGAACCTTGGTTCTTTTAAAAACCCTACCGAATGCAACACAATTTTCTTTCCCCAACCACACCCACATTGTCGCAACCCTAAACTTGCGCTTGCAACCAAGGCAAAAGCTTGCAAAGGTGCGAGCTAAGGATGAAGCTCAAGAGTCACATTTCATACTTTTAAGAGTGTAACAGAATGTGAGGGAATGAACCTTCACACTCCCAAATGTACTCATGCTTTGGGAATTGGAGTCTTGATGGACTTCCAAATTTTTAGAAGGTGATTTCAGGCGTCAAAACTCATTGGATTGAAAAACAAAATTCACCATTGGAAAGTTCTTCGAAGATAAATTTCTAAAATGGGTTTGTATGACCCATTTGGGTAATTAAAAACACAAATTATGGCCAAAAAAAAGGTTGGGAGTCAAATTGTCAATTTGACTTCCGACCACTAAAAGTTCGGAATTGCCTTGATTTACTTGCGTGTAAGTGTTGTGCCACATATCGTTGGAAAGCCTTTGACGAGGGCTACAACTTTTCTTTAGATCTCACCTCAATTTGAATTTTGCACAAAAAGTTATGGGCCTCAAAAGTCATGGGAGTTCCAATTTTAAGAATTTTGGGACTCCCAACTTAGGAGTCCTAGGACAAAATGACATTTGAATGCTAGCCTCGTGGCCAGGCATAGATAATACTATAAGGGGGAAAGTGGTGGCTTTCACCAAGTCTAGGCCGTGGTGAGTCTTGTGAATATGTGTTTGCATGCAACTGATCCGTGCACCAAAGGTGCTTCAACTATGCAGTAACCAACTTGTTATTTGGTTTGTGCAAGTTCATGTGAATAATTAACTCGCTTACCATTTGTCTTAATCCCATTCTAGACCTCCAATACACCCTTCTACCCCCGAAATGCTATGAGCCAAGGAACGTACCCTAACTCCTTGTCCTTTTGTTATTTTCACTCTACACTCACATTCGAATCTATCAAGGAACTTGGGGGTGCGTCACACATACACCCCACCTAACCCACAATCACACCCAACAGAACAAAAGCCATCCCTATCGTTGATGAGCTCCACAACTAACCTCTATGAATAAAAAGACCAAATTGTTAATTCGAATGAAGTGCAAAGTGCAAACTATCATTCAAGTTTTGCAATCCCAAAAATAATAATGGTTTTTTAGCTCACCTTACCAATTCCAAATTAATCTTAATCTAGCTCCAATTTTTCAAAATAATTTGAGTCCTCAAATCATAATTGTCTTAAGCCAATATAGATTCAACTTTCAAAAAGTTTCTCAAATCCTTATGTCGTGAACAATTCAGACAAAGATCATCAAGCCAATTTTTCACCATGGTGATGATTTTGTTTAAATTATCCACCTGCAACCTCTAGCATCTCAAAGTTGTCAACACTCTAGTAAGACTGAACACACGTTCAATTTCAATTTGTGATCCTAGAATTCCCAATATTTATTTAGCAAGGAAGCTAACATTTGGGAATTGGGTTTCATGAATCCACCACCAGGCTAAGGGATCGACACATGTAGTAGGGGATACAAATAACCTCTTGAACAAGGATAGCTCCCCAACAACAAGAGCACATGATGACTCTTCCATAGATGCGCCCACACCAAATATATTATTATCTTTTTCAATAAAGTCATCAAATCCAACAATAGATCCAACAACTTCTACTACACATGCTTGGATAGTAGGGTTTAGTACCTCAAACATAGTCATTAAAAGAAGGATTATTACATTAGCATCATACTCTACAACAAAACGAATACAAGCCCTATGTCCCACATAGTTTTCCATGACCCTCAAAGACTTGAACTTGGGACCAAGCATAAAGGCGAACATATTGTGCACTTGATGTGAATCATAAGCTTGCAGAAATTGCAGAAAAGGCTTGATGACCTTAAAAACTTATACTCGCATGTTATTTTGAAAGATGATAAACTCAACACCAAATGCATCCAAAGCATCAAAAACATCAATAGCTTGTCCAACATCAACCTCCAAAGTCAATGTCAAATTGATACATGTATTAAGAACATCAATTAGTAGCTAGTGCCTTCGCGATTGGTTCATCACATAGGCAATGACAACACGATTCAAATGTGAGTGCTTCTGCAACTGCCCATACCTCAGCCTTAGGAACCCTTTACTACAAAGTAATTGTTTTCAGTACCTATTCTATTAGTGGCTATTAGTGGTTATTGTAGATTAAATTACCATAGGTTATTAATGGCTATCATATTAACAATTATTGGTGTCTATTCTATTAATGGTTATTAGTGGTTAATTTACCATATTTTATTAGTGGCTATTGTATTATAAATTGATGTTAGTTATTCAATGTTATATTACGACTATTGGTAGTTATTGTATTATAAGTTGATGTTGGTTATTCAATGTTATATTATGACTATTGGTGGCTACTATATTATAAATTGATGTTGGTTATTCAATGTTATATTACGACTATTGGTGACTATTGTATTATAAGTTAATGTTAGTTATTCAATGTTATATTACGACTATTGGTGACTATTGTATTATAAGTTGATGTTGGTTATTCTATGTTATATTATGACTATTGGTGGCTATTGTATTATAAACTATTGTTGGATATTTTAAATTATTATACTTAGGATAAAATAACTTATAATAACATAAAGTATAACTTGAAATAACATATATTAACTTAAAATAAAATAACTTTAGGTATAGCCTAAGGTTAGTTGAATAATTTAATTTAAAATAACTTTAAAATATATAATAAGTTAATTAAAATACCTTCAAATCGAATATTGTATAGTAATTTAGGGTATAATAATTTATAATAACATAGAGTATAAATTAGAATAACTAAAGTAACTTAAAATAATATATCATAAAGTAGCATATATAGGGTATTTAAAACAACATAGAAATAAACCTATTTACCACAATAAATTATAAAAGTGAATTATGTCAACTAGTAGTGAAACATAATGCTTACATAATGATATTATGATGAAATAACTTTAATTAGGGTGAAATCACTAAAATGCAATGACTTTATTTCACTTTTAAGGTTCCATAGTGATTTAGGTTAGTGAACTACACCCCACTTTTGTAATAATGACAGTGGACAAACAACACACAAAATGATCATGCTTCAAAAGACCCATTTGTGGTGCTTGTGGCACTTGAATACAAATTGCTCATGCAAACTTTGAAGCTCAATAATTTGAACACCAAAACAACAAACAAATGAACTGTGTTGTCTTATAGATTATGCAATAGTAACTTGGAAGCAAGGCTGCAATGGCCACGAGTGTTGATGCAAAATGTTTGTAGTTCATACCTCAAACCATGCTCACACTCTCACCTCATATAAAACATTGCAAGCATGATGCATTGTTGAAGAGCTACACTTGAAGCAAGGAGGATAGAAAAGAAGAAGACCAACCAAAGAAGACAAAAATAGAAAAAATATTTCGCACTCAAAATTTGTTGCAAAAAATCACAAGTCCAGCCAAGGTCTACAAATGACATGCACTTTGCATGTTGCACTCAGAGCTTTGATGGCAATACTTTTGCACTTTGCACTCCACAAAGTGCAAAACACTAAACCTTAAAACGCCACGAGCTCCATCTTGATCTAACCCTAACCCTAATCCCTAACCAATCATGTGCCAAAATGCACTGGTTATGTGTCGAATATGCATATGCATATTCATATTGTACATATTATATCCATCCATGAGTGCCCGGATGTGCATAATGGTACGAGCAATTCTCGTCCAGATATGGATGAGCATCAATTATTGCATGACTGTTTTATGCCAGATATGTATAAGGATGAATATTTGAAAAACACCAAATTCTGGACATGAATACATGCATATCCAGGTTCATATCCGGAATTTTCAATATATCTGGGCAACAGTGGTCTTTACCTAATTTTTGTTGATTGTTTGTTTCTGTTTTTCCTTCAGGTTGTGTGTACTTGTGTTCTCTTTTGCCTTGTACTTTTGTTGGATGGGTTCTCATCATTGATTTTTATTTACAAGGTTTTTTTCTTCATGTCAAAGCTGATATCTGAATCTGGGCGGGGCATATGTGCTGCATCATCATCTCTCTCTCTCACACACACACACAGTGAAACTGTGCTTGGGATTTGAATTGGGTTAGGACCACTGTTAGGCGGTTCGCACTTTTTGTGTTGGGTGAGAACCATTAAGGGTTCTACTTTACGCCGAGGCAGTTATAGAATTTATTGATCAATAGTACAAATGATTAAAGCAATTAAATGAAAATGATCATCATGTCTATGCAAGATTAAATCATAGTCATGCCTGTTCTTTTGAACACCCATGAGTCAGCTGTAATGCACCCAGCTCAACTAGATCAAATTACTCATATCTAGTACCTTGATGTGAGAAAGTATTAATTAATTCCACTTAATTGTAATGATCATAAAATTAATTCTGACATACTGTTACACTTAGGTATATATGACACAAAAGTATTTCCCAATTTCAAATTTCAATACTTATGTTTTTGTCTTCAATTTGGAAGTTTCAGCTTTATTATTTATTGCATGCATTCACTCAACCTTTGTCTTTTTATGTGATCACCATTCATTCCAACACCCTAGATCAGGGTTTCTGTGATGTCGGCACACGCTGGGTGGGGATCAGGGTTTCTTCTAAGGATTTTGTGTTGTAGCCAAAGTGGCAATCATCCAGAAAATAATAATTGAGCCAAATTTGGCTACATACTACATTTGAAAGTAGACCAAAAAAATAAACAGAATCCTTCTATATTATTCTTTGCCTATGTACTGAAACTTATCATAAAAATCTGGCTTTTTTCCCGAAAAATCTTTGAAACCTGGCAAATATGAGTCATTTTTTCCATGAAAAATCCTTTGTATAGGTTGAAATCATAAATTTGAAGTCGAAATTTGGCGAAAAAAATTCGCCAGTAAAAGAATCACTACTAGGGATCATCCACAACAGGAATTAGCCAAATTTGGCTATAGGTCAGAAACGAGTGTTTAAAATTTCAAGAATCCTACTAGATTCTGGCGAAATGTTGGAACGTATTGTCTAAATATGAGGATAATTTCAGAAAGTTTTTCCTGGTGGTGACTTTGGTGCACTTTTTTTTTTTCACAAAATTCATTTGTAGGAGTTTGAGTTGATTCTTTTTGTCTTTGGGTGGCCAAGTGACGAAGCAAAAAAAGAGTGCTGCGAATGATGGTTATAAGGGTTTAGGATTTAGGGTTTTGAATCACTTGCTTATGGAATCCGAGAGTTCTTGATGATTCGGTAAAACATTTATGCAGGACCCGATGTCAGATGACAAATGAATGTAAGATGAAGTTTGCCAGGGTTTTATCAATCTCTTAAGATGCTTAATTATGAAATATGTCATTATGTTTTGCTTGTTTCTTTTACTCCTGAAACTGAAACCTGCTGGTGTAATAAATGTGTTTGGCATCATTTGGATTCAAAAGGCAGACTCCCTCCCCCACCCTCCTATTTCAAAAAAAAAAAAGCGCCTCCAAATTTTCTGATCTGGCTTCAAACAAATTTATGAAAGGGAATGTAAACAAAGGGGGTGGTGTGTCACACTATGGCCTTGCCAATCTACTACATTAAAAAGGTATCTTAAGGCCAAAGAAGAATTATGGAAACTCAAATATTTCACCATGCAAAAATAATATAATCTTCAAAAAATGCGCTGAAAATAACCAAAATCATTCAAGATATTATAACTCTATAACTAATCTCAAGTTTGAACACAAGCCAAAATATCATCATCTTTCAAAAATTCTCATATAAAAAATAGACTTATTGCCTAGTGGCCAAAATCCCTTAAGCTACTATACTCTATAATGAATCTAAACACAACAAACAACCCAGGGGGACTACTATACTATAGTAGGGTAAATCTGCCCATCATCAAACATTACCTTTTCACCCAACATTTACCTTTATCTTCTTCCTTGTTCTTGTCCTTGAGATCTTCATGGCCCTGGAAAGTGTAGACAAACAAGCCAGGGGGTTAGTGTTGTAGTAGTAGTAGTAGTAGGGTAGAATTGTGCATCACCAAACACTATCCTATTATCAAACATTTATCATCTCTTGTCCTTCAGATCTTCATGGACATGGGGAAATGTATACAAACAAGTCAAGGGGACCAGGGTTTTTTTTAAAGGATTTTGTGATGTAGACAATGTGGTGACCATCCAGAAACTAATTTAGCCAATTCTGGCTACATGCCAGATATGAAAGTAGGAAAAAACCAGGATCCTTCTACATTCTTGGCTACCTACTGGAACTTGATATAGAAATCTGGCGATCTGAAATTTTCTATTTTCGAAACTTGGCGAATTTGGACCATTTTTTTCATGAAAAATTCTTTGTTTTGGTCGAAATTGCATCTTTCAGGTCGAAATTTTGCAAAAATTCGCCACTGAAAAAAACACTGAAGGGGACTATTGTAATAAAGTAGAACTTCCCATCACCAAACATTACCTTATCATGGAACATTTATCATATTTTTTTGGTTTCTTGTCCTTGAGATTTTCATGGCCATGGATGCACCAAGTCAAGGTTTACAAAACATCTTTGAACTCCACAGACGAAATAGCAACAACAAAATGCAAGAAAGGAACGAGTTGTCAAAAGAGAAAAAAACAGTAGACAGCCCTTTACTTCCAAACCTTATATCTTTTTTCGTGGGGGGTTCACTTTGAGCAAATTAAAAACTTCTGAGTGCATCAACTCAAGCCCCATCATATCAAACATTTAGCCCTTCGCTTTCAAAGGGCATATCTTGCTCTTTTTTCTTCTTTTTTTTTTGGACAAATTTGAGCAATTTTTGTGATGTTGGATGCACCAAGTGGAGGGCTCCAATATCTCTTTGAGCGCCAAAGGCGACCAAGGGATGTGTATATAGGTCCACGCTTCTTTATACACTAAGTGTCTGGTGATTGACTGCTGTACCCTAGTGTTAGCCAAGACTTGTAAGCCAAGTGACATCAGTAACCACGTCAATTCATGACCTTTCTGTGACATAAAGTGAAGAATTATCGTTTCCGATTTTTCATCTATTGTTCTTTCCTCTTTTGATTCACACTTAAAGTGCTGAAGTTTGTGTATATATCTTTCTTCAAGAATTTGTCTCTTGAATAATTTGTTTTCCCTTGTTTCTTTCCAGAACTTGGCAGTAGTTTTTTTTCTTCAATTTTCTGGAGTAAGAATAGGCAGCAAGCATCCCAAGATAGGTTTAGCATTTATTGTGGACAATAAAGTTTTCCAAAAGTTCAGGCAATTAGGGGGCGAGAACGGCCAGTTTTGGCATAATAAGGCATTAAATGAGTAACTGGGTTTTCCACCAATTTTGGTGGTAAACTGAGTTTCATCCCCTCTTTACTTTTCCCTGAGCGACTGCACTGCCTCTTTCCTTTTCCCTGAGCGACTGCACTGCTGCTAGATATATTTTCACTGCTCCTACCTATACAACTACTACAATTACTCTGGAACCTTGTGCAATAAATGTTGAGTTTCAGCATTTCATACTGAGATTTAATAAAATTTCCTTACTTTGCAGATACCACTCAAACAGGTAACTTTAATATTTTTTAGACAATAGCAAAGTGAGGACAAACGTTTGCGGGCAATGCAAATGTGTCAACATTTCTACAAACAAAATTTTAATCGTTTTTCAACCTTTTTTTTTCCCCTAAACCAGGCATATGTGACAAAATATTCCAATTTTGTTTCTCTTTGTCATCATGATGCAAAAATTCTCCACAAAAAGACTCTGAATCTCAGTGCCAAAATCCAAATCATTTTGGGTTGTAATGAATGTTGGGCCGAATATTTGTTTTTGTTTTTGTTTTTACCATCACTATATCAGAACCAAGTTTTGTTTTATAATCATGGTTATGAACCGTAGTGACCATCTGATGAACTATCATTGAGGCATATTCCCTTCTTGATAACCACCCAAGACTAATTGTAACCTATTCAAGCTCCAGCCAATTTGGTTGCTCACATGGTTCATGTGGCTGCTCACCATCTATGCTCTTTAGTTTCAAATGCTTTCTCATGTTCTATGTGTACATTATGTATTGATTTTCTTTTGGGAAAGAAAAACAACAAAATTTGATTGACAAGCTCTTGATAGTACCTCAAGTCAAGTCTAATAATAGAGGACACAATATGACTTTCTTTTTTTTCCTTGAAACAAATGGAAGTAGTGTAGACCAGCCCATTATCAATCTCTTGCTTATGACCGAACACTTATTTATATCATAATCATATGTGCTTCATTTTGAACAATTTAAAATGTTATGGGAACACTACCTCAAGCTTTAGAAATCATCTTTGAAGTGCAAAAGAAAAGAAGTAATGAAAAAATAACAAGAAGAAAAATAAGCTTTCCAACTTACAAAAAAAAAATCTTTTTTTTTGGTGTTTTCTTTGGACCCCTCCTACTTTCAAACCTCATAGCTTTCTTATATTTTATTCATGTTAAATAATTTAAAATGCTATAGGATGCCACCTAAAGTTCTACAAATCATCTTTGAACTCTAATAGCAACATAACAACAAACAAAGAATTTTTTGGGTGTTTAGGAACCAGCCTTTGTGTTGTTCGGCGATTTGTTTTTTTCAATTCTTGATCCCCTTTACTTTGGGGGGCCATAACTTTCTCATTTCTAATCTGCTTTTGACTATTCTTAATGTTTTGGATGCACCAAGAGGAGGGGTTGAAGTTTTGTTTGGACACTAAAAACAACGAAGTTTTCCCCTTGGATCTAGTTTGCCCTAAATGCTTAAGTGTCCGATCATTGACCAGTCTACCCTAATCCATTGCAAATTGAAAAATCGAGCAAGAGGTAGAAGGACTAAAGGAACAACTATTAACCAACAAATTAAAGCACCACATTAAGTGGTTGAGAACTCCATCTAACCTTTCTACCACCCTACAAACAAATTGCAGGATAACAATTCCAAACCTAATCAAAGGCTTTTAAAATTATATCTTCTTCATCAAGATGCTTCTAGATTTGTTACAAAACACATTGCCATCTTAGCCTCCTATAATCAACCAACCCAAATAACTTTTCTAAACTTGACCTCATGTCACTTATTGTGATTGAAGATCAAATCATTTTTTTCAATCCAAATGGCTTGAATTGTGACCTTCAAGTAAGGACCAAAGAAGAATTAAACCAATTTTGTAGTTATGTTCTAATTATGTTTACAATTAATGACTACTTCATTGACATACATTTTAAAATTATTTTCATTCATGATCATGTTCATATGTCTCACTAATTACAAATGGATCCAAATTTAGTCACATCATGGAGGTGTCAAGATAGCCTTTAGTGGTATACATAGGTGTAATACGATTTTTTTTTAAAGACATGTGTATTTTTATTAAGTTTTATTAAGGGTGTAATGGGGATACATTTTCATTGGTGTGTTTATAATATTATATTGAATTTTTATTTTTAAAAATTAACTATCTAACTACCTACATATGTTTGTCTACCTATTTACACTAAACTACCTACCTAACCTAGGCTACCTACTTATTAATTAACTAATGATCAATAATTATATAAAATTATTAATTAATTGATAACTAATTATTAATTCTTATTATTAATTAATCGATAAACTAATATTTATTTTTTTATATATGAACTATCAATCAATCATTTATAACTAATTAATTAATTATTACCTAATTTTTAATTATTGATGAATTAATATTTTAACTATTTATTTATTTATTCATTAACTACTACACATTGATAATTTATAGCTAATTAGTTAGTTAATTAATTATTGGTTAGTTCTTTTTTTAATTTTTAATTTCTATATATATAAATATAATTAATAACTTATAACTAATCAATTACTTAACTTGGGTTACATGCTACTACATAGTACAAGTGATGGTGAAATGAAAAAAAAATGCATTTGAAAACTTTGTTATTTTCATATATATGTATATAGGATTCAAATTGTACAAAACATTGCCCAATTATCATCTAAAGGGAGTTTTAATCAGCCACCCCTATTTTTAATTCACTTAAATTTTGGAAGCAATTAGGGTGGATAAACATTAAATCAGCAAATGGGGATTAAATCCTTGAATTAAATATTCAAAGGAGAAACTTTTTATTGGAAACTAGTTTAATTTCAAAAAAAAAAGTTAATTTCTTGAAATAATCTCAACATATTGAAATGAACACATATTTAAATTTGTATGAAATTGGAAAGACACAAAGATTCCAAAAAAATAATTTGAAAGGACATAATAGTTCCAAAAGACATTGAAAAAAATTAAAAGATTTTTTTTTCATTCAATATCTTAATATCCATAAGGACATTTTGAAATATTACAACTTGGAAAATGTTTATTTTTTAAAATTCCGGTTTGGAATTGACCTTTAATAAATTTGCAGTTTGGAATTGTCTTTTTGTACAACCTATGACTATAGCCCATCCCACCTAGACCAACTCCGATGAAATCATCGTCACTAGAATTAATTATTAATTATTTAACATTTTATTTTTTATATTCTATTTTTAATTAATGTTTATTATTTAAAATTTTATAATCTAATTATTACTTAGATGTTAATTACTAATTAGTTAATATTTTAGACATTTTTAATTATGGAAAATAATTTTTAATTTATAACTAATATGTTAGTTAGTTAATTCTTCTTTGGATATTAATTATTAATTAACTAAATTAACTAAATAATTACTTATCTACTTAGTTATATAATTTACAAAATTAATAAAAGGATAAGAGATATGAATTAAACTTTTCTAGTTACAACCTAGTTTGTAACTTCAAAATTTATCCCATATGTTCTCTCCTAGATTTTTGTTTAAAAAAATACATGCCATTTAGGATGAGCCAATCAAAAGAGCTTAACACTAAAGGTTAAATGTAAAAAAATTTAAAGGTATTTACCTACCAACCCCAAACTTACTTAACTCATTACTTGATTTGACCTATGTACCTAAATATCGATTTAAATTTATTTTGGTCAAATTCCAAAAAGTCTCATGTGCCATATTTGTATTACACCACATGTCACAATCTAAAATGATTGAAAATAGATAATGAGGATCCACTATGTATTTTTCCAAAAAACTTTCCCAAACCTTTTTCATTTGCCATGTGTCATTATGTAAGTTCTTGATTTTTATGGTAATGTATGTTCATGGCATACAATAGTATATGGATGGTTAAATATTGGTTGACCATTAACTTCATTCACACATGCAACTAGTGTTTTATGCAACTTATCTAATGCAACTAGATGGTTTTTAATATCAAATGTAATATAGTTACAAATGGTAATTATTTTTCCTAGTTTTTTTTTAATGTGAGCAAAGTTGTAACAAAGCATGGTTTTAAATCTTATTATATGTGTACTCAATGTATGTATCGCTAGAATGATACAAAGTATACCATTTCCTTGAATATTAATCATGTTAGTTCCCCAACCTTGTGTTGATTTAACATTTCTTAACCCAACTTTGTCCAAAAGCATTGATTAAGGTGGGTCAATTACACTACTAGTCATGACTATTAAAGTATAAGGTATTCCACAAATCAAAACTTCCAAATCTTAGATTAAACCAATCGATTTAGTGACAAAATGTTTGATCATCAAAAAATTATAAAAGGATGCTTTAGGTTTAAATAGCCCTAGTTTAACTCTAAGTTGTACAAGAACAATATTTACTCCGAATCCTCAATCTACCATCTCATTGTCCACTTTGTTATGACCAACTTCTATTGGTATGACTACCTTGTGATAATCAACTACTATTGTTCTTATACTAGATTAACAACATAAATTTTTATAATAGGCAATGCTTCTAATTTTGGTGTATTCACCAATTTAAAAAGTTCAAAAGAAGAATTAATCCTCATCCAAAGAAAACATTTGAAGTTTAGTACTATTTTAAAGAGTTTTCCTAGATTTAGAATATATTTTGTGTTCAAATTTTGTTGGCCAATATTTGACAAAAGATTTTCAATAGTTTGTACCTTTGAAGGATTAATTTCTACAAGACATTCTACAAATCAAATATTATGGGATTAGATATAGGTTCAGTAACTAATGGAAAACTTACCCAACTAATGGTTAATGGATTAGTAGGTTGAAAAGTAAAATCAAGATCTATGATCTATCAATGTGTTCTAAATTTGATGGATAACATTTGTAAACATTTTTTAAACCATTTTTCTTCAACCGGGTTTGCTACTCCTTTAACCTTTAGTGGGGTCAAAGCATGATTAAGGTACCCCTTTTGAAACATAAAGAATGACTCCTAGGACTTTCATCACAAGTGACAAGTTTACATTTTTCTTCACAAAACCTAAAACTTATCTTAGATTTCCCTCTTCTTGTTCATGTCAAATGAAACAAATTTTATACATGCATATAAAATACTATTGTTTTCACTTATGAAAATAATAGTAGAAAAAAAATCCAATGTGGCCATGTTATCAATGGCCCAAAATTTTTGGTAATTTGATTTTTTGGAACCTTGAACATTGTAATATGTCATTCGGTTCTTGTCACATTTAGGTGTTTTATATACATTAACACCATAAGGTAATGGGCCAAAATAATTTGTTTAAACATTCCTTATGAGTCTTTGAAATTTTTTTCCTCAAAAAATAATTCTTGGATATTTTTCCAAGACTTTTCACTTGAATCCTTAAACTTGTTCAAATTTTAAATGTTACTAATAGAATAATACCTTAGTAATGGATGCATCTATGAAGCAAAGCCAACTTCCAGTATGAATGTGCCACTACATTTTAGAAACATGTATAATTGAAGGGGTCCATATGATATTCTAAAAGACTTTTTTAATACCCCAACCATGCTTGGACCTAATGGCTCATGATCCTTAAAGCTTCAACATTATGGGTTCAAAGGTTTTCTAACTCCTAATGTTAATTGTAGCAACCATATTCATTAATGTGTTAGTGGGATTGATAGATGGTGATTTCAAAGTTGGTAAACAATGTTGCAAAATTGTTTGAATTTCCAATTTCTTTGGACAATTATGAGCTTAGATATCCAAAGTTTCACATATGTAACATGTGTTTCTAAAAGATATTCTAAGCTATTGTTTCATTGGCAACTCCAACAACTAGTGTTACTATTGCATTTGGTGTTTTGTACAAACATCCATCAATGGTATGACCTATCTTGTTGCATCTTATGCACTTGTAAACTAGCTTTTACCCAACTAACTTAGGTTTTTCCTCAAGAATAGTTGTTGTAATTAGTTGATTGAAGTAACAATTATACCGTTCAAGTCTATTTTTCTTCACACATAATTGTTGTTTCCTTGTGATCAATCAAGGTATCATGCTTCATTCATGTTATTACCAATTGAATGTATGAATATAACCCCTCTGAAAATTATGGTTAAATAGGTATCAATAATTTGAATCTATGGCAATTTGCCAACTTTAAGTAACGCTCATGTGACACCTCCACATGATCCTTGGACTCTTGATAATGTAAAGCTTCATATAAATTTGCTCATATGTTTATTCAATTTTGTATATTTTCCAAAATGATTATTCCAATTCAACAAAAGTACAATCTGGATGATCCTTTACAAAAAAAAAACCCCATGTTACCCAATCGAAGCCCATGTCAACACCACCATCATCACAAACTTACCCTCTCACAATTTGATAATGGAAATCATGTGAAATTAGTTATTTCATGAGTTCATGTTTTCTACACACGAATTTTTTGTCTTTAAAACACATATGATGTACATAGAAACAAAATGGAATATTTTCATCCATATGAAAATATTCCATTTTGTTTATACATGCATCATATGTGTTTTAAATGCATGAAATCCGTGTGCAAAAAACACAAACTCATGAAACAACTAATTTTGTGTGAATTTGAAATGAACTTATGAAGCCTATAAGTTTGTGATGATGGGTCAGCCCACATGTTGACAAGGGTTGAAAGATAAGAATGCTAATCTAGGTTTAATTCCCAATGTAATAAGTTGTTGCCTTGCAAACTTTGATATTGGAATTTTGTTTTTACTCATTTCAGATTTTTCAATATCCATATTATTGAATAAGCACAACTTTTTATGATTCATATGCCATTAAAGTGACTCCACATAGACAAATGTACCAAGAATTGTAAAAAAGTTGACATTTTGACATCAATTTTGGCTTTTTTGAGCTCATCCGCACCCTAATGTCAACCATGTTCAAAAGTATGCACATTACATAGATAAGGAGTCCCCTACTCAAGAATATCCATATTACATAACTAAAACAAGATTTAACACAATATGAATAAATATAAGCGGTTTCATAGACCTTGGTAGTTTTGTATTCTTTTCATCAATATTTGCAACTATTATTGTGGTGCCCATCTATCATACCTACTTGTTTAAGCACAAAAGGTGATATAAGGAATGTATTGCGTCCTTAGATTTAACTTAGTCACTAGGCTTTGATATTCCTTAGGTTGCCATTGCCAACAACTTTGTAAAAATGTTATAGCCCACCTACAACATTCACAATTTATTAATGATTGGAATCTGCAATGGTGGACCTACTTGAGGACTTTGAAAAACAATTCATTTTAAATTACTTTGCCAATTTGTGTGACTTACATGTATATTCATCAATTTGAATTATGATGATAATTGTTATTAATTTTTTAAAAATGAGTTTAAGTATAGGTCATTAACTTGACAATTATGCATCATCCTCAACTTTACATGAAGTGAAATTGTGTGGAATTGTTCTAAAATAATATATCCATTCCAAACAACAATTTCCATTTAAAACTCATAAAATGTCACCTTAAAGCATTATTAATTTAGTCACTTCCCATTCAATAATGGAAATCAAAAGATTTTAGTTTTAGAAAATCAACTAAATCTTGAATTGTGATTTGAAAGAGGAGCCAAAAGTAGTTTCATTGGTTCCCCTTGTCATCTCATTGTTCCCCTTCCTATCCTTCTAGGTCACCTAATTATTTTCACTTTGATGATTTAGTATTCACACAAGGAAAAAGAGGGCCACAAAAATTATCTTGAAGAAAAAAAAATCAAAAACAATTCAAGTACTAGTTGTGGTCATGACGTAAGTAAGGTGAACATCATTTCATGCAAAATGAAAATGATGTGATATGCATTAGCATTTAGGATAAAACAAAGGCCATGAAATCATTTGTACCACAAATTTAAAACCCATTTTTTTCAACATTAATATTATGTCTCAAGTTTAATTTTGACTTTGTTTCTCTTATCAAGTGTAGTCTTTCAAAGTAATGCACTCTATGTGTGACATTGTTTTCAAAACAAACATTCACATCGGAATTTTGTCTTTTGCATTATTTTCTTTTTGTTCCTCTCTTTTGAATATATATGCACAAACTCTTATCAATGTGAAAAACCTTAAACATGTTCTTTAAAAAAAAATTCAAATTCATCAAAGACCAATTTTTGGCAATGCTTGGTTTTCTAAAAATGTGCATAGACCATCCAAGTAGACTAACACTGGATTCTATTTTTTTCACAAGATCAATTCCCTGACAAGCATTACAATGAGAAGGAGCAATTATAAACATGGCAAGCTTCATTATCAACATTCACATTTGGCCATCTTTAGATATTGTTGTCGAAGTGTTTAGAAGGGATACATTTACAATTTGCAACAAGGATATAGAGGTGGCATCACTTTGAATTGAATTTCTTTTTATTGAATCTAGTGCCTTTCAACCAAAGATTGAAACATTGGTCTTCGAAATCCAAGTCACAAATGGTATTAGACCCTTTTGATTTGACTACATTTTTTATAGCAAAATACATGATTAACGCAAAGAAGTCCATGATCAATTTCTCCAACCATGTATCACCTTAAACAAAGTTCATTACACTACACATTGTTTGTGGCTAGGTAAGACACCATGTGAATCTAGGTCCACTCCTACTAATCCAATCCATTGTGTAAAGGCCCTTAAATGATCTCATAATGGATTGTCTAGTTAAGTTCAAACAAGTCCCATCTTCTTGAAATTGGTTTACCAACGTCAATAATGAAAGCAAACTAATTCTCCATGTTTGTGAAACACTATTATCCTTTGTCAAATCCATAACTATCTCCTATTTTAATGTACATCAAATACACATTTGTGAACACTTTGTTTGTTAATATCATAAATCACTAAATATGATGTTTTGTGTTACTAAATTACAAATATATTTTTGACATTTCCTTGACTTTCAAACACAAAGTGGAAAGAAAGAAGAAAATTGTCCATTAATTTTTGCATTTGGTCATGCAAGGAACCCTAAGAAAAAATTGTATCAAACATTGAGATAAGCAAGTTAAGAATGTGTTGAAGAAAGGAATAACTCTTCAAACTGAATCATCAACCTCCACAAGAAGAAATCTTGGGTTTTTCCACTACCCAAATCCACTATTTTTTAGTGAAATGGGACAAAGTTTACTATTATGTAACTTATATGGCTTTAATAAAAAAGTGAGTAGTTGATTAGGACATTTTTAATGAATTTTTTTTAGTTATTTTGGATAGTGACATGTTGGAACACACTCAATTTGTGTTGCTATTCTTCTTTGGATTCCCCTCCTTCCCTTGTGTCCTTGGATCCCCATATTGAACTCAATTGGCACCTACAGGTAATTCTTGCATGTGCTCCTAGCCAAGCAAGCTATTCAAACCTTTCCTCCACTTTTGAGGATCTAATGTGATCTTAAAGTTGAAAGTAGTATGTTTAAGAAGGACCTATTGAAGGATTGGACCCTTACCCACCTTCCATCTTGCAATTGGTATTTGGATTACCCCTATGATACTACTATAATGTTGGAGTATCAACTTGGGGAAAAATTTGACAAAGGTAATTTGGAGCAAACTATTTCAACAAACACAAGTTTTAGGGTTGGAAAGCAAAGCCATAGTGTAAAGAGGGTAAGAAAGACTAAGAAGTAGTCAACATTACCTTCATGTGAAAATCCTAATGTACAGAATACTTCATTGAAACATAGGCTCTTGGAAATCAAGATCCTATAAAGGATCTAACAGCAAAACCCCAACGACCCAAAGGCAACTCCACAACATGAACCTAGATGCCATATTTTGAAGATCTTCAAGGTCCCCCACCAGAAATAGTTGATTTCACCACCGATTTCTTGATCTAACCAACAATTTCAACATTTCACGTTTCCTTGTTTGTTTTTGTCACTGCTAAGGAAACATCTAATCTATGGCCTTTTCTCTACTAAAAGTTGAATGGAACATTCACTAATGTATTTGTTTGATGATTTCACACATGTAAATTTCCCATGTGTGAAAATCAACTTCATGACATGTCCACCATTATCATTGCCAATGTACATGACTTTGGATGTGGGATGCCAATTCTTCTCATTATGGAAGTTCCATCTAGTTTGCTAGTTCTTCTCATCTCCAAACCCACCACTATTGTCCCCTTCTATAATCGACATGTAGATAATTAAATGTATGGAGTATTTGGTTTTGCAAATAAATATTTCCATGATGATAGTGCGATTGTTGTTTTCCATGATGATGATCTTCACGTGCTAAAGGAAATCAAATCCACTCAAGGTGGGTAGTTATCAACATTCTAACACAAATGAGCAATGAATTAAAGGGGAAAATGGTAAGCTTCTCTTTCATTCTACTCAAATCCATTTCATTCAACACATTCATTGTCCATATTTAATTTCAAGGTCATTTTCTATTTGTAGAATTGATTGAACTAAGCCATTCTTTTCGTCCACCACTTGGGTGGGTTCAAGTTTCAAGAAATTCTCGCAAATATGGTGTGGCTTGGTTTGTCTCTAGTGGAGGATGATATCCTATACAACCAAACTAACCTTGATACAATGCATTTAAATCCTCATTAGGAATCCCATTCAGAAGAAGGCAAGAAATTCATGTTTCCACAATGGGGGCTTTGATCTAGGTGTGTTTTCCTCAAGGTTCTTTGGTTGTTGGCATGAACTACTCCACATGTAGTTGTTTAATTTGTTTGAAATTTGGTTTCACAGTTTGTCTTTTCTGTAATCACCTTTTTTATGTTGTTCAATTTTCTTGTAAGAAATTACATTTGTGTTTGTCAATTTTTTAGTTGTCATGTTCTTATGCTAGAATTAGATGACAATGTTTATTGAGAGGTGGTCAAGCCCCTTCTCAAGGAAGTTAGACCCCAAGTCGAACATGGGTTGTTTACATATGGACCCACGGATTCACCACCCAAGAAAAGATCAAGATAGAATCTCGGTTGTAAATTGAAGTTAATCATAATTTGGTGCCTTGTATCTCGTTTCACGTTTCACACCTCATACTAATGTTTTGTGTGTTTTGCAAAAATACTTACTCGTTTTCATTTCAATTTGTTCCATTTTATGTTTGGAGTGACTTTTTCCCTAGCCCCCCTTCAAGGTAATCTTTACCTAAAAATGTTTAAGACATTGTTCAACAAATGGCCAACAATTCTTTGCCTCCATTTCCTAACTTACCAAAAGGAACTATGATAAGGTGAAAATCCTTTAAGGTGTACCACACAGGATGAAAAGGGCCTAGTCTTTATTATAATTTTTTTCAGTTTATATTTTGATCCCCATAAAAAATAATGATTCAAAAATTGTCAAAATTTTCAGAAAGATTATATTTTAGACCATTATAATTTTAGATTCCATCGTAATCATCCATAAATGTGTCTTTACATGGTAAAAAAAGACTAGGTAAAAAAGACAAAAAGGGTGATGTTGTGACAAGATTTTGGTACACCTTAAAGAATTTGGACTTGACAATTTTGTATTAATATTCATTAAAAATGAGGCAATTGAAAGTTTGGATTAGATCTTATGTTGTAATTTTAATTATTTTAAATTTTTTTTGTTAAGCTAGTCATCTCTTCATATTGCAACATTTATTGAAGTCTTATGGGTTCCTTGTAAACATATTTCCATTCCTATATTGATTGTAAATATGACTTATGTAAATCAAATCCTAAGGTTTTATGCCTCGAGAACACATTTGTTGATTATGAATGTTCAACATTTTAATATTTTTTGACTAAAATTTTCATTAGGTCTTATATTGGAAAAATGAGGCTTAGTTTGCACATTGAAGTGTGGAGAACAAACAATAAAGTTTTTAAATTTCTAGTTAAGTTTCCATTTCACTTTTTTTCTATTACCCATTTGCAGAAATTTAATACTTCAGGTCAAAAACACATTCAATCATTGGCCATTACAAAGCAAAACAATTACATATTCCTCCATTAAAGATTATTATCTACATTACATTACAGTTTCAAACACATTGAATTGACTAAAAATTTATATGTTTTCAATGATTTTGGATTAACACTACATATAATTAATATGAATTTGGTGACTTCAACCAATTTTTTCTTCAAGTGTCTCATAATATCCAAATGTGTTTGTATTCAAATTCACTTATTCATTTTACACAATATCCAACAACTTATCTTTTGCACTCAAGAGAATAATTCTTTTGAAATGTTTGAAATTTTTTGACTATTAATTGTTAAAAATGTAAATTTTTTTATTGGTTTGTTGGCCTTTCTTTTATTTGCATTCAATTTTTTCTTGATAGTGGTTCCTCTATTCAAAAATGGAAAGCATAAAAACAATGTGGCTAAATCAAAGTGAAAGATTGAGAATTGAACAAAATTCAGATTTTAGAATTGGATTAAAATGTGTAGTACACCATATAGGAATTAAAAGAAACTACTTGCATTAATTCTTCTTCTAAAGTTGAAATCTAACACAATTAAATGGAAAATCAACATTTGGATTCAATTTCAATGTGTTATACGGAAAATGCTTTCACATTGTCTGATTACAATAATTGGAGATTTCAATGTAAATTTCTTAACAAAAACAATTCAATCATCAACATTACAAAACTTATGGATAAATATAATATTAAACTCGTTTTTTTTTTTACACAAATAAATCACACATGGACAAATGCATCAATATAACAATGTCATTCTAGAACAACACAAAGATAATATTGGATAGATCACAAACCCATCTATTTTGCTTCCAAATTACCAAATTATGTTTCCCAATTTGTACTACCACACAATACCACAAAATTACTTGATAATTTGTTATCTAATTCATAAGCATTGTTATATTTATGAAAAATGTGTTTCATAAGGCAACACTTTACATTATAATTAGATAAGAGATTAAAACTTTTGTAAGATCATTGTCATAACAAAAATTTAATTATTTTATTTAAATTTTGGATATTGAGGTCTAATATATTGAAACCTTTTTATCATAATTACAAATGCAAAATTGTTGCACACAATAACAACAATGAAATGTCTACAACCATTTATCTATTGGTTATAATTCTTTCACAATGTTTGTCCAAAAGAAATGTTCACATTTGATTTTGATTAACATTTGAATGTTTTCCTTTTTAAGGACGATAAACGATGTTAGTATTACCAAGTAAAATATTAATATTAATAAATAAATAAATGTATAATAACAAATGAAAAATGACAAATAAATTATTTAATTTTTGTTTGGTGAATGTTCATTTTGTAAGGCACAATGATCAGAACCCATCAATGCATCATCCATTAGATGCTTGTTATTACTCATTTGTGGACGAATTTCAATTGAATTAATATTTGGTTTCACCTTGATAACCAATTATTTAAGAAATTGGTCTCATAAATAGGCAAATAGGCAGGACAATAGGTAATTATTAGGTAACTAGATGGTTTATACATAGGTAAGGGTTGTATTTCCTACCTACTTAACAACAACTTGCTTGTGGGTTGCTAGTGAGTAGGTAGAAAAAAAACAAATAGTTAGCTAAGGAATTAGAACCCAATAGAAAATTGTTTTCTCATCATTCACCATTCATCCTTTATAATGTGCTAGTGGATGCTGGTTCATTGTGGCCCATTTTGTGGGTTGGTTGTTCAATGACTTCATTTTCTTAGTGGACATGCATCAATGTTTTCAATTGCAAAATCTATTATGTGTTTGGTTAGTTATTATGCATATAATAAAATACAATCACATAAGTAATTCAATGTTGCAACTAGAATAAGCTTCACATTATTGCACATGTATAAACACATATAAACACATGAACATATACAAATAAATCACACAATACAATTGTCCTTGACAGGGCCTCAATCTTGTGAAGAAGCCCCTTGCAAGGGGCGCGGGGTTCTTCACCCAGGCCCTACAACTGTCCTTGACAGGGCCTCAATCTTGTAAATAAGCCCCTTGCAAGGGCCTTCTTCTTCTTCCTCCACAAATGGAGCCCAAGAAGTTGTGCATTCAGTGTTGAGCCGAAGTGGAGTGAGAGAGAGATTATCTCGTTGTCACCATGGGAACATCACATTCACCACCCTGATTCAAGCATTTGTCTTATTGGATTTGATGCTTTGGACTGTTGTGTGTGTGCGCGCACATAGCCAGTGGATCCAGGGTTGTGGTTGTTGTTGCCAAGGGAAATGAGATGTGTTGGACATGACCCAATTGCATAGATCACTTGACACATGCAAAAATCAGCAGCCAAAGAAAAAAAAGATCACACTCACCACTTACAAATCCACACCACAGAGGAGGAGAGAGAGCTGCTTGCTTTGCTGCACCCAGTAAGAAAGAAAAAGAAGGGCATAATGAAGATTTGTGTTGTTGGAGAAGGTTATGGCATTGGAGTTTGTGTGATGATGTTATGGCTTTTGTGCTGCAGTGTTGCTGCACCGACGCTTGCCCTGTCTCCTTTCCTCTTCTCACCACCACAGAAGAGTACAGAGGCAGGACGCTTTGTGACCCAAGATGTCAAATGGTTCTCACAGCGCCTGGACCACTTCAATCCGCTGGTATGTATGTATATATTTCTATTTGTGTACGTATGTGTATGCCTTCTCTTCCATCTTTTTTTGTGCTTTTTCTTTGTTGTGGAGTTTTGCAGCTTTCTATGATAGTGAATGGTGTGGTTGTTTGGCTTATGGTGAAAAGCTCCAGTGGTTCATCCTTAGACTTCTGTTATTAGGGGGATTTGTGGTCTGTTCTTCTCATACACCATTCCATCTGCAACTGATGCTTGTCTGTTACCACTACCACAACAAGGAAGAATCATCTCAGAGGATTGGGTGGTGGTGACTACTGGCAGGGGTGATTAGAACTAGGGTTGAAAAGAGTTGGAAGAGTGTTAAGAGATTTTGGTGTTAGAGCTTGGATTAGGGTTTTTGATTGTCATTTGTAAATTTCCATCTTGGATTTATGAGTAGCAATGCTGTTTCCAGTCTTTACACATCTCAGAGGATTGGGTGGCGATTACTGGCAGTGGGTAATTGGAATTAGGGTTGAAAAGAGTTGGAAGAGTGTTAAGAAGTTTTGACAGTGTTATAGCTTGGATTGGGGTTTGTGATTGCCATTTTGAAAATTTCCATCTTGGATGTATGGGTAAGGAATGCTGTTTCCTGTCTTTACAAATATTTGCACAGAAGTGTAGTGCAGTTGTAGTGCGTAGATTTTTAAGGACTCTGTATGTCATTGAAGTTGGACCACAACTGTGACAGCTGATTTTTGTCTTTGTTTTATTGCTTCAGGACAAGCGGAAGTTCCAGCAGAGGTATTATGAGTTTGTCGACTATTTCAAAGCTCCTGACAGTCCGATTTTTCTGCGTATCTGTGGAGAGTCTACATGCTCTGGGATCACAAATGACTACAATGTGGTACGTGCTACTACACCTAGAAAATTGATCCTCCCTTTTGCCTAACTTGAAAGCTTAGAAAAATGTACACAGAAGAGACACACTCTTGCATGAAGGATATGGCCTAACCATCAACACTTTTTTTATGGAACTTGTAACAATGAAAGGTCTCTGTAATACAATGAAGCTCTCTCTGGTTTGTTTGAAGTTTTTAGGTCAGGATTGGAATGGGATTTCCTGAAGGCAAAAATGAGTGGATTTAGAGTCTCAAATATGCATGGAAAAAAATGCAGACTCTAAGGTGGTACATTGATCTCCCTGTGAACATCTTTGATTGATTGAACCAACTAGGTGCTGGCAAAGAAGTTTGGGGCAGCAATTGTTTCTCTGGAGCATCGATACTATGGAGAAAGTTCCCCGTTTGAAGAATTGACAACTGACAATCTCACGTATCTTTCATCAAAGCAGGCCCTTTTTGATTTGGCTGTTTTCCGGAACTATTACCAGGTAGCCATTGTCATCTCTCCTGGATGTGGCACCTGTAGTTTTTTTGATGTGGCTATGGTGTTTTGTGAAAGAATGTAGGAGGCGGGTTTGAGCTGTTATGTTCTGCAAATTTGTTGTTTTGCAGGAATCCGTGAATGAGAAGTACAATAGGACTGGAACGGATAATCCATGGATTGTATTCGGAGTGTCATATCCTGGTGCACTAAGTGCATGGTTCCGCCTCAAGTTTCCCCACTTGGTGGATGGCAGCTTGGCAAGTTCAGGGGTTGTCCTTGCAGTCTATAACTACACTGCATTTGATGAACAGGTACAAATCCTGAACTGGATCTGGTATGTATGTACACAATCCTCAAGGATTTTTAGCTTGCTGGGTTGAGGTTCCCAATACCAGATGTGTGATGGCAGGTGGCAGCATCAGCAGGTCCTGCATGTGCAAGTGCACTTCGTGAAGTGACGCGACAGGTGGATCGAGGCTTGGCTCACAATGCAACAGCCTTGAAACAACTCTTTGGAGCAGACCAGGTTTTGAGTCCCCCACTTGTTCTGTCTCTTTTTTCTTTTTTTGGTTTCTTTTGATGACTAACTGCTGGAAAACACAGAAGAGTCTCTGGTAAGGTTTGAATTGGGTTAGGAAGTCTATACCTTGCCAAGCTATGTAATTGCTGATGGTGACAGGAAATGGTCAGCCAGTTTTCTTTGGATACAATTCCATCAGGAAAGTTACTGATTTAATCTGCTTCGAATTTGTTGAAAAACTTCAATTGCTGCACAAATGGACCATCATTACAATTTGATGTGCATAAACAAAAAAAATTTCAAGGGACCCATTTATCGTGATGCAGTTACAAAACAATGGGGATTTTCAGTATCTTCTAGCAGATGCTGCTGCACAAGCGGTAAGTTGCAACTGTATCAATTTGTAAGTAGCTTCTGATTGTTCCAGTACCGAGATCTTCACAGTTCAATGGAGCACGTGTGGAGTATGTCATTTGTGGAGCTGTTGTTAAGGTTCTTGTGTGCTGTTGTTGTACAGTTTCAGTATGGTAATCCGGACATTTTATGTTTACCACTGGTGGGGGCCCACATGCCTGGCCAAGATGTGCTGGTAATTAACTCAGTAACTGAATTTGTGCACTTTCTCCAGTATTTATCTTTCAACCCAAATCTTGCAATACTGGTGGGATTCTGTGGGGGCACTGAGGAGCATGGCATTGTGGTCTTATTTCAGGATATAGAAAAACCCCACTGTATTGAGCTGTAGTGTTCCTACTCAATTCCTGCATTCATTTGACCCTCGTTGCACGTTAAGACATGAGGATCAATGATATTCGCTTTTTTCTCTTTTTCCTTTTTCTTTTCATGTGGTTGGGTTGTATAGGGTGTCTATGCAGAATATGTTCAATCAGTTTTCCTTGGCTCTTTTGGTGCCTCACTTGACAGCTATGATCAGGAGCATTTGAAACTTACAAAAGCTGGACCACATAGTGGTAAACTCCATACTCTCTGCTCCTTCCTTTCTGTTTGACAGTCCCACCCATGATAGCAGAAAGCCATTTTCAAATGGACTCTATGGTATTATTCCTTTTGTTTTTGCACTTACATGGGGAAATCATTCTGGTAAACTTTTGCAGGTGATCGACAGTGGTGGTATCAGGTCTGCACAGAGGTAGCATATTTTCAGGTTGCCCCTACTGAGAACAGCATTCGGTCTGCTGGAGTTGATACTAAGTGAGAGAGCTTGAATCCTGATCCTGCATATAGTAGGCAAACTAGTTTTTCAGCTTTTGTGTGATGGATAATTGCCTTCCTTTACTGTCTTATTGGGAAAACTGGTGCTCATTATTGATCTGCTCATTGACAACATGTTCTTCCAAAGATGGCTTAATATTTGTTTTAAGCATCTGTGGTCCTTCCTTGATCATTGTCAGCATTCTGTCGATAAATGGAGTGGAGTTGCTGACATGAAAATGAGTGATTTGTAGATATCATCTGGACCTCTGTGCAAACATTTTTGGAGAGGGGACATACCCAGAGGTTGAAATAACAAATCTTTACTATGGTGGATCAGGAATCAAAGGTAGGGTATCTTTTGTTCTGTCATCCAAGTATCCTCATTCTGATCTCCAGAGTTTGGGTTCACTTCTGTTTATGTGGTTGTACATAAATGGGTCATCTTCCTGCTGAAATTTGCCAAAATGGAATCATCAATTGACTGTGCAGCTACAAATATCTATTTCACCAATGGATCACAGGACCCCTGGCGCCATGCTTCCAAGCAGACATCATCTCCTGGTGGTATGTTCACCCAACTTTTGTCTTGACAAAGATCCGGCATGTGGTTGAAAAACTGGATGTGGCAGTCTGCAGCATACAGGGCTGCTTTTGTCAGAGCAGAAATGTTGAAGTAAAGAAGAGTTTTGACATGTATAGATTTTGAAGAGGTGTTCTGTTCATAGATTACAGGACCAATAATTGGAAGTGAATTGTGTTTGTACAGAACCGGCATCCACAATAACATGCCACAACTGTGGCCATGGCACAGACATGCGGGGATGCCCTCAATCCCCTCTTCAACTTGAAGGTACAACAACTTTGGCATACGCATACCATATGTGCTGAAACTGGTTGAAACTGTAGCACCATGTTGTGCCTAATGCCATAGAAACTCAGGAGTGCAGATTTTGTACAATGGTTTGCTGAGATATTGGGTGGATTATTATATATTTATCTGCAACCCATTGTTGGGAGCTGATGAAATGAGTGGGTCATCACAGCAGCTCCCCACTGCTATTTGTGATGAAGGGCGATGGTCTGACACTTTGTGAGCAACTCTCATAAGGTTATGACTGCATGCATTGTTGTGTTACCTTCACATTGTTGTCGTGGAGATTTCTCTGCAATGATTTTGTAGAATCGTAGGCTGTGGGCTGTGTTCGAAGGTGGGAGAGATCAATGTGAGAGGAAAAAAGCTGTCCACCAGTGACATGACCATGTGATAAAATGGACTGATTCAGGGGATGCAACAAAGTGTGCAAGGCCTGACCAAGTTCACCAAGTCCGTGAAAAGATTGCCAGTTACATCAAGGAATGGATCAGTCTCAAAGGGAGCAGCTCAACTCTTTCTCACTCTCTTGTTTGAGATAAAAGTACTGGTTTGAATAAAAGTCCACATAAGGTCAGCACCACATTTCTAGCTGTGTGCAACAACAGGAGGTCTGTGAACAAGCCTATCACTGTCATAGACAATGCTCAGGCGCTGTTGGTAGCATGGTTTCCACTTGATGGCGATGGGCAAAAGAAGAAGAATGCCAGTTGTGGGAGGTTTTGTACACGATCTGCAATCTGTCATGTTACGTATTTTCAACAATGTCTCCTGTTATAAGATGAAGATTCAAGAATCCAGCAAAGGTCATCATATAAACGCCCATCCTCACCCATATGCTCTGCAACTTCTCCCTACAATATGTTCCTTTCACACTTTTTAATACTATTTACTTCACGTCATTGCCCATTTGAAGGTTTCGTTCTTGTTCGATGGGTGTTCGTGTAATGCTCAATATGTGTTAGTAGTCTTTTGAACATCAAGGACATGATTCAAGGCATGCTTTTTTTCACTTGGATTTGACCACGACTAGTTTTTTTTTTGGTCGTGGAACACCAGTTTTGGATATGGGAATCTAGATCGTGTTCAGATTCATGGTATCAAATTAAACAATGGACATACTACTTGAAACTTTGAACCTTAAATTGGATTAAACTTCAAATTTGTTGTGAAGATGATTGAAATTGGAGGTATTAAAAATCCAAAAAATTGATCTCCAAATCAAACCAAAGGCACAATTGCTAATTATTATTTAAAAACTCAAAATTGTATTACAATGAAAACAAATATATTTATTTTAATAAATATTACATATTGAAATAAAGCTGAACAAAATAGGTATAAAGCCACTTTGATTAGTAGGCTTGATTGGTTACCCTATACCCATGTTATGAAGCACCCTAACCCTAGGGTTTGAACTTTGGTTTTTTTCCATTGAAAATGTTGGTGAAAATATCATCGCCCCTTTAAAAAACAAGTATATCCACATTTGTTATATCCCATATAATGATCTAAACCTAGTTGTGGCAACACTATTTTAGTGGTTGCGGGTTTTAATGAGAGGCTTTTGAAGCTACAAATCATGAAAATTGTAACATGGCAAATTATATATTTGCTTCAATGGACCTTCAAGGATGCATTACTAATTCTTTATTTTATTTTATTTTTAAAAAAATTGACAAGAGAATAGACAATTATCTCCAAGTTCAAAGTATATTATTGTATATATGCTTAAAATAGTGATATTAAAGAAGATTTGAATTATCAAATGATGAAATCAATTCCATTAAAAATGTGGATTTCAAGTCCCCATATAACAAATTTTGATATTTCACAATTAATAATTTCACATGCATTTATAAGCTAGGTTGTGTGACATGTCCAATTATTCATTAGTGCCCAACAAATTTTACAAAAATTGGGTCGTTGGTTTAACTATGAAGATCATGTTGTTTTGAGATTATTTAAATAACAATTGTTGATTTTGGTTTTTTTTAAAACATAATTTGATAACAATTTGTATTGGATGACTTTGGACTTTCACTAAATTTTGTTTTGTTCATTTTGACCTTATGTTTGTGATTAGTGTGCAATTAATGTTTAAATCAACTCATTTTATAATTACATTTTTAATAGTTCTATGTGTCAACATAATTGCAAAAAGTTTGTAATCGCATATACGATTATAGTATTATGAATTCAAATTATAATTATAATTTGTGATTATTATAACTTTAAATGAGCATATTGATGAAAAATGAGTAGATGTCATCCATTGATAGTTGACAATCAAGTAGCTTTTGCACTTTTATTTGCACCTATACATAGATGACTAAATGATATATGACATCTAAATTGCTATTGTAAATTAGAGTGTATAAGTTCATTCATTGGTTAGTAGGTAGGTTATAAAAGGATATTATTACTTAGTAAGTAGGCTAAGTAAGTTAAGCAATTTAGGCCTACTAGGCTAAGCTATGTAAGCTTAATAAAATAAGCTAAACTAAACACCTATTATCTACCTACCTACAAGCTACCTACATATTAGGTCATTTCTTATTCATGCAATTAATGTATATAATGAGATGTGAAATAAATAAATTAACAAAATTTATCACCATATAATGGTGTGATACAACGGTTAAGGACTTAATTTGTCTTCATGGAGGCAAAGAGTCCAAGTCCTTATATTTGCACCCTAGGAACAAGCTTAGGCTAGCTTGGGTAAGTAGGTCTAATAATGTAGTTTAGCTTAGACTAGCTAAGCTAGGCTAGGCACTCATTACATAACTACTTGTTATTTTACCTAGGTAGTGAGGTAAATACTTAAGCTAGTAAATTAGGCTAGGTTGATAGGTGTCCTAAAAACTAGAACAAGGGTATGTTACAATAAGCTAGGTTATGTAAAACTAGTAGGGTAAGTTAAGCTAAAGTAAATATCCATTGCCTACCTACCTATTATTTTACCTATGGGTAGATAGGTAACTAGGTCAGGTAGTTAAAACACTTGGCATCATGTGATTATCCATAAAATAATTATAAGTGTAATTGCAAATGTAATTACAAAGTCAAATTTCACATAAGGTAGTACATGAGGTCCATATCATATTCATGTTCATCCATAATAATGGATGAGAAAATGGACTATAATCACCAAGGTTTGTGAAGGTTGGTGCAACTTTCATGCTGCATGTATATTTTGTCATTAGTTGTTTAATGGCACTTGTTGTAACAATTTTGATGCCCAATCAAAGAAATCAAAGTTTTAAAAACCTTGTTGCCAATATCTGGCGACCACTAGTTATGGGAACCCAAGAAAAATAACAAATAGGAAAATGGGTAGAAAAATTGACATCTTTCAAAATGTCCCAAAAAAGCAATAAATGGGGTTATATATACCATTAGTACCTTTGGCAGCTTTGTATATAATTATTTTCAGAATTTTTTAAAAATTAAACAGAAATGTGTCAAATTTTAATTTTTTAAAAAATATGCTTGTTCATCCATTATCATCATCTATCAGTTCATCCATCCATCCACTCTATCCATCATCACCATCCGTCCATCCATCCATCCATCATCGTCCCTTCCCCCTGGCCATGCAAACGCCAACAACAACGCCATATGGGCGAGGCGTGCGTGCGTTGCCGCTGCTGCTTTGGAGCGTTTGGTTCTTTCGTGAGCTTTCCTCAGTGGCGCGCTTGACGCCACCACCAAGCTTTCCTTTCGTCCCTCTCTCTCTCTCTCTCTCTCTCTCTCTCTCTCTCTTCATCTTCTTCTCTTTCTCTCTCTTGCTTCCTGGCACTATACTAACTTTGTAACTTTTTTTACATTCGATTCTTCTTTTCTCTCCTACTAACTATTATTGTTGTTGTTGTTGTTGCCGCTGCTGTTGCTGCTCAGAATGCTTCATTTTTTTTTTCATCTTCTCATAATCCTCCATATACAACGTGGCGACATTTTTCTGCATTTTTGTTTCCCGATTTGTATCCTCCTCTTCACGTGTTATTATACTCGACTTTGTTTTTTGCCGGGAATTCGCTTGCATTGGTGAATAAAGCCGCAGTGGTGGCAGTATAGTCTGAGGGATTTCTAGCTACTAGATGGCAGGGCTTGGCCTTCTCTGAGATACAGACAGAGAGAGACACACATATAGACAGAGATATAGAGGTATATGAGAGAGAGAGAGAGAGAGAGAGAGAGAGAGAGGAATTGACATGTTACTTAGAAGGAATAAGCAGCTTAGAAGGAACGATCGCGTAGACGGGTAAGATGATTCTTTTCGTTGGTAAATATCAATAATTGCACACAGAGAGACACAGAGAGAGAGATGTTCAACAGTTTTCTTGGAGCAAACCGTATAGGAGGTGACGCTGCTAATAATTGAGCGCATTGCGGAAACATCAAAGATCTTCGTCACGAGTTCGAAGCTTTTGCAATGATCTATAGGTGAATGACTTGCAATTCCGCGTCGTATTTTGCCGATTTTTAGTGAGCTGCACAGGAGGAGGAAGAGTCCGTAGAACGTGAAGTCAGCGACGAGGAGGAGGAGGAGGAGGAGACGAGAAGTCAAGTTAGAGAGCTCGGGGTACTTGTACAGATTGTGGAGATGAATCTTCTTCAGATTGTTGCGGCAGTTCTCGTCCCATTGACGGAATGCTAAGATCGGTGATCGGGCACGTCAAGGTTAGCATTGATCTTAGCATTCCGTCAATGCCCGCCCGTCTTCAGGCTCCAGATCCAAGTCTATTATCATGTCTGGCCTGAAGACGTGTGGATCTCACATCTTTCCAGTCTAGTCCTCGTGCTGGTCCTCAGATTCCTGCAACAGAATTGCGATCTACGAACCTGCATAATCTCGCAACGGGAGTAGGTAGTTGAAGATCTAGACGGGATCATGGAGAGGAATGACGATATGAGCCATGAAGTGTCGGCGGCGTCACTCCAGAGAGACTGTTCTATGGAAAGAACGTCGGCGATGGAGGATAATAACCATGAAGCCGCCACGCAGGCAGTGCAAGTCGCTGTTAACATCAGGCCCCTCATTGCACAGGAGCGCATTCAAGGTTGCAAGGATTGTCTCAAAGTCATGCCTCATGAACCTCAGGTAGTGTGCTTCTTGGAGTTTCTCTACTGTAGAGGCTGTCTACTTGTTTGAGATTTCTTGTTTCGTGGTAAGGCAACAAGAGAGAGATTTTACAAGAATATGTCTGTCTGCACTAGAAGATCATGGGCATCCGGCGGCGGAGATGAGAAAAACCGATGGACACATCGGAGATTGATGAGAGAGTTCCCTCGTTCCTTGGCAGGTGCAAATCGGGAATCATTCTTTCACTTTTGACCACGTCTTTGGAAGCACAGGAGAAGGCACGGTACCACCGTTGCCAGCAATTTTTGATCGCTGCGTTGCACCGCTTGTCGATGGCCTGTTTCATGGCTACAATGCAACTGTGCTGGCTTACGGACAGGCATGTGTGCCCAATATACTACTGGCCCAGTGTAGAAGAAACATAATTGCTGTAGACTGTGAAAAAATATTCCTCTCGATAGTACCTAGCGGCAGCAGATCCTTACAAACGCTGCTGCAACTGGTACACGACAAAATTTTGAGTTCCACCCCTCCCTGTTGTCTGTGCAGTTTCCGTTTTGGTCATCAAATGACTCGGCTTGTAATGCGCTGCTGGGCTGCAGACAGGATCAGGGAAGACATACACGATGGGAACAGGCTACAAAGTCGGGGGAAGCTCAGAGGGAGTCATCCCTAAAGTCATGGAGACCATTTTCAAGAAGGTTGAGATCCTCAAGGCAAAATCACATTTTCAACTTCGTGTTTCTTTCATTGAGGTAAGCAGACATCCATGATTGAGACATTTTGATTTCTTGCCCTTCAGCCAACTATTTCAGCTGAGACGATATCATGCATGTCCTGTCAAAGATCCAGAACAAAGCTCATGCAATTTGGAAGCCCTTCTCTGACTGTCCATCATATCATATTACAGATATTGAAAGAGGAAGTGCATGATCTTCTGGACCCAAATCCTCCAACAGAAATTGTGAATGGTGGTGGACATGCTGGAGGCATAAACGGACTTCCTTTTGGTGGAGGATCAAAGATGATGACCCATGTGGGGACAGTGAAACCACCCATACAGATCAGAGAGACTAGCAATGGGGGCATTACTCTGGCTGGCGTCACTGAGTCTGATGTTAACAGCTTGGATGAGATGGCAACTTGTTTGGAACAAGGATCTCTTTGCCGTGCAACAGGAAGCACCAACATGAATTCAAGCTCCAGGTCAGTTATGCTTAATCCGCCCCTGTGAGGATCATGATGTTAACATTCCTCCACATAGTTGGTTTGCATATCATGAGGATTTGCTAATGATATTTTGTATTTCTGATACATGTTGGTGTTGCTCAGTCGATCACATGCAATTTTCACCATCACAGTAGAGCAGCATCGCAAATGGGATATGACTCTGACAAGCACTGCTCTGCTGGAGGATTGTGGAGAGGATTATCTCTGTGCAAAGCTTCACCTTGTAGATCTTGCTGGCTCAGAGCGGGCAAAAAGAACAGGGGCTGATGGGCTACGTTTCAAAGAAGGTTTGAGAGCTTGAATAAAATTCACTTCATTTGCTTCTATCTTCTTATGTCATCTCCAAATCCACATTGATTGGTGCCTGGAGGTTGTCAATAACTCCAATTCTCTTCGTGCTCATGCAGGTGTTCACATTAACAAGGGATTGCTAGCCCTTGGAAATGTGATCAGTGCATTGGGTGATGATAAAAAACGCAAAGAAGGGGGACATGTTCCCTACAGAGACAGTAAACTGACTAGACTTTTGCAGGTAAGTCAATGTTCATGAATCACCCCTATATTTACACAGCTAGAAGTTACTAACCTAGATTTCTGTTGACCCTATAACTTAGCAGTGCACTTCAATGCCAATTTAGTTATCAAATTCAACCTGTAGGGCAGACATTACAAAACTGTGGAAGCACTGCAGGTTTTCATAGTGGTGGTTGTGAATCTTTACAGGACTCTTTGGGTGGTAACAGCAGAACTGTTATGATTGGTGAGTATTTTTGACTCTCTATGTTATGTGTCTTCATACATGCAGTCCAGCTGCATACACTGTGAGGAAATCAGTAACTTGATTTCAATACATTTCAAATAGAACCTATTGATGCTGAAATACTACTAAATTGTAAAATGGGCATGCAGCTTGTGTAAGTCCAGCAGATTCAAATGCTGAGGAGACTCTTAATACTCTCAAGTATGCAAATCGTGCCCGCAACATCCAGAATAAACCAATGGTGTGTATTTTCATCAAGAGCAGCAAAACTTTCTTCCAGTTGCATGCATGATGGGCATACTGTTATGAATTGACTGGCTTCATTTTGTGACCCCAGTTGTTTTGCTTCCATCAATAGCACCATTCTTCTAAAGTTGGACTGCAATGTGAAATCCTTCTGATCATCTCTCTTGGTTGTGCGTGGCAGGTGAACAGGGATCCAATGGCTGCTGAGATGCAGCACATACGACAACAACTGGAGATTGTACAGGCAGAGCTAATATGTGCACGTGCAGGAGGCCCATCTTCTGCAGATTTACAGGTGTGCAGTTTAGTATTGTTAGAGCAGGCAATCTTTTTCACATAAGTCTACAGGGGGTTGAATGCAGCTACTTTCTGAGAGGGTGCAGATGCTGAAGCAGAAGGTTGTATGGTTGGAGGCTAGCAATATAGACCTTCAGAGGCAGCTAGAGGAGTCTCAAATTCAACTGGATACAGTGAAGCAGAAGGTGGTGGACTCACAGGTATTTGCATGAGACTCTATGGAAAGGTGATCAAGATTTTAAGGGGTAACTTACAACTATGTGGCCTGGTGTTGATACTTGATAATTTTGTGTATGTAGGTGAACAGAGACAAGATTCATCTCAAACTTGAACAACTCCGGGCTGGCAAGCCTTCCAACGAATTGGATGGAGAGGATGAAATAAAGGTGGCCCTTTAACAACCTATTAAGTTTCGAGAATGAGCAGCACAGAAGAGGATTTGGTTATGTGTTTTCTCATAGGCCATTTGTCTGCCCTTTGAGTTCTGGAGTTTAAAGGTATGTACTTGCATTTACTCTTGTTTTCAAAACTAACCAATTCATGTTTGCCAGACTGAGAGCTTGCTCAAAAACTACATAACAAAGATTCAGAACCTGGAGGGTCAAATACAGCAAATGCAGTCTTCAAGGTTGCAGCCAACAATCTTATCCAGGCCACTCTCCTGTTTTTCATCCAACACTCTGCAAGATAACTGCTCAGAGGAAGAGTTTGGATCTGCTGGAATCGATCTACCATCAAGTAGGATTTTATTCAGCTTTGTTCTTTATTATTTCTGAGATAACAAATTTCAGGACCCATGAGCCCATTATTGCTGAACTGGGAGTGGAGTTACTCCTTTTCTAAGATGCAAAATTGTCCATCTCATCTTATGAGTTCAATGTTTGTGGGTGAAGCTTCTAGTGCAACTGAGGCACAAACGCAGGCTAAGGAGTGGGAGCACACAATGTTGCAAGAAAATTTGGATAAAGAGTTGCAGGAGCTCAACAAGCGTCTAGAGCAAAAGGAGGTAACCTAACTCCATCTATGCTACACCCGCATTTCAGCATGTTTGTTCAGAATTCATTTACCTGAGATAGGTGTTGTGGAGGGCTGTTGCAGACGGAGATGAAATCATTTTCCAAACCTGAAACAATAGTCCTGAAGCAGCATTTTGAAAGGAAGCTTGTAGAATTGGAGGAGGAGAAGAGATCTCTGCAGGTATTTTCTGGGGCCTTCTATACATTTGGGGAGTCAATGTGTATGTGCATATCTCTCTTCAAACAAGGGTACATCTGAAGGGGCCTCATCTTCAGCAGCTTCATAGAATATGCTTATTCCTCAGTCCTACATTGCTAGTACTGCTTAGTGCTGTATAGGGGTGTTTATGGCATGCTCACAAGTTCAAAAGTTCAATCTTTCTGAAAGTGACTGGTGGATTGTGTAGGGGGACAGAGACGCACTCATGGCTGAACTAGAGTCGTTATTGACCGTATCAGATGAAAATACACAGAAGCTTCAGGAGAACTACAGGAATAAGCTGAGGCAGCTTGAGACTCAGGTATGAAGTGACCAAAGACCTACTATCTTGATGACATCAACACACACTCAGAGAGAAGCTAGTCATCATGTCTGTCTTCACAGTAAGGATTTTGTTCCACTTGAATTACATCAACTTCTTTGTTATCATTTGGAACAGATTGCTGAGTTAAAAAAGAAGCAGGAGAATCAGTCTCAACTTCTTCACCAAAAGCAAAGAAGTGATGAAGCTGCTAGGCAGTTGCAAGAGGAAATTCAGCGTATCAAAACACATAAGGTAATAGACTCTCTCCATGGACTGCATCCCAGGCATGAGTTTTCAATTGAACATGAAGGTCAATTGGAAATCAGCAGACTTCTTAGCATGGTGCCAGGCCTGGACTTTCCAGCCACATGCTGTGAAATGAAAATGTTGTATGTTTGTTTGAGTTGCTTTTGACAGGTGCAATTGCAGCAGAAGATGAAACAAGAGTCAGAGTCATTCAGGGCATGGAAAGGGCAGAGAGAAAAAGAGCTTCTGCAGGTTGGTGTAATTCTGTTATCTTTCACTTGAGGAACATGTGCCTGGGCCCAAAAAGAAATTCAAACAATGGAGTTTTCAACAATGTGTAAAACTAATGCAGGTCCTCAACTCTTAGCCAGTAATCTTGTCCAGGATTAATACTGAGAAACTGCTCTTGGATATTGCAAACAGCTTCGAAAGGAAGGCCGACGAAATGTATATGAGATGCACAAACTTCAGGCACTGCATCAGCGCCAGAAAATGGTAAGCATCCATAAGAGCACAGGATTTAAAGTTTTGAACTGAAAGAGTGACTCAAGCTTGCTTGAAAAACTGATTCGAAGTGTGAGGAGTCGTTGATCCCAAAGCACTGTAGATTATAGTATTCATAGGGCAAGAAGGGAATGGCTTCCAACTAGATTCAAAGTATTTACAACAGAATACAACACATAGTCAACTTTGTTACATGCAGGTTCTGCAACGTAAGTCAGAAGAGGCTGCAACAGCTACTCGCCGTCTCAAGGAGGTTCTTGAAGCTCGGAAAGCTACAAAAGATCATGCTTCCTACAGTGGTGGGTTTCTCTCTCTCTTTGCATGCCTAAAGGTTGTCAACAAATATCACTTTGTATGGATACCAGCCTGGACAAGAATCTCAGAAGGGTATACATATGCCTTGTTTTTGCAGCAAATCTGAGCATGCCACTTGGATAGTGCATGTAGGCTTTCTCCTTACAGTTTTAACTTGAATGGGCATTCCATTCCATGAACTGATAATAAAGGTCTTGTGCAATGGGCAATGATCATATGCCACTCATATCTTTTTCTAATGAATGGATAAGGGCTTGTGGAGACCTTAGATACTTTCCTTCTAATGAAATAAATAGATACAACTAATATTGCATGTATTTTTGCAGGATTCAACCTCAATGGATCTGGCATCCAGGTACTTACTGCTAAGCTCAAGACAAAAATTGCTTGCTTCCATCACAGTGTTAGAACATCATGGTGATGAACTTCAGTATAATTCAGTGGTGATGGGATTTGGTTCTGGTGCCTGCAGAATGAAAAGGGTTTGCAGCAATGGTTGGACCAGGAGCTGGAGGTGGCTGTCCGTGTCCATGAAGTTCGCTCAGCATATGAAAAACACATGGAAGAGTAAGCATGAGCAGTCTCACACTTGCTTCCATTGGTGTCTGAGTAGAGATGTCACAGTAGCTGATGACATTGCAGCTATGAGAAGAACTAACCAATCTGTTTGCTCCTCTAACAGACGAGCTGCAATGGCGAAGGAGGTTGCAGAGCTTAGAGAACAGGAAGAGAAGTCATCAAGTGATCCTGATGATGATGTTACATCAAGGTAAATATTGGTTTGTGCAGGCTAAATCAGATCATAGCCAGCATTTTGGAAGATCATTGTAGTCATTACTTTGTGATTAAAAAACAGCCACAAGTCAGCAGCCACAGTACATATATGCATATTGAACCATAAACCCTTACAGCCTGAAAAACATCATGCAATGTGCAGGGCTGCAATGGACAGGGCAGCTGCTTCTACTGCGAGGACTGCGCGCAGCAATCTGCTTGAAAGCATGCTAACAGCATCTTCCACTACCCTGGTGGCTATGTCAATCCAGCTTTCTGAAGCTGAGGAACGTGAGAGAACTTGCAGTGGACGGGCTCGATGGCAAAACCTGCGATCCATGGGTGATGCTAAGACCTTGCTGCACCTAACATTTAATGTTGCTTCACTCTCCAGGTCTGTAAATATCATTCAGCCTAATAATTTTATATGTGTTCTACTTATGCTGGCCCTCAAGCACTGACCTGTCTTCAGATCTGTTAATGTTGTAATGTAAGGTAATAGTCTTTGCTTGTGTACTACTTATGGTGGCCATACAGCACTGGCCTTTCTTCAGGGTATGGCTGAAATTTCTCTGTTGGGTAAGGCATACCAGAAGCAGGACTTTATCCTATTTAATTTACTGACCCACTGGACTCTGGTTACATCTGAGGCAGGTGTCAATTACGAGACAAAGAAGAAGAGGTCAAGGAACTCAAGGAGAAGCTTGAAGAGTTTGAAGACTTTTTGAGGCAGAGTGAGGTGCATAGGCAGGACTTGGAACAAGAACTGCTCAAGAAAGACCAACAACTTGCAGCACTCCTGGCTGCAGAAACAAAGGTTTGTTCCATGTATTCCCTATGATCCAAAGAAATCTGTTATCATCCTGGGTGCAGTTCTTGAAGTGTTTCACATCTCAGAGTTTTCTATATACAGAATAGAAAAGAGCATCTTGATCTATATATATTCAAACATGTAAAGCTCGGGTATTCCCAGAATGTAGGATAGGCAACTTCATACTTGCATAATATTCAGTGTCAATCATTTTTGGACCTACTTTTGGATGTGTTGCAGGCTGGTGAAGCTGCAGCAAAGCGAAATATTAAGAAGATGTCTGTACTCACTAAGTGGAGACGATCAACTTCTGAGAATCCATCAGGGGACTCTGATTCTGGGGCCGATGGCTATCATTTCACCCTTAGCAAGGCAAGTATTTATTTGTTCCTGCGATTCAATCATGCATTGCAGAGCGTCATCTTTGGACAACTCTTATAACTACCTGAAATCTGGAAAAGGACCACCTCCTAGATTGAGTCATGATTTTTGGGTGCATGTGCTTATAGGCCCCACAACACAATCATCCCCGTGAACTTGACCACGAATGGGAGTCGGACTTGGAGCTTTCACAGGGTGAGTCAGATGATGATTGGTCAGAGGTACAGGAAATGCATGCAGCCTGCAAAACCTGTGCAGTGCCAGGCGGTTGCCAAGCAGTACACAAGGTCAAGAGGAAGAGCAGCAGCAGCAGTGGTGGCAAGGGAGTGAGCAAAAAACCTTTGAGAGAGCTGGACTCACTTGAGAACCAAGCTAATCCTAATGCAGCAGCTATGGGTCCTCCATCCGAGGTCACCAGAAACAACCTCTCAGAGCCACATTCAGCTCCACTAAACAGCCAGTGCTGTTCTTGTAGTCAAATTCCAGTCTGCAAGACAAAAAAATGTGCATGCAAGGCCGTGGGTGCTCTTTGTAGACCTGAATGTCAATGCAAATTGGAGCGATGTGCAAACCGAGGAGAAGCACATTTGGGATTATTATCTCAAGGGGATGTCGTTCCCTTTGAAAGCTCACCACCAATGCGTCAAGGAGCGGAGCGCCGGTTATCTCTTGTTGGAATTCTGGATGAGGTAGAGGCAGGTGCAAGAAGGGCAGAGAGAGCCATGGTTGCTCAAGCAGCTGCATTGCTTGAGACAGCCTGTAAAGAGGTGATGATGAATATTGATGAGAGGCAACAGCAAGAAGACTTGGCTCCAGAAGGTGGTCGAAAATTACACCCACGCCGACCACTTTCTGACCTTGGAAACATCCAGGTTCATCTTCAGTACCTTTCAGCCCCCCTTTTCTTTTTCACAATTTGTGACTGTAGGCAGATATCTGTGTGCAATGATTTCTTAGTGGTACTGACATGATTTGGCTGTGTATTCAGGTTCCTGAAAAGCAAGCAAAACCGAAACAAAAGCTGCAGAGAGCACTGGTGCAGATTGTTCCCATTGCACGAGAATCAGCACCTCCATCCAATGATAATCCTCTTACACTATCTGCCTTACCAGCTATATCTTCAGTCACCACCACCACTACTACCCCTTTAGTTCTTCCAATCGATTCTCCTCCTCTTCTTGTCTCTGAGCCATTACCTCTTCCTCCAGTGCAAGACTCACGGCCAGGTCTCAACAACCATCTTCAAATGCTTCCAACTTATCAAAGAAGAATAGCAAGTCCTCCTCAGGCAAGTCCATTGAGATCACGACACAACACCGTTACAGGTGGAGACTTATTTAGATCAAGACATAATAATCCTCCCAGTGGCGGTGGTGGTGGTGAAATGTTGAGGCAACAACAAAACCTTATCATTTCTGGTGCAAGCTCAAGTCGACACGAACAACAACAACAGCAACAACCTGGTGGAATCAGAAAGGAGGAGGCCAGCAGCATACTTGGTACTACTACTAGTCCAGCAGCAAAACATGAGAAAGAGAACATTTACTCAACAATCAAGGATTCCTGACGCTGATGCTCTGCACCAAAAAACTTCTGATTCTACACCAAAATGTGCCTTCTTCCTCAGGAAATTTGGTCGGTTTTCTAACTTGAATTCTTTTGTAGGACTCCTGGAAGTTCAAAATAAGGACTTAATTGGTAAAAAGTTCTTTGGGTATTGGAAAAAAAAACTGCAGCAGATCTGAGAGCACACTAGAATCTCTCTTCTCTTCTCTCTCAGTTTAGGAGATGCCCCTAAACCCAAAACCCAGAGGCAGCTGAATGTGTCAACGCAGATGCTGCTGAATTCACTTGTTGTGTTTGTGAGCCTCTTCTTTTTTTTGGTCTTTTTCTCTCTCTTTTGCTGATAATAGAGTCTTGAATTGTCTTCTCACAATTTGATGGGCAGATGAGAGAAACCTCAAATGGCCTGTTTGAATTTTGTGAGTAGATTTGCTTTCTCAGTGGCAAATTCTTTGTGAGAAATTCCATTGAAACAACAAATGAAAATGAAGGATGCTGATTTTTGTAGCCTTTCTTTTTTAGTCTTTTCAGTAAAGAGGCAAATACAAACTGTAATGAGGTGGAGGCATCTAGTGCCATCTTTTGCTATATTTGCTGGTGGGTCATTTAAAGCAATATTTTAAAATTTAGGGTTTTAAAGTACAAACAATCTTTCAAGTGCCCCAACAAGGTCTCAACACTTAATATAAAACAAAATCTTTGCATCCCAAAAGATAACAAATAAATGACTCTAAAAGCAATGTACATTTGCACAAGGCCATTGGATTCCCACCAAAATTAGAAATTACAAACTTTCTAATCATTCAAAAGGATACACTTCAGAAATCAGAAAGCTTCTCAATTTCTTTTAAGCATGATTGCAAGAATGTCCTCACTATCCAAGGTTGTAGATGATGAAGTCTAGAGTTTCTTGCAGCTTATGTTTCCTAGCTTTAAAGCATCAAGAGGAAGTAGAGATGAGAGCAAAGCTATTCTACAATCAGAACAAGGGCTAGGACATATGACAAAAGCAAATAGCTCACAAGATTGCAGCATACGAACAAGTGTCCAAGATCAACTCACATAAGCATCATTTGCAAGAATAGGTGCAAGAGTAGGAACATTTGATGTAGATAAGTTCTACCAAGAAAATTTTAGCAATTATCTATACTATTGCTAGATCCAACAATCTACAATTCCAAAAGTAGTAAGAAGATCAAATAGCTTTGGTTCTTGCATATTTCAATAGGTTGCAAGGCATCATAGTGTCAAGTACACACCAATAGCCTACACAACAACCATAGATGTCAATTTAAAGTAGGGTGACTTTGAAAAAATTTATGCAACAATTATTTTTAACCCATATTTGGAAAGTCATGTTCATGAACATTATGCAGATCTAACCCACTTTTTACAATCTTGGGATTCATACAAAAGGTTCAAATATATATTTCTTGTAGGACCAAATCGAACCCCTCCAACTTGTTGGAGGCTAGGACCAAGAGGCAAGGCATTAGGATTCATACATGAGGTTTGAATATATACCTCTTGTAGGACTAGATCAGACCCACCCCCCCACAACTTGCTAGAGGTTAGGACCAAAAGGCAAGTGATTAGCACCATGATGTCCATTCTACCTTGCAAGAGATGAAATAACCTACAAGACCAACAAACCACCAATAATGAAACCTTCCACCAATAATTCCTACACAAGTAGAAAAACCAACAATAATAAACAAGGTTCCTAGCTTGACACAATGAGAAAGATGGACATCCAATGCGTTGGAAGCTGTAATGGATGTAGTGGAAAGAGGACAATTATCTTTGAGAAAAGCTAACAAGTTTTGGCACATACCAATCACATCCCTTCTAGATACTTGAATGGGAAAACAAGATCAAGAAAACAATGGCCACAAGGTGTGTTCAAAAACCAAGATGATGAAGCACTTGTGGTCTAGATTTTAGGAATGCAAGAATGTGAACTTTCAATCACCTTGCAACAGCTAAAAATCAAAATACCAGAATTGACATTGACTAGGCCCACCCCTTTCAAGAATGGAATTCCAAAGAATTATTAGTGGTATTGATTCAGGCATCAACATCCAAAGCTAAATATTTGACTTGTTAAAGGATTGTATGTTTGCAAGGCTTAGGGTTTCACAAATCAATCATGCAACATTTTTTATTAAAATCTACAAACATTCTATACACAACACAAATGTAGCTCTGATCACATTTAGAATTCAGATGAGATAAGAATCCAGGTAGGGATACAATTAAAGCAAGAGTATTAGCAAAAAGAGGTTCCAATCAAGTTTACAACACCATTCCAAAGTCTAGGGAATGCCTAATGGTGAACTATGTTGTTAATGCAAGAGGAAAGTGTTTATTAGGTTTCAACACCTTTAGAGGTGAACAAATTATGGATGACTACATCAAACTATGAAAAAAAACATATTTATGCCAACCATGACCTTTAGTTTTGGGAAATTAAAAAAAAATTGAAATATTAAAAAGGAGGTCTAGATTGGACCTTCCCTCCCCTTTTATCCCAAGGATCTTATGAACCTTGTGAACTTCCCAATTTGTTGAATTTAGCAAGTTCAAGCCAACTCAAAGAGCAAATGCACTGTCACCCCCCATGTTTTTTTTTTTCCTTCTTCCTTTCCTTTTCTTCTCCTTTTATCATTTTTTTTCACTTTCCTTTTCTTTTCCTTTTCTTTTCCTCTTTTCTTTTTTTTCCTCTTCTTTTTCCTATAATTCATGTTGTTACTACTAGTGCAGGCCCAAAAACAACCACAAGGCCAAAGATAGGAAGGCAAGAACCCCCCCTAAACTTGCTTCCTTATTCATGTTGTTATAACAAATTAAGTTGACAACAAAAATGATGAGAAGTAGGGAACTCCTTGTCCTTTTCTCTTAGTACTACATTGTTGTCATGAATGTTCCACTTAGAACAAACACAATGGGGAGGTGGTCATTCCTCACCCCCTTTTGTTGCTCTTGTTGCAACATCGACACATGACAACGACTTGTCATGATGGCAACATTAGTTATTGTCATCATTGCTTTTGACACATACTAAAAGATAGAGATGGAGATATAAAAAGTTAAATTGAAGGGAAAGGCCCTTTACAACAATGGCAAGGGCTTTTTCCTTGTTGATATGGAACATTTTACATAAAGAAACTCTAGGGTACAAATGCCTTGTTTGAAAATCAATTCCTCATGGAGTTTTAAATCAAAATCAAGTTTAAAAACACCAAAATCAGCCAATGAGATTCTTCAACTCAAGTAGACCAAAAAATGTTCCCCCCCCCCCT
>Ga0209208_10000148_pt1 | contig 76083 bp, 60 predicted proteins | sample S1TSphfallax_3_FD_187694 | JGI IMG/M metagenome (GOLD analysis project Ga0209208, IMG submission 187694) | Host-associated microbial communities from peat moss isolated from Minnesota, USA - S1T2_Fd - Sphagnum fallax MG (SPAdes) (version 2) | ecosystem: Host-associated > Plants > Peat moss >... | reverse complement strand
CCCGACATCGACGTCGATTTCGAGCACGAGCGGCGCGAGGAGGTGATCCAATACATCTATCGCAAATACGGCCGTGAGCGCGCGGCGCTCGCCGCCACGGTGATCTGCTACCGGCCGCGCAGCGCCCTGCGCGACGTCGGCAAGGCGCTCGGACTCGACCCCGCCCGCGTCGATCGCCTGGCCAAGGGCATCCATTGGTGGGACGGCCAACGCATCGACCCGGAGCGCATCCGCGCGGCGGGCTGCGATCCCGCCGATCCGCGCATCGCCCGTTTGATCGTGCTTGCCACCGAATTATTGGGTTTCCCGCGGCACTTGTCGCAGCACGTCGGCGGCTTCGTGATCGCCCGCGGGCGTCTCGACGAACTCGTGCCGATCGAGAACGCTGCGATGCCGGACCGGACGGTCATCGAGTGGGACAAGGATGATCTCGATGCGCTCGGTCTCCTCAAGGTCGACGTGCTCGGCCTCGGCATGTTGAGCGCGATCCGCCGCGCCTTCCAACTCATCAACGATTTCGGCGGGACGCGCGCGGTTGCCGGCGAGCTCTCGCTCGCCACCGTGCCGAGCGAGGACGGCGCTGTGTACGACATGATCTGCCGCGCCGAGACGACCGGGGTGTTTCAAATAGAATCCCGTGCCCAAATGGCCATGCTGCCCCGCCTGCGGCCGCGCAACTATTACGACCTGGTCATCGAGGTGGCGATCGTGCGCCCGGGCCCCATTCAGGGCGAGATGGTGCATCCGTATTTGCGCCGCCGCAACGACGAGGAACCCGTGACCTATCCGAGCGCAGACGTGCAGAGCGTACTGCAGCGGACCCTCGGCGTGCCCATTTTCCAGGAGCAGGTCATGCAGCTTGCGATCGTCGCGGCCGGCTTCACGCCCGGCGAGGCCGACCGCCTGCGCCGCGCGATGGCCGCCTGGAAGCGCAAAGGGGGCTTGGGTTCGTTCGAGCGGCGCCTGATCGACGGCATGCACGAGCGCGGCTACACGGAAGCCTTCGCCCGCCAGATCTTCAACCAGATACTGGGTTTCGGCGAGTACGGCTTTCCCGAATCGCATGCGGCGAGTTTTGCCCTGCTCGTCTATACCTCGGCCTGGCTCAAGCACCATGAGCCGGCCGCCTTCTGCGCAGCCCTGCTCAACAGTCAACCGATGGGTTTCTACGCGCCCGCGCAACTGGTCCGCGACGCCCGCCTCAACGGCGTCGAGGTACGCCCCGTCGTCGCATCGATCAGCGCTTGGGACTGCACGCTCGAACGACGCGCCGACGGCCGGCCCGCGCTGCGCTTAGGCTTGCGGCTCGTGCTGCATCTGTCGCGTGCCGGTGCCCAGCGCTTGCTCGCCGCGCGGGAGGCTCGGGTGTTTGCCAGCGTCACCGATCTTGCCGGGCGGGCGGCCCTCGACCGGCGCGATCTCGAGGCACTGGCCGCGGCCGATGCGCTCGCCGACCTCGCCGGTCACCGGCACCGCGCGGTCTGGCAGGTGAGCGGGGTGGAGCGCAGCCTGCCGCTGTTGGGTGCCGATACGGTCGTGCCGGAGGGCATACCGTTGCTGCGTGCGCCGCGTGAAGGCCAGGACATCGTGGCCGATTACGGCAGCACGGGGCTCACGCTGCGTCGTCATCCGCTCGCCTTGCTGCGTGACCGTCTGGCCCGTGGAGGTCTGCTGCCCGCCGAGGCTCTTTGGGATCAGCGCAACGGCAAGCGCATCGCCACGGCCGGACTCGTCATCACGCGGCAGCGGCCAGGCAGCGCGGGCGGCGTGACCTTCGTGACCATGGAGGACGAGACAGGGCACGTGAACATCATCGTCTGGGAACGGGTGGCGGCAGCCCAGCGCGCGCCCTTGCTGGAGGCGAGCCTTCTCGAAGTGCGCGGCACGATACAGCGCGAAGGCGACGTTTTGCACATCATCGCCGAGCGCCTGCGCAATCTTTCCGCGCTATTGGGGGACTTGGTGGTCGATGCGCGCAATTTTCACTGAGTTCGGGGGCTACCCGCGACCGATTCGTGTTGCGCCTCGGCGTGTCAGCGGCTCTTCTTCTTTTTCTTCGCGTGCGTATGGCCGGTGTCCGGCTCGGCTTGGTCCGCGTCTTCGTCGTCGCCATGGATGTCGTAATCGTCGAAATCGCTGAGCAGCTCCGCCGTGCGCCGCTCCTCCATGACGCGCTCGAGGCGCCGCCACGCCGGCTCCGCTCCCCCCTTGGGTGCGCGCCGGCGTTGCGACTCCACGTCCCGCATCACCTGATCGACATCGACGTCATCGCCGCCGGGCGCGGACTCCTCGGCGTCCTCGTCCTCGAATTCGTCGGATTCGGGTTTCTCGCTGCTCACGCGCGCGTTTATAAACGACAATGCGCCAAGGACGCAATACCCTGCCGGGGCACGCGCTATTTGACCAGATCGTTCAGCTGAAATATCGGCAGCAGCAGCGCGATCACGATGAACATGACGACCGCCCCCATGAACACGACCATGAACGGCCCGAGCAAATTGGTCATCGTCGCGAGTAGTCCGTCCATCTCGCGTTCCTGATTGCCGGCGGCGCGCTCGAGCATCTTTTCGAGTTCGCCGCTGCTCTCGCCGCTCGAGATCAGATGGATCATCATCGGCGGAAAGATCTTGCGGGCGGCGAGCGACTTGCCGATCGGCGCGCCCTCGCGCACCCGCAACGCCGCATCGACGACGGCGTTTTTCATCGGCAGATTGTTGACGACGTCGGCGGATATCTTGAGAGCCTCTAGCACCGGCACGGCGCTCGCCGTGAGAATGCTGAAGGTGCGCGCGAAGCGCGCGGTGTTCAGACCGCGGATGAGCTTGCCCGCGAGCGGCACGCGCAGCAGCATCCGATCGAAGCGCAGCCGCGACTCCGGCGCCTTCAGCCAGCGCAAGAAGCCCCAGGTGCCGAGACCGATCACGGCCACGCCGTAATACCAGTAGTTGCGGATGCCGTCGCTCATGCCGATCAAGATGCGTGTGGCGACGGGGAGCTCCTGATGCCCCTGTTCGAACACGGCGACGACCTGCGGCACGACGTAGGCGAGCAGGAAGGAGACGATCGCGAAGGACAGCACCATTAGAACGATCGGATAGACCAGGGCGTTGCTGACCTGCTGGCCCATCACCTGGCGTGACTCGGTGTAATCGGAGAGACGCTCAAGCACGGAGTCGAGCTTGCCGGACTGTTCACCCGCGGCGACGGTCGCGCGGTAGATTTCCGGAAATGCCTGGGGAAAGTCGCGCAGACCGTCCGCGAGCGGATGACCTTCGACCACCTTGCTGCGCACGCCGAGGATGATGCGCTGGACGCGGGGTTTTTCCGTCTGTTCGGCGACCGCCTGCAGGGATTCCTCGAGCGGGAGACCGGAGCGCAGCAGGGTGGCGAGTTGGCGCGTGAGCAGCGCGAGGTCGAGCGTCGAGAGCCCGCGGCGCATGAAGCCGCCGGCGCGGTTGCGCTTCAGCTCCGACTGCGCAGCCTCCGTGATCTCCATCGGCAGCAACTGCTTGTCGCGCACGAGCTGCCGCGCGTGTTTCGGGGTATCGGCCTCGATCAGCCCCTTGCGTTCCTTGCCCTCGAGGTCGAGCGCGGTATATTCGAACGCCGCCATCAGTCTTCGCGGGTGACGCGGAGCACTTCTTCGAGAGTCGTCTCGCCGGCGAGAATCTTGCGCCTGCCGTCGTCGCGGATGCCGGGGCTCGCGCGCCGTGCGTAGCGTTCGAGTTCCTGTTCCGAGCTGCCATCGTGAATCATCGTGCGCATGTGATCGTCGACCGCGATCAGTTCATAGATGCCGGTGCGGCCGCGGTAGCCGGTGCCGACTTCTTCGCTCGGCCGGCAGAGCGTCACCGGGCCGCCATTCGGATCGAGATTCAGCAGCCGCCGCTCGTATTCTCCGGCTTCGAACGGGACTTTCGTCTCGGGGTTCAGCACCCGAACGAGCCGCTGCGCGAGCACGCCGATCAAGCTCGAGGACAGCAAGAACGGTTCGATGCCCATGTCGCGCAAGCGCGTGACGGCGCCGACCGCGGTGTTGGTATGCAGTGTCGAGAGCACCAAATGGCCGGTCAAGCTCGCCTGTACCGCGATTTGCGCCGTCTCGAGATCGCGAATTTCGCCGATCATGACCACGTCGGGGTCCTGGCGCAGGATCGCGCGCAGGCCGCGGGCAAAGGTCATCTCTACCTTGGTGTTGACCTGCGTCTGGCCGATGCCGTCGATGTAGTACTCGATCGGGTCCTCGACCGTCATGACGTTGCGCGTGTTGTCGTTGATGCGCTCGAGCGCGGCGTAAAGGGTCGTGCTCTTGCCGGAACCCGTGGGTCCCGTGACCAGGATGATCCCGTGCGGCTTGTGGATGATCTCGTCCATGGTTTCCTGCGTGCGCGCGTCCATGCCGAGTGAGGTCAACTCGATGCGTCCCGCTTGTTTGTCGAGCAGACGCAGCACGACGCGCTCGCCATGGCCCGAGGGCAGCGTCGAGACGCGCACGTCGACCGCGCGGCCGGCGATCCGCAGCGAGATACGGCCGTCCTGGGGCAAGCGGCGCTCGGCGATGTCGAGCTTCGACATGACCTTGATGCGAGAGACGACCAGGGGGGCGACCGCCCGTTTCGTCTGCAGGACCTCGCGCAAGACGCCGTCGACGCGAAAGCGGATGACGAGTCGGTTCTCGTAGGGTTCGATGTGGATGTCCGAGGCGTTTTCCTTGACCGCCTGGGTCAACAAGGCGTTGATCAGCCGGATGATCGGCGCCTCGTCGTCGCTTTCCAACAAATCCGAGGACTCGGGGATGTCCTCGGCGAGGTCGGCGAGGTCGGTATTGTCGTCGAGACCCTCGAGCATCTGCATCGCGGCCCCGGAGCCCGCTTCGTAGGCGACCCGCAGCATGAGATCGAACTGTTCGGTCGAGACGCGCACGAGTTTCAGCGGGACGCCTACGAAGCGGCGCACTTCGGCGAGCGACAGAGGCGTGACGCCGGGTCGGCAAACCGTCTCGGCGACGCCGTTGACGAGGCCGCGGATCAGCACGCCATGGCGCTTCGCGAAGGGGAAGGAGAGCTTGCGCGGCTGGACTTGTTCTTGCAGTTCGGCGCTCACGGGCGATTCTCCGGTTGCGAGGGTTGTGCGGCGGGCGTCGTCGCGGGATCGGGTGCCGGCGCGCCCGGGGTCGGGTTCTCCGGCGGCACGAACTCCGGCGCCGCGCCGACCGCATTGGTCGGCGTCGAGGGGGTGGTCTGGCGCGATTGCGGCGGTATCGGCGGCGGCGGGATCGACGGCTGCGTCTGACCGGGCAGCAGCGTGATATGGCCCTTGTGCAGCATTTGTTCTTCGCGGCGGATGCCGTTGTACTTGCCCTCGCTCAAGGACTCGGTCTGCACGTCGTCGCGCAGGATGCGCGGGCGGATGAAGACCAACAGGTTTTTCTTCTGGCGCGAACCGCTGCGCGACTTGAACAAGTTGCCGATGATCGGGATCGCTCCGAGGCCCGGCACGCGATCCTCGCTCTCGGTGACGGTGTCCGACATCAAACCACCGAGCACGATGACGCCGCCGTCCTCGATCAGGATCGTCGTCTTGATCGAGCGCTTGTTGGTCGAGATGTCGGCCGAGTCGGTCAATTTGGCGCCCGGCGAGGAGTCCTCTTGCTCGATCTTGAGCTGCACGGTGTCGCCCTCGCTGATGTGCGGCGTCACCTTGAGGATCGTGCCGACCTCTTCGCGCTGGATCGTTTCGAACGGGCTGGTCGTGCCGTTCACGCTCGCGGTCGAACTCGTGTAGGAGCCGGTGATCAGCGGGATTTCCTGAGTCACCTTGACCTCGGCTTCCTCATTGTTCATGGTGATCAAGGATGGTGTCGAGATGATGTTGCTCGTGCCGTCGCTGCGCAGCGCCTGGACCAGCGCGGCGAAGTTGATGCCTGAATTGGCGTTATAGCGGCCGACCGCGAATGTCGCGCCGGTGCCGACGGTCGAGCTGCTGATGCCGCTCACGCCGCTGGTGGAGGTCGTCGTCGTGCTGCTCGTCGACCCGGACAAGCCTAAGGCCGCCGCGGCGAGGTCGACGATGCTCGTCCCGGAGCCTGGCAGGTTGATGATGCCGGCGGCGCTTTCCCGGCCCTCGGTGAGCCACTGTACGCCGAGGTTGGAGCTATTGTTCACGTCGACCTCGACGATGATCGCCTCGACCTCGACTTGGGCGCGGCGGATGTCGAGTTTGTCGATCACGGCCATCAGCGATTTCATGATCTTGGGCGGGGCCGTGATGATCAGGGCATTGGTCGGTACGTCGGCCCAAATGGTCACGCTGGCATCGACGTTGGAGCCGCCGCCTCCGGCCGAGGTGGGTGTTGCCGTTGCTGCGCCCGGACCACCCTGTGCCTTGGCAGACGCCGTGGCCTGGCCCTTCAACTTCTCGGCGAGCTTTTCGGCGTCCGCGTACAATAAATAGCGCACTTCGGTGTCGCCGCCGCCGCCGAGCTTCTTGGTGTCGAGGCTCAGGATCAGCGCCTTGATCTTCAGGCGCAGCGATTTCTCGCCGCTGATCAACACGCTGTTCGTACGTTCGTCGGCAACGACCTTGGTCGAGACGCCCTCCGCGCCTTGGCCGCCCGCTCCCTGAGTCAGTTGGTTGACGGTGCGCACCACTTCAGAGGCGCTCGCATTGGTCAAATGGATGATTTCAAATGGTTCGTCGCCGCTCTCATCCATGCGCTCGACGATGCGCAGGATGCGGCTGACGTTGCTCGCTCGGTCGGAGATGATCAGCAAGTTGCCGGGACCATAGGCGGCCAAATGCCCGTATTGGGGAACCAGGGGACGCAAGATGGGCACGAGCGCCGTCGCGCTGATGTTCTTGATCTCGATGATCTGTGTCACCAGCGCATCGGAACTCGAGCTGACGCTGCTCGGCAAATCGTCGGACGGCAGCTGGCGCTCGTCGGTGTTGGGCACGATCTTGATGACCTTGCCCGCCGGCACGGCGACATAGCCGTAGACCTGCAATACCGCGAGGAAAGCTTCATAGAAAGCCGACGGCGTCATCGGGGTCGACGAGAGCATCGTGACTTTGGCGTTGACCCGCGGGTCGATGATGAAATTCTTGCCCGTGACCTCGCCGACGGCCTGGATGATTTGGCTGAGGTCGGCATCCTTGTAATTCGGCGTGATCGTCGCGCCTTCCTCGGGTCGCGCCGGGGGCGCCGCCGAGACGATGGTTCCCAGAGACAACAGCGTCGCCAGCGCGAAAATGGCCGCCTTCCGGGGTAGATACTGCATGTTCATGGATTCCACATCGTAAATCGTTAAGGATGACAGGCGTTCGACCCGTGTTCACATAATTCGTTTAATGTCAGAGATTCGTCGTCGCCGGATCCGTCGCCGGTGACGGCTCCGCGGTCGGTTGCACGAACGGTGCGGGGGCGGGTGTCGCCGTCTCCGGGCCCGCTGCCGGCTCCGGCGTCGTGATCTGTTGGCCCGCCAGCCCATTGTTAGGCGGCACGGGCGGCGTCGCCGCGGGCGGCACGCTGGACAGATCCCGCGCCGCCTCGTTGAGTACTTGCGAAACGTTCAGGGTCAAGTCCACATTCTGACCGCCGCGTTCGACCGTGACCGCAGCGGTCGCCGAGGATTGGATCGTATTGAAGATCTCCTGACCGCGTTGCGGATCGTCGAGCGGCGTACCGTTGATTGCGGTCACGAGATCGCCGGGCCGCAGACCCAGGCTCGCGAAAGCGGTCCGGTTGCGCCCCGGATAGACGCGAAAGCCTCGCAACTTGTTCGCCTTATTATCGAAGGATGGCACCGCGCGCATGATTTCGTTGAGAAGTCCGGGGTCCGCCTGCACCATCCGCCGCACGCTCTCGAGATTGGCCGCCACGTTGCCCGGCGAGCCGATCTGACGGCGCATGCCGGGCTCGTGACCAAGCAGCAGCAGGCGCGGCAGCTTCAAGGTTTCCAACGTCCCTCCGCGGTCGAGAATCACGTGATCGAGGTAGACCGAGTACAGAGAAGCGCCGCCGACGTTGTTGCCCACCGAATAGACCTTCGCGGGGCCGCCATCGCTGATGATCGCGACCCCATGCTTGGGATCTTCGGTCGCGATCGTGCCGGTGAGGACCAGGTTGGCGGTCGACTCCCGCGCCGAGTCCTCGCTCTGCGGAGTCACTTCGGCGGCGCCGAACAGATGCGCCGCGACGATGGCGCCGATGTCGATGCCCGGATTCCGTGCTGCCGGCCTGCCGGCGTGGGCTGGCGGCAAAAGCGGCTGAACGGGCGCTGCACCCCATAAGCTCACGGCTGCCCGCGCCAGCTCGATGGCGATCAAGACCGATAGCAGTACGCAGGCCCACCAGGGCCCTTGTTGCGGCAGGCGGGCCAGCCACTCATTGATGCGCGTCTGCGGCATAGGGTCGATAGTGCGCGTTGGTCGGGATCGGCGGCGCGCGATGCGGCAGCAAAACCCGAGATAGTTGCAAAGGAGAGCCATGATACGGTTGTGCGCTTGGGTGCTCAAGCATTTGTTTTTCCTTGGGTTGTTGGAGTGACACCGAATGGCGACATTTGCCTCCGGGTGCCCAAGGTGAAGCGACTATCTTTTCGTCGGAATGGGCAGCCTATCTTGTAAAGCGGGCGGCCGCGCCCTATAAACTGAAACCTCATGAGTGATAACGAGCGCGGTCGAGAAGGTACGGGTCTGGTCGTCGAGGAATCGGCGCCGAAACTCAAGCGGCCGCCCCTCTATCAGGTGGTGCTCATCAACGACGATTACACTCCCATGGAGTTCGTCATCGATATCCTGCAAAGATTCTTCGGAATGGACAGGACCAAGGCGACTCGCGTTATGCTGGAGGTCCATACGAAGGGTAAGGGTGTCTGCGGCGTCTTTACTTATGAGATCGCAGAGACCAAAGTGGCTCAAGTGATCGCGTACGCGCGACAACATCAGCACCCGCTGATGGCAACGCTAGAAGAGGCGTAACAGTGCTCAGTCAAGAACTCGAATTTTGTTTGAACGATGCGTTTGCCGGTGCGCGTGAGGCCAGGCACGAATTCATGACCGTCGAACATTTGCTGCTGGCAATCGTCGACACGCCGAAAATTCGCGAAATCCTCAAGTCCTGCGGCGCCGATACGGCTAAACTCAAGACCGAGCTGAAACAGTTCATCGACCAGACCACGCCGCGCCTGCCGGCCGGCGAGGACCGCGACGTGCAGCCGACCTTGGGCTTCCAGCGCGTGCTGCAACGGGCCGTGTTCCACGTCCAGTCGAGCGGCAAGAAAGAAGTCACGGTGGCGAATGTGCTGGTCGCGATCTTCTCAGAGAAGCAGTCCCATGCCGCCTATCTCTTGAGCATGCAGGATGTCTCCCGTTTGGACGTCGTCAACTTCATCGCCCACGGCCTCTCCAAGGCGGGCGGCGAGGAGCGCAGCGAGCGCGACGGCGATGGGGCGGCGGCCGACGCGGAGCGCGAAGGCGACGGCGGCGGCAGCGCGCTCGAAAAATACGCGACCAACCTCAACGAGGCGGCGCGCAAGGGCAAGATCGATCCCTTGATCGGGCGCAAACTCGAGGTCGAACGCACGATCGAGATCCTCTGCCGGCGACGCAAGAACAACCCGCTGTACGTGGGCGAGGCCGGCGTCGGCAAGACGGCGATCGCCGAGGGTCTCGCGCGCATGATCGTCGAGAACCAAGTGCCGGACGTGCTGCTCGACGCGACCATTTACTCCCTCGACATGGGCTCGCTGGTCGCTGGCACCAAGTATCGCGGCGACTTCGAGAAGCGGCTCAAGGCCGTGCTCGCCGAGGTCAAGAAGCAACCCGGGGCGATCCTCTTCATCGACGAGATCCATACCGTGATCGGCGCGGGCGCCGCCTCGGGTGGCGTCATGGATGCGTCCAATCTGATCAAGCCGGCGCTCGCCAACGGCGAATTGCGCTGCATCGGTTCGACCACGTATAGCGAATACCGCGGGATTTTCGAGAAGGATCATGCGCTCGCCCGTCGCTTCCAGAAAATCGACGTCTCCGAGCCCTCGGTACAGGACACCGTCGACATCCTGCGCGGGCTGAAGTCGCGCTACGAGGAACATCACGGTATCAAATACGAGGATGAGGCCCTGCAGGCCGCGGCCGAATTGGCTGCTCGGCACATCAACGACCGGCACATGCCGGACAAGGCGATCGACGTGGTCGATGAAGCCGGTGCTAATCTGCGCTTGCAGCCCGTCGAAAATCGCGGTGCGTCCGTGACCGTGAGCCACATCGAGAACGTCGTCGCCCGCATTGCGCGGATTCCTCCGAAGAACGTCTCTGTCTCGGATCGCGACGTGCTGCGCAACCTCGAGCGCAACTTGAAACTCACGATTTTCGGCCAGGACAAGGCGATCGAAGCCTTGGCGGCCGCGATCAAGATGTCGCGCTCCGGCTTGGGAGATCAGCGCAAGCCGGTCGGTTCCTTCCTCTTCTCGGGGCCGACCGGTGTCGGCAAGACCGAGGTGACGCGCCAACTCGCGATTGCCATGGGCGTCGAGTTCGTGCGCTTCGACATGTCCGAATACATGGAGCGTCACACGGTTTCGCGCCTGATCGGGGCGCCTCCCGGCTACGTCGGTTTCGATCAAGGCGGCCTGCTCACCGAGGCAATCGCCAAGCATCCGCACTGCGTGCTGTTGCTCGATGAAATCGAGAAGGCCCATCCCGACGTGTTCAATCTGCTCCTGCAGGTCATGGATCATGGCACGCTGACCGACAACAACGGCCGCAAAGCCGATTTCCGGCATGTGGTGATCGTGATGACCACCAACGCGGGAGCGTTCGAAATGAGTCGCCCGACGATCGGGTTCACCCAGTCGGACGGCGTCGCGGACGGCATGGAGGCCATCCGACGCTTGTTTTCCCCGGAATTCCGCAATCGACTCGACGCGGTCATTCAATTCGGCGGTCTCGACCAAGACACGATCGAGCGGGTCGTCGACAAGCTGCTCGTCGAGGCGGAGGCGCAACTCGAGCAGAAGCGCGTTTCGATCTCGGTCGACGAGCCGGCGCGTCGCTGGATCGCGAAGCGCGGTTATGACCCCAAGATGGGGGCTAGGCCGATGGCGCGGATCATTCAGGAGTTCATCAAGCGTCCGCTTGCCGAGGAGTTGCTGTTCGGCAAACTCGTCAACGGTGGTCACGTCGAGGTGAGCTTGAGCGAGGACGGCGAGAAGCTGAAACTCGACACGCGGGCGACAGACGAGCCCGCGGTCCTATCGCACGAGAGCTGAACGCCGCGGTCAACGCCCGCGGTAGACGATGCGTCCCTTGGTCAGGTCGTACGGGGTCATTTCCACCGTAACTTGATCCCCGGTCAAGATGCGAATGTAATTCTTACGCATCTTGCCCGATATGTGCGCGGTCACGAGGTGGCCGGTCTTGAGCTTGACGCGAAACGTAGTGTTCGGCAGCGTCTCGACGACCTCGCCCTCGAACTGAATTGCCTCTTCTTTTGACATGCGTCCTTATGGTGTGCCGGAAACCGCGCGCATTGTGCATAAAGCACCTGGGTAATGCAATTTAACTGCCGGCACTGGCCCAGCGGCCGCTTGGCTCGCGTCCGGCGTGCGACCGCAGCAGCGCGATGAAGTCGCTGCGCGGCAGTTCGCGCGCGCCGAGGCTCGCCAAATGGCCGCTTGCCACCTGGCAATCGATCAGGCGAATGTCGCGCTGCCGGCATTCGCTCACGAGCCTTGCCAGGGCGACCTTCGAGGCGTCCCGGGCATGACTGAACATCGACTCACCAAAGAAAACACGACCGAGCTGCAGGCCGTACAGACCGCCGACGAGCTCATCCTGCCGATAGGTCTCGATCGAGTGACCGAAGCCCATTGCATGCAGTTGTTCATAGGACGCGATCATCTCGGGATTGAGCCAGGTGTCGGCGCCGGAGGCGCGTGGTCCCGCACAGGCGCGGATCGTCGCCCCGAAGGCCTCGTCGACACGCGTCGTGTAGGGGCCGTTGCGCAAGGTCTTGGCGAGACTGCGCGCACACTTGAACTCGTCGGGAAACAAGACCATACGCGGGTTTGGCGACCACCACAGGATGGGCTGCTGGGCCGAATACCATGGAAACACGCCGCGCGCGTAAGCGGCGAGCAGCCGCGCAGGCCGCAAGTCCCCACCCGCCGCCAAAAGCCCCGGAGGATCGCGCAGCGCCTGCTCGACCGGCGGAAACCACTCGGGGTCGTGTTCCTCGCCCAGCCAAACCAAGCGGCTCAGAGATGCAACTCCTCGTCCGGCGCGCGGTGATACGGGACATGCTCGCCGATCGCGGCGGCATATTGGTCCACGCCGCGTGCCTCGCGTAGGGCAAAGTCGCGGATCGCGGCCGCGAAGCGCGCATCCGCGATGTAATGCGCCGAACTCGTGATCGCGGGTACGAAGCCGCGCGGCACTTTGTGTTCGCCCTGTGTTCCGGGTTCGAAGCGCTGCAAGCCGCGTTCGATGCAGTATTCGATGCCTTGGTAGTAGCAGGTCTCGAAGTGCAGACTGTGATAATTACCGCCCGAGCCCCAATACCGCCCGTACAAAGCGTCGGCACCGATGAAGAAGATCGCTACCGCCACGGGATCGCCGGCGATCCGCGCGATCTTCACCATCAGTCGGTCAGGCAGACAGCGGCCGATGCGCTTGAAGAAGTCGAGGTTTAGATACGGGTCGTGGCCGTGGCGATAGAACGTGTCGGCGTAGAACGCGTAGAGCTTTTCCCACAGCGGGGCATCGATCTCGCCGCCGAGGCGCGTCTCGAAATCGATGCCGGCTTCCGCAACCCGGCGGCGCTCCCGTTTCGCCTTTTTGCGCTTTTCAGCCGTGAACGTCGTCAAAAATGCGTCGAACGACTCGTAATCGCGATTGTACCAATGAAACTGGCAGTCGCGCCGTGGGATCAGGCCTGCGGCATTCAAGGTCGCGCCCTCGGTCTCGCTCGGGAAGAGTACGTGCCAGGACGACAGGTTCTCGTCGCGGGCGTGCTCGGTGACTGCACGGATCAGCACGGACTCGACGGATGCTCGATCGGCGCCGGGCGCCACCAGCAGGCGCGCCCCGCCCACCGGCGTGAAGGGTACGGCGGTGAGAAGTTTGGGGTAATAATCGAGTCCGTGCTGGGCGTAGGCATTCGCCCAAGAGAAGTCGAACACGAATTCGCCGCGCGAGTGCGTCTTCAAATAGAGCGGCATTGCGCCGATCGCGGCGCCGTCCGCATTCTCGAGCACGAGGTGGCGCGCCGCCCAGCCGGTGCGCGCAACGGCGCAGCGTGATTCCTCGAGTGCCAGCAGGAACTCGTGGCGCAGGAAGGGTTGCGCATCACCGGCGAGAGCATTCCAGCGCGGCGCCGCGATGTCGGCGATGCTCGCGAGGAAGCGCGCGCGGATCGGTGCTTGCGTCACGCGTGCGCAGCGCGGCGTGAGTTCGCGAGTTCGGCGTCGAGCTGCTCGAGGTATTTGTCGGCATCGAGTGCGGCCATGCAGCCGGTGCCGGCGGAGGTGATCGCCTGCCGGTAGACGTGATCGGCGACGTCGCCGGCCGCAAACACGCCGGCCAAGCTGGTCGCCGTCGCATCGCCGGTGTTGCCACCCTTGACCGACAAATAGCCGCCGTGCATCTCCAGTTGTTGTTCGAACAGATGCGTGTTCGGTTGATGTCCGACCGCGATGAACACGCCGTCGACGTTGATCACTCGCGTCGCCTGGCCGTGCAGGGAGCGGAGCCGCGCGCCGATGACGCCATTCGCATCGCCGAGGATTTCCTCGACTTCATGATTCCAGAGGATGCTGACCTTGCCGGCGGTCTCCAGGGCGAACAATCGGTCCTGCAGGATTTTCTCCGAGCGCAATTTGTCGCGGCGATGGATGAGCGTGACGTGCGATGCAATATTGGTCAGATAAAGGGCCTCTTCGACCGCCGTGTTGCCGCCGCCCACCACGGCAACCGGTTTGCCGCGGTAGAAAAAGCCGTCGCAGGTCGCGCACGCGGAGACGCCCTTGCCGCGGTAATACTCCTCCGAGGGCAGACCGAGATACTTGGCCGAGGCGCCGGTCGCGATGATCAGCGCATCGCAGGTATACTCGCCGCCATCGCCGAAGAGACGAAAAGGCCGCTGGCGCAACTCGACGCGATTGATGTGGTCGAAGACGATCTCGGTGTTGAATCGCTCCGCGTGTTTTCGCATACGTTCCATCAGCGCGGGTCCCTGCAGCCCCTCGACGTCACCCGGCCAGTTATCGACATCCGTCGTGGTCATGAGTTGGCCGCCTTGTTCTAGCCCCGTGATCAGCAGTGGGGCTCGGTTGGCGCGGGCCGCATAGACCGCGGCGGCATAGCCCGCCGGGCCCGATCCGAGAATGACGAGACGGCTATGCCGATTGAGGCTCATGAGTGTTCCTTGGGTGGCGAGTCCGCGTTGGCGTTCATGGTAAGTAAATTTGGGGGCGCGGGCCAATGAATCAAAGACCGAGCGGCGGAGTAAAGCATACGCGATGGCTGACGCTGGCTTTGACAATGTCAAACGAGTACTATCGCATATTATTCAATTAGTTAAGAAGATAATATCATTAAAGCTCTAGAATTAACCGATGGCGGTGCTGGCACCAACAAAGCGCGCGGGAAGCCGAAGGTGTCGGCCGCGGTAGTGCGTTCGCTGCGCGAGGGCACTTTGTGGGTCTCGGGTGCGGTCGCCTTGTTGTTGGTGCTCGCGCTTTTGAGCTACCACATCGGCGAACGCGGTTTCGCGCACTCGGGGGCCGCCGCATCGGGCCGGGTCGGCAATTGGATCGGCCCGATCGGAGCTTGGATTGCCGATTTTTTCCTGTTCTTGTTCGGCAGGCCCGCGTATTTGTTTCCGGCCATGCTCGCCTACGCGGGCTGGCTCGTGCACAAGGACAGGAGCCAGAGCGATTCGCGTTCGCGCTTGAACACGCTGCTGCGCGCCGTGGGCTTCATGCTGACCTTGGGGACGAGCTGTGGCCTCGCCACGCTGCATTGGGACGGCAGCGCCTTTCCGGAGAGCGCCGGCGGCGTGCTCGGGGAATTGATCGGTCACAGCAGCGAGCGAGGCTTGAGCTTCCTCGGCGCGACGCTGCTGCTGCTAGGAGTCTGGTTTGCCGGTGTCGCGCTGTTTCTCGGTATTTCATGGTTCGAGGTCATGGATGCCGTCGGCGCACAAGCGCTGGGTGCGTTCGAATGGCTGTGTGCCAAGCTGGAGCAACGACGGGAACTGAGTTCCGGCCAGCAGCGCAAGCAGGCGCGCCAGGAAGTCGTGCGCGAGGAACAAAAGAAGGTCGCCGGCCGGCCGCCGCCGCGCATCGAGCCTCCCGCGCCCGTGCTCGAGAAGAGCGAGCGGGTCGAGCGCGAACGGCAAGTGCCACTGTTCGATGCACCCCAGTCGACCGAATTGCCCGCTTTGTCCTTGCTCGATGAACCCGGTCAGCGTGAGGTGTCTTATTCGGCCGAGGCGCTCGAGGCGATCTCGCGTCTCGTCGAGCTCAAGCTGCGGGATTTCGGCATCGAGGTCGAGGTCGTTGCCGTACAGCCCGGGCCGGTGGTGACGCGTTTCGAGTTGCGTCCCGCCCCAGGCGTCAAGGTCAGCCAGATCAGCAATTTGTCCAAGGACCTTGCCCGTGCGCTGTCGGCGATCAGCGTGCGTGTCGTCGAAATCATTCCGGGCAAGTCCGTCGTCGGCTTGGAGATCCCGAACGAGAAGCGCGAGATCGTCACGCTCGGCGAGATCATCAAGTCCAAACCCTATGATGACGTGGCCTCGCCGCTCGCGCTCGCGCTCGGCAAGGATATCGGCGGCGTGCCGGTGGTCGCCGATCTCGCCCGCATGCCGCACTTGTTGATCGCGGGCACGACGGGCTCCGGCAAGTCGGTCGGCATCAACGCGATGGTCCTCAGCCTCGTCTACAAAGCGACTCCCGAGCACGTGCGCATGATCATGATCGATCCGAAGATGCTCGAACTTTCGGTCTATGAGGGCATCCCGCATCTGCTCGCGCCGGTGGTCACGGACATGAAACAAGCGGCCAATGCCTTGCGCTGGTGCGTCGCCGAGATGGAGCGGCGCTATCAACTCATGTCGGCTTTGGGCGTGCGCAACATCGGTGGCTACAATCGCAAGGTCAAGGACGCAGCCGATGCCGGCAAGCCGATCAAGGATCCGATCCGTATGCAGAAGATCGCACAAGGTGTTCCCGGCATCGTCGCCGAGGACGTGCCCGATCTGACCAGTTTGCCGTTCATCGTCGTGATCATCGACGAACTCGCCGATCTCATGATGATCGTCGGCAAGAAGGTCGAGGAACTCATCGCGCGCCTCGCGCAAAAGGCGCGCGCGTCGGGGATTCATCTGATCCTCGCGACCCAGCGCCCGTCGGTCGACGTGATCACCGGCCTCATCAAGGCGAACATCCCGTCGCGCATCGCGTTCCAGGTCTCGGCGAAAGTCGATTCTCGTACGATTCTCGATCAGAGCGGCGCCGAGTCCCTGCTCGGCCATGGCGACATGCTGTATCTGCCGCCCGGGACCTCGATCCCGACGCGCGTGCACGGCGCCTTCGTGTCCGACCAGGAGGTGCACCGGGTCGTTGCCGGCCTCAAGGCCTCGTCGCCACCCGTTTACATCGATGAGATTCTCGAGGGACCGCGCGGCAGTATCCCGGGCTTCCCGGCCGACGACGAGGAGAGCGGCGAGGGCGGTCCCGCGGATGCCGAACAAGACCCACTTTACGACGAGGCCGTGCGCATCGTCACCGAGACCCGTAAAGCATCGATTTCCGGCGTCCAGCGCCGACTCAAGATCGGCTACAACCGCGCGGCGCGTCTGGTCGAGGGGATGGAGGCGGCGGGCCTCGTCGGGCCTTTGCAAGCCAATGGTGCGCGCGAGATCTTCGGCGCCGCACCCCCGCCGGAGGAGTGACCGCGATGCTCACTCCGATGCGCTCGCGGCCATTGCGCATGGCCTCGAGCCTGGCTTTGGGCTCGGTCGTCCTCGCGAGCATGGCCGCCGCGCTGTTGGCCGCGACCCCCGCTTCGACTAAAGCCGGGTCGCCGACCGCCGCCGCGGCGGATCAGCAAGTCGAGCGTTATCTGGACGGGCTTTCGAGTTGGTCGGCGGATTTCAAGCAGACGATCTCGGACAGCGAAGACAAGGTCTTGCGCGCCGCTGCAGGTCATTTGTCGCTGCAGCGTCCAGGAAAGTTTCGGTGGGACTACACCGAACCGTCGGAGCAGCTCGTGCTCGCGGACGGCAAACAGCTCTGGTTCTACGACAAGGATCTCGAACAAGCCAACGTACGGGATATGGACGCCACGCTTGCCAGCACGCCCGCCGTGCTGCTGTCGGGCAATGGCTCGGTCGGCACGCAGTTCGACATCAGCGCGCTGCCGCCCGCAGACGGACTGCAATGGTTTCAACTGAGACCTAAACATCCGGACAGCGATTTTCAGCTCATCAAGATCGGTTTCGCGGACGGCGAACTTGCGCAGATGTGGCTCTCCGACAAGCTGGGCCAAATCACACGCCTGAGCTTCAGCCATGCGAAGCGCAATCAAAAGTTCGACGCGGACTTGTTCAAGTTCCGGCCGCCCGCCGGTGTCGACGTGATCGGACGCAGCGGCCAGTGACGGTCTTCCGCCAGTGAAGGGTGTCAGCGACGGGACTTATCGCCCGTTGGCCGATCGATTGCGGCCGCAGACGCTCGACGAGTATGTCGGGCAGGCGCATTTGCTCGGGGCCGGCGCTCCGCTGCGTCGCGCGCTCGAGTCCGGACGCCCGCATTCGATGATCTTGTGGGGTCCGCCCGGCACCGGCAAGACCACGCTCGCGCGGCTGGTCGCGAACGGCGCGGATGCAGAGTTCGTCGCGCTGTCGGCCGTGCTCGCCGGCATCAAAGATATCCGCGCGGTCGTCGAACAGGCGCGCTCGCTGCGCGGCAAGCGCGACACGGTGTTGTTCCTCGACGAGGTCCATCGCTTCAACAAGTCGCAGCAGGACACGTTTCTCCCATACGTCGAGGACGGCACGCTGATCTTCGTCGGCGCGACGACCGAGAACCCGTCGTTCGAGGTCAACAACGCCTTGTTGTCGCGCGCCCGGGTTTATGTGCTCAAATCCTTGGATGCCGGCGATCTGGGACGTCTGCTCGATCGGGCGCTTGCCGACGTGCCTCGCGGCCTCGGAGCGCTGCAGTTGCAGATCGACGTGGGGGCGAGGGAATTGCTGCTCGCGGCCGCCGACGGCGATGCGCGGCGTATGCTCAATCTGCTCGAAACGGCGGCCGATTTGGCCACGCCCGAGCGAGCGTCCGAGGCGGGATGCCGCCTCGACGTCGATACGATGCGCGCCGTGATCGGCAGCACTTATGTCCGCTTCGACAAGGGTGGCGAGAATTTCTACGATCAGATCTCGGCCTTGCACAAGTCGGTACGCGGCAGCGATCCCGACGCCTCGCTCTATTGGTTGTGCCGCATGCTCGCCGGCGGCTGCGACCCCTTGTATGTAGCCCGTCGCGTACTGCGCATGGCGAGCGAGGACATCGGCAATGCCGATCCGCGCGCGCTGACTCTGGCGCTCGAAGCCTGCGCGGTCTACGAGCGCCTCGGCAGCCCCGAGGGGGAACTCGCCATCGCGCAAGCGGTGCTGTTCCTGGCCTGTGCCGCCAAGAGCAACTCCGTCTACACGGCTTACAAGGCTGCAACCGCCGATGCCGGCTCCTTGGGATCGCTCGAAGTGCCGCTGCATCTGCGCAACGCGCCGACCCGGCTGATGAAGGAGATCGGCTACGGCAAGGGCTATCGCTACGCGCACGACGAGCCCGACGCTTACGCCGCGGGCGAGCGCTATTTCCCCGACCAGATGCCGGATCGCCGTTACTACACGCCCGCGCCACGCGGTCTCGAGATCAAGATCGGCGAAGCCCTCGAGGCGCGCCGCGAGCGCGACCGGCAGAAGGCCGCCGGAGCAAGACCCGCACCCGCGCGCGGTCCGGACTCCGCGACCGGGAAGTGACCGGGCGCAGACTTCGCCTACAATAGTCTTCCGCTTCAGTCCCAAGGAACTCATCGTGCTCGATCCCAAGCTGCTGCGCAGCGACTTGAATGGTGTCGCCACCCAGTTGGCGCGCCGTGGATTCGTCCTCGACGTCGCCGCGTTCGCTGCGGTCGAAGAGCGGCGCAAAGCCGTGCAGATCGAGGCCGACGGTTTGCGGGCCGAGCGCAACGCGAACGCCAAGGCGGTCGGCTTCGCGAAGGCCAAGGGGCAGGCTGCCACGGATCTGCTGGTCGTAGGCGAGACCCTCGGTGCACGACTCAAGCTCGTCGACGAGGAGTTGCAGCTGCTGCAAACCGAGCTTGGCAATCTGCAACTCGGCCTGCCGAACATCCTGCACGTGAGCGTGCCCGATGGCTTGGACGAGACGGCCAATGTCGAGGTACGCCGCTGGGGCGAACCGATCGCACTCGGCTTCGAGCCCAAGGATCACGTCGCGCTCGGCGAGCCCCTAGGCATGGATTTCGAAGCAGCGGGGCGCATCTCGGGCGCGCGTTTCGTCGTGATGACCGGGCCTCTGGTTCGGCTGCATCGCGCCCTGACCCAGTTCATGCTCGACCTGCACGTCGGCACGCACGGCTATCGCGAGGCCTATGTACCCTACCTCGTGCAGGCACCGGCGCTGTTCGGGACCGGTCAACTGCCCAAGTTCGAACAGGATTTGTTCGCGGTCAAAGGCGATCCGGGGTTTTACCTGATCCCTACCGCCGAAGTTCCCGTCACGAACCTCGTCCGAGACCAGATTCTCGAGCCCGAACGCCTGCCCTTGCGATACGTCGCGCACACGCCTTGTTTCCGCTCCGAGGCCGGTAGCGCCGGCAAGGACACACGCGGCATGATCCGGCAGCATCAGTTCGAGAAGGTCGAACTCGTGCACATCGTCAAACCGGAAGATTCGTACGCGGCGCTGGAAGTATTGACCGGCCATGCCGAAGCCGTGCTGCAGGCGCTGGAACTCCCATATCGTGTGCTCGCGCTATGTGCCGGCGACGTCGGCGCGGCCAGCGCCAAGACCTACGATCTCGAAGTCTGGCTGCCTTCGCAGCAACGCTATCGGGAGATCTCCTCCTGCAGCAACTTCGAGTCCTTCCAGGCTCGGCGCCTGCAGGCACGCTGGCGCAACCCCGCCACCGGTAAGCCGGAGCTCGTGCACACGCTCAATGGCTCTGGTGTCGCCGTGGGTAGGGCGCTCGTGGCGGTACTGGAGAACTATCAACGGGCCGATGGTAGCGTGCGCATACCTGAGGTGCTGCGGCCCTATATGGCGGGTATCGACGTCTTGAACTGAAAGCGCGGTTCTCGTGATCGGGGCGGCCCTTGGATTCGGGCCGCCCTTCCATGCAAGTTGCAGCGTGAAGGTCTTAGTTTCGGTTGCCCATCATCAGGCGCAACACGTACCAGAACATCAGCGCGATCGAGGCGAACAACTGCATCGCCGCCGAGACGTAGCGATCTTCCGGATAGTAATGAATCACGTTCGAGGTGTCGTACAGCACTGCCGCACCCGCGAAGCCTATCATCGCCACCGAGAACCACGTGCCGAGCTGGAAGCCGAAAATAGCGCCGCCGACCATCGCCAGGATCGCCAGCACGCCGCCCCACATCAACATCGCGCGCAAGAAGGAGAAGTCCTTGCGCGTGCGGTGAGCAACGAACATCAAGCCGGCCGCGCCCAAGGACGTGACGAGCGTGGCGCTGTCGATGGTGCCGGGGGCCTTCATGTTGGCGATGTAGAGCAAGGGCACGAAGATCAGCGCTTCGGCAACGACGTAGGCGCCGTACGCGAAGTATTGCATGCCGATCGATGAACTCGTCTGCGCCGTGCGCGTGGCGAGCCAGCCCGTGAGCATGAAAGCGCCCAAGATCAGGAACCAGTTGAAGCCGATCATGAAGCGGAAGATGTCGGCCGCGAGCCCCGAATCGAAGAGTGCGAATTCCACCAGGATGAACCCGAGGATGCCGCCGACCAAGTGCGTATAGGTACGGGTGATGAAGACGGCGCGGCTATCGCTGCCGGCGCGTGTGAACGACGCGTTACTACTGGGATAAGTGGCCATGATCAACACTCCTATGAATCAACTGAATTGGATTTTAGCATTCCCGCGCCACGCGTGCCCGGAACCGCACGGAATTGCGTCACGTGGTCTCCAACGCCCGGATGGTGGAGGCGGTCGGCTGCAATTCAAGAGGTGGTCGTGCGGCGACCCTGGCGGGGCGACGGGCGGCGCGCACTTGCTGCGGCTGGTAGGCCAGCGCCCTTGCAGGCCCCCGCCAAAGACTGGAAAATATCGAGATTCCATGGCATGCCGCACGAAACATATTCTGAGCATCGCCCCCGGCCGAGTGGACCGTCATCGCTGAACGGCCCCGCGCCGGCGCAACGGCGCCTCCGCAACACATCTGCCTAATTCGCCTCTCTGCGATCGGCGACACCTGCCACGCAGTTCCTTTGATCCGCACGCTCCAGCATGCCTGGCCGGGGGTGCGGATCACCTGGATCATCGGCCGCGTCGAAGCGAAGCTCATGAGCTTGCTGCCGGAAATCGAGTTCCTGCCGCTCGATAAACGTCGTTTCGTGACAGAACTCTTGCGTTTGCGCCGCACTCTCGCAGGGCGGCACTTCGACGCCGCTCTCGCGATTCACGTGAGTTTCCGCGCGAATCTAGTCTGCGCCCTCGTACCCGCCAAGATCAAAGTCGGCTTCGATCGCGCGCGCTCGCGTGACGGGCAGTGGCTGATCACGAATCGGCGCATCGCCGTGCGGCGCCGCGAGCACGTGCTCGACAGCTTTTGGGGGTTTTCAGAGGCGCTCGGCATCCACGAGCGGCGGCTCGAGTGGAACGTACCGCTGCCCGACGATGCCGTGGCCTATGCCAAGCGCGTCATACCCGACGATCAGCCGACACTGCTGATCAGTCCGTGCTCGAGTCATTCCCTGCGCAACTGGCGGCCAGAGTTTTACGCTCAGGTCGCGGACCATGCGCAACGCCGCTGGGGGATGCGCGTGGTGCTATGCGGTGGCCCCTCGGCGGTCGAGCGCGCGATGGGGGACCGAATCATCGCCAACATGCCGCAGGCGCCGATCGACATCATCGGCCGCGATACGCTCCCGCAGATGCTTGCGCTACTCGAGGCGGCGACCGTCTTGGTGACGCCCGATTCAGGGCCCGCTCACATGGCTACCATGGTGAACACGCCGGTGATCGGACTCTATGCCGCCACGAATCCGGCGCGCAGCGGGCCCTACCGGAGCCTGCGCTGGTGCGTGAACCGGTTTCCCGAAGCGGCCCAACAGTTCATGGGCAAGGAACCCGAGCAATTAGCTTGGTGGGTCAAGATCGAAAAGCCGGGTGTCATGGATCTCATTCAACCGGGCGACGTCATCGCCCGGCTCGACGAATTCATGCAGCGCGACCCGAGCGCAGGATACTGAGCGGCGCCATCTGCGGCAGGCGGCATCGTGCGAGACGTAAAATGAATGTGTTGACGAGCGCGTGTTGACCCGAAATGCTCGCGTGGCTCGCCGTGTCAGTGAACACCATCCACGCGCTGCCGGGCGGAAAGCGGATCTCGCGAAAATCCGCATCTCGCGCCTGAAAGGCCGGCGTGTCCTTCATGTAGTTGTGGAAGCGCCGCATCAGCCGGTCATAGGGGCTGGAGTCCGCGACCATCGCCTCTTTGATGCCAGAGGCGGCCAGGCCGCGCAGCATCGCGGTACGCAAGTGTCCGAGCGGGCTCTTGCCGAGTCGATGGCTGCCGGCGATGCCGGCGGCCTCGGCATGTTTGGCATACACCTCGGCAAACGTGCCCTTGGTCGCCCAGACCCGATCCTCGTGCGCGCTGACGTTCACGAAGACGCGCAAGATCCGATCACCGTTGGTCGCGCCGTAGGCGCCCGCATCGATGTGCACGAGTTCGTTGCTCGCATGCGGCTTGAGATTGCGGCCCTTCTCCTGTATCGGACGAAAACTTGAAGTGCCGACGGTCCAGTCGCCAATCAGATGCGGGATCGTCTGGTGCAGGAACGCCTCGACGGCGGCGCTGTGGGCTTTCAAGACACGATGCGCCGAATCGCGCAAATGCTGATTGTCCTTGATACCGTGCACCCGATCGCTTTCGGGATGATAGCTCACGTTCTTGGTGTTCAGTTGTCTAGGCAATTCGTCGCGAAGCATCTCAATATCGGCGGTCGGGGGAACGGGGAAGGGACATTCGCGGAACCGGATGATGCACCCGCGCTCGAGCGCATCGCCGATCTCGAAGGGCGGCAGGGAGTGCAGCTGTTGGCTGGAGTAATCGTGAATCATGGGAAAATTGTAACTCGCGCCGAAGCGCCGATACAGACCGGTTCCGGGGCCGGACAGAGCTCGGGGTGATGATGCGTAAGTGATTGAAAAGACGATAGAGAAGACGTTCCGTTGGCAGACCCGGCTTGTGTTGATTGAGCCGCTGTCCGAAAACGTCGGCTCGGCGACCTGGAGGACGCAGGTGGGGCGGGCGTATAACGACAGTCAATGAACAGCCCTCCGATACGTATCGCCTTGCTCGCGTACCCGGGCGTTCAGACGCTGGATCTCGTCGGGCCTCTCGATGCCTTCGACGCCGCCAACGGGGTACAGGCCGGCGCCTACGCGGTCGCGACCGTCACGGTCGACGGCGAGCCTTTTCTCAGCGAATCCCGCCTCAAGATCACCCCGGATTGCACGCTCGACGAGACGGCGCCGATCGATACCCTGATCGTGCCTGGGGGCGCGGGTCTACGGGTGCCAGCGGTAACCGCAGCGGTGTCGGCCGCGATCGCGCGGCATGCACCCCGATGCCGCCGTGTCGTCTCGATCTGCACCGGCATTTACGGGGTTGCCCCAACCGGTTTACTCGACGGGTGCCGCGTGACGACGCATTGGCGACACGCCGCCGACGTGACACGGCGCTTTCCCGCTTTGGCGGTCGACTGCGACAAAATCTACATCCAGCAAGGATGCTTCTACACGGCAGCGGGTGTGAGTGCCGCAATCGACGTGAGTCTCGCTTTGATTCAGGAGGACTATGGATCTCGCGTGAGCCTCGCGGTGGCCCGCGAACTGGTCGTTTACATCAAGCGATCCGGCGGTCAGCGGCAGTTCTCCGTGCCCTTACAATTCCAGGTCAAGGCCGGTGATCGGTTCGCCGATCTCGCTGCCTGGATCGTCGCGCACTTGCGCGAGGAATTGACGGTCGAGGGTCTCGCTGCCCGGGTCAGCTTGAGCGCACGGCAGTTCACGCGACGATTCAACGAGACCTTCGGGCAAAGTCCCGCCGAACTCATTCAGGCGCTGCGACTCGATGCCGCGCGCGACCATCTCCTAGAAACGAACGCTCCGATCGAATCGATCGCCGTAGCGGTCGGATTCCGCAGCGACGACGTGTTTCGTCGCGCTTTCGACCGGCGCTTCGGACTGACGCCCACCGAATATCGCGCGCGCTTTTTCGCTGAATGAACGCATTGCCAAAGTCACTGGAGATATCGATGCTTGAACTTCGCCCGGGATGTGAGTGTTGTGACAGGGATTTGCCGCCGGACTCCGCCGAGGCACGCATCTGTTCCTTCGAGTGCACCTTTTGCAGCGACTGTGCAGAACGCGTGCTCGGCGGCGAGTGCCCCAATTGCGGCGGGGAACTGCTGATTCGTCCGCGCCGACCTCTCAGCAAGCTCACGAACAATCCGCCGGCAATCGCACGCGTTTTCAAGCCATCGGGTTGCACCGGGATTGTCGCGGAGAGTCCCCGATGAACAAACGGCTAGTCGTGTTCGGTTGGATCCTGGCGGCGGTGATGCTGACCGGGGCCGGGAACGAGCCGAGTGGTCCTCGCTACCTCGCGAGCGGCGCGCTCGAATTTCCGCGGAATTATCGGGAATGGGTTTACCTGACGTCGGGTATCGACATGAGTTACTCGGCCGACGGTGCAAGCGCTGATCATTCGATGTTCGACAATGTATTCGTCGATCCCGCCGCCTGGGCGGCGTTCAAACAATCCGGGCACTGGCCCGACAAGACGATCTTCGCCATGGAGTTCCGGCGCGCCGGCAGCCGCGAGTCCATCAATCAAGCGGGCCACTATCAAACCGAGGACATGATGGGCGTGGAATTTCATGTCCGCGATGCGTCGCGTTTCAAAGGCGGCTGGGCGTTTTTCGCGGCCGATGGGACGGAGTCGGCGGAACTGCAGCCCGAAAGTGCGTCTTGCTATGCTTGTCACGAGGCGCACGGCGCCGTGGAATCCACTTTCACGCAGTTCTATCCGACCGCGAAGCCCATCGCGGTCAAAGCCGGCACCTACCAACTGCGCTGAGCTTCGCTCGCGCAGCCAAGCCGGATGGCCTTGCCCACGCGAGGACGCTACCGCCGGTCGGCACGGACTCGGTGTACGCGTACTGCCGCGGCGCGACCGCACAGGAACTGCACGCCGGCAGGGACGCGTGTCGGCTGTTCACATCGGCGGCTGCGTCGTCACCGTGATGCGCGGTGAGATCCAGCTTCCCGACGCGTGAACGACGGCTCCCTTAACAAAATGGCGACAAGCGTCCGAAATCGGGGATAATCACGACGCAGCCTTGCAGGCCGCACCAAACCCGGAGAGGTGGCAGAGCGGTTGAATGCACCGGTCTTGAAAACCGGCGGACCCTCGCAGGTCTCGTGAGTTCGAATCTCACCCTCTCCGCCATACGTTGCGAAAATTATGACTGCATTATCGCGTTGCGGTCTCTCGAGGAACGACGCAGCGCCAGCGGTATTTACCTTGGCAACGCCGTATGCTGTCGATATCGCCGCACCATGCGTCGACGTCGATCGTTGCCCCTTCCGGAGATGCGATTGAATGAACCATCACTCAGTCTCGGCGATATTCCCGATGAATTCCTCGCCGGCTGCGGCTTGAGGCGGGGAGGCGCGACCGAATCGAGTTTCGGCTGCGATGATCCGGATGCCTTTCTGGTCGCCGTCGGCGACGTGTTCGGTCCTCGCGACCGCAGCCTCGATGCGACGAGGCTGCGGCGACTGTTGCGCGGAATTCATCAGGGCGCGAGCCTTCCGCCGATCATCGTGTTTCGTGAACCTGGCGCGCGCATGGCGACTCTGCTCGACGGCATGCATCGCTGGCGTGCCTCCGTCGCCTTGGGGTTCGCCTCGATTCCGGCGACTCAGCCGAGTCGCGAGGATGCGGTGCGCTCGTATCAATACCACGGTTGATTGACAGCCTCCCGAGCGGCGCACCGTCGACACCGAGTGGCGCACGCGCCGCCGGCTCTCTGCGATACACTCGCGTTGTCTAATTGAAGGAAATACCGCGTGTCAAAAGTACCCCCGGGCGTAGGCCCTTTGCATCCCCAGGTCGTCGTGCTCGTCGGGGCGACCGGGGACCTTGCCAAGCGTAAGTTGCTTCCCGGTCTTTTTCATCTGACCAGCGCCGGATTCATCCCCGGCTGCCGGATCATCGGCGTCTCTTTGGACGAACTCGATGACGAGGGATTTCGCCATATTGCCCGCGAGGCCTTGAGCGAGTTCGCCACACGCAAGGTTGCGGACGGAGATTGGCAGACGTTTTCCAACTGTCTGCACTATGTCCCTATCGGAGCGGGCCCGGCCGTGCTCAAGAACGCCGTGCTCGAGGCGGAGCGCTCGTTCGGCGGCGACAGCCAGCGCCTGCATTACCTCAGCGTTCCACCCAACGCGGCGCTGTCCGCCGTGCGCTTGCTCGGCGACGCTGATCTCGTCGACCGATCACGCGTGATCATGGAGAAGCCGTTCGGCACGAATCTCGAGACGGCCGTGACGCTCAACAACCGCCTGCACGAAGTGTTCGAAGAAGACCGGATCTTCCGCATCGATCACTTTCTCGGCAAGGAGGCCGCACAGAATATTTTGGCGTTTCGATTCGCGAACGGCTTGTTCGAACCGATCTGGAATCGAAATTTCATCGACCACGTGCAAATCGACGTGCCCGAGAAACTCGCGCTCGGCAAGCGCTCTGCGTTCTATGAACAAACCGGCGCCTATCGGGACATGGTCGTCACGCATCTCTTTCAAATCCTCGGCTTCATGGCCATGGAGGCACCGACATCGCTCGAGCCGCGGCCGATCAGCGAGGAAAAGAACAAGGTATTCCGCAGCATGTTGCCGATTCGACCCGTCGATGTAGTGCGCGGGCAATACTCGGGTTACCGTCTCGAGGAGGGTGTCTATCCCGATTCCGACACCGAGACCTTCATCGCGCTCAAATGCCATATCGACAATTGGCGCTGGGCGGGCGTGCCGTTTTATCTGCGCACCGGCAAGCGGCTTGCCGAGGGACAGCGCATCATCTCGATCGCCTTTCGTGAGCCGCCGAAGAGCATGTTTCCGACCGGCTCCGGTATCGGCTCGCATGGGCCCGATCATTTGACCTTCGATCTCGCCGACGCTGCCAAGATGTCCTTGTCGTTCTACGGCAAGCGGCCCGGCCCGGGCATGCGACTCGACAAGCTCAGCATGCAGTTCGCGATGCACGACACGAGCCACATCGGCGACGTGCTCGAGGCCTACGAACGCCTGATCCTCGACGCGATGCGCGGCGACCATACTCTGTTCACGAGCGCGGAGGGTATCGAGCGGCTTTGGGAGGTTTCGACTCCGCTGCTCGAAGCGCCGCCACCCGTGCGTTTTTATGATCCGGGCGCCTGGGGTCCAAATGCGATTCATCAACTCATCGCCCCGCACGCTTGGCGCTTGCCGTTCGAGCGTGGTTGGCGCGATCCAAATCAACTCGGCAGCTGAGAGTCGAGTCGTCGTGGCGGGCAGCGTGTGGACCGAGTCACCTATTTGCAGCCGCGACCGTGGCGCACAGCAGCCGTTCACCGCACTGTGCACCGTGCCTTGATCAACTGCGCCGCAGCATTTACAGGGGGAACTTCATGTCATAAAGTAAAGGCTTAAATAACAAAAATCTCCGATTAAATGGCGATCCGGTAAGTTCAGGCACTCGCGCGGGCGAGCGGCGGGGATCGAACATCAAAGGCGGCTGCATCACGAGCTATCGTCAACGTTTGCATGGAACGGCAAGTAGGACCTAAGCCGTGTCACACAGCGCGTTTTCGCATAGCTGTGCACTGATCGATTCTGCGGGTCGTCTATTGGATTGGGATTCTGGATTGCAGCTAGAGTTTGCCGCCGTATCCGGATGCATCATACGGGGGGGTGAATGGCGGGACATCGTTGCCCGTGCGCATGACCAGGAGGGTTTCGGTCGTACCGGCGATCACAGTCTGGCCGGTAATGTTCGCCACGACTACGTCTATCGCGCGGCGGGGCAATCGGTTCAGGTGACTGAATCGCCGCTGCTCGGAGGTCACTGGTACCGTACCGCGCTGGGCGTTAGCGTCGATGGCACGAGCATCGTTCACGACCTGCGCAATGTCTTCATGACGGTACTGAGCAATGTCGAGTCGATCCTCCTACACAGTACGCCGGGATCGCCTGACACGCATCACATCCAAGCCATTCAGCGGGCTGTTGCGCGCGGCGCGGATCTTATCGAGCACTTGCACTCGCCCGACGTCATGCATACGCTGCGGCCCGGCGACCCGGTGGCCGCGCCGGGTGCCGCGCCGGGCGCAACGTCCCCACGGCTCACGATTCTGCTCGTGGATGACCACGATCTGGTGAGGTCCGCAGTTGCCAATAATTTGCGCGCGTTCAACTACCGCGTCCTGGCTGCCGACGGAGCGGACGCTGCCATGCAGATACTGCGCAGCGACGAGCCAATCGATCTCTTGTTCACCGACGTGATCATGCCGGGCGGGATGGGGGGCGCGGAATTGGCGGCTGCAGCGCAGGGTTTGCGTCCTGCCATCAAGGTGTTGTTCGCCTCTGGTTTCGGCGCGGTCTCACTGGAACAAAGCGGGCGGATCTCCCGTGGCGCCCACCTCTTGATGAAGCCCTATGATTTGCCGCAACTGCTCGACATGCTGACGCGGATCCTCCACCCATGAACGAGTCTGAGTCATAGGATGCTCCTACCGACCGAACCCATCGGCAGCATCCCGCGACCCAAGGCCCTCATCGACGCGATCCACGTTTGCGGCAGCGGGGCCGATCCGCGTCTGGAGCCTCTCTACGATGCCGCGGTGCGCGACACGATCGAATGCTTCGCCGCGACACGCTCACCGGTCATCAGCGACGGAGAGCAGCGCAAGCATCGGAATTTTTGGACCTACAGCATCGACAGCCTGCCGAATACCTCGCCCGATGGATTCAAGATTCCGGTCGCGGCGGCGCGCGGACGGCGTATGCCTCGGCTCACCACCGGTCCGTTTCGGTACTCCCAGTCCGCGGATCAACACCTCGGCTTCGCCCTGAGCTTCGCCCGCGTGCCGCTCAAGCAGGCCGTCATCTCACCTTCCGCCATGAGCCTCGTCTATCCGGACGAGGGCATCGCCGGCTACTCGCGCGAGGCGTTCATCGAGGATCTGCTGCACGAGCACGTCCGCGAGGTTCGCAGTTGTCTCGACAAGCGGGCCTACAAAGTGCAGATCGACTTCGTGGAGGCGAACCTTGCCTTGCGCCTCGATCGCACCGGTGTGCTGCTCGCGAGCTTCGTCGATCTCAACAACCTCGCGCTGTCACGCTTTTCCGACGGCGAGCGCGAACACCTCGGGGTTCATACTTGCTGCGTCGGCGACCGCGCGACGACGCACGAAAATGGCCCGGATTTCGCGGCGCTGATCCCTGGTTTATTTCAGCTCAACGTATGCAGCTTTTACCTCGGGATTTCGCAGCACGTGGATCGACCCGGGATTTTCAAGCTGATTCGTCAACACATGAAGCCCGATCACCGAGTCTTCATCGGCGTCACGGCGCCGCATGCTGCGCGCGTCGAGACGCCCGAGGAGGTTCGCGATCGGGTCATCGAGGCGGCGCACTTCATACCACCCGAGCAGCTCGGGACTACCGACGATTGCGGCTTCGCACCTTTCTTCGACGATGCTGCAATTTCCCGCGATACCGCGTTTGCAAAGATTCGCGCCCGCATTCAGGGCACGGAATTGGCCTCCGAGATCCTCGGCGGACGGAGCCGCGGATGACCCTGCACGCGGATCGAACCGAGGAGGCGAGGCTCTTGTCCACGGTCCGCAAGACCGCGGAGCTGGTGCGCATCGTGCGGCTGCGGGCGGAGCGAGCTCTGCTCGCAGCCAACGAAGAGTTGGAGCACAAGACGGAAGAGTTGCGCAAGCAGCGCGAGTGGTTCCAAGTCACGCTGGCCAGCGTCGCGGACGGCGTGATCACCACCAACCGGCAGGGCGAGGTGACTTATCTCAATCCGATCGCGGAGGCGATGACGGGATGGCCGAGCGTCGAGGCCTGCGGTCAACCTTTCGATCGAATTTTTCGCATCATCAACGAATCGACGCAAAGAATCGTGAGCAACCCGATCAAGGAAGTCTTGAAGTCCGGTCGCAATCTTCGGCTGCCCGCGCATGCCGCGCTGATCGACCGCGACGGCGGACAGACGCCGATCGAGGACAGCGTCGCACCGATCCGCGATTCGCATGGCCAGCTGCTCGGCGCCGTCGTCGTGTTCCACGACGTGAGCGCAGCGCGCGAACTCTCTCTGCGCATGTCGCATCTGGCCCAACACGACGGTCTGACCGATCTGCCGAACCGGATACTCCTGTACGACCGCCTCTCCCAGGCGATCGCGCTGGCGAGACGGCGCAATCGCAAGCTCACGCTGCTGTTCCTCGATCTCGACCGCTTCAAGCACATCAATGACTCTCTCGGTCATGCGATCGGCGACCGCGTTCTGCAGGTCGTGGCGGAACGTTTGCGCGAATGCGTGCGCAATACCGACACCGTCAGCCGGCAGGGCGGAGATGAATTCGTCGTCCTGCTGCCGGAGGTCAAGCACATCCAGGATGCGGCTCTCTGCGCGGACAAGATCCTGGCGTCCTTGAACATGCCGCTCGAAATCGATCATCACCGGCTGTACGTTTCAGCGAGCATCGGCATCGCCGCCTATCCGGACGACGGCGGCGACGCCGACACGCTGATGAAGCATGCGGATCTGGCGATGTACCAGGCGAAGGACGGGAGTGCCAACACGTACCGATTCTTCGAACAATATATGACCATGCATGCGGCCGAACGCCAGTCGATCGAGGCCGATCTGCGCCGCGCGATCGAGCGTCGGGAATTCGTGCTGCACTATCAAGCCCGCATCAATCTGCTGACCGAAAAGGTCGTCGGCGTCGAAGTGTTGATCCGCTGGAATCACCCGCGTCGCGGGCTCGTCGCGCCGGATCAGTTCATGGCCGTGGCGGAGGAATCGGGATTCGTCGTTCCCCTCGGCCGCTGGGTGCTGCGTGAGGGCTGCCGCCAGGCGAAATCCTGGCGCGATGCGCGCATGCCGCCGCTGCGCATCGCGATCAATATTTCTGCCGTGGAATTGCGCGCCCGGGATTTCGTCGAGGGTCTGCGCGCGATTCTCGCGGAGACCGGTTTGCCGCCCGATGATCTCGAGCTGGAGGTCACGGAATCGGCTTTGCTGCAGAGCTCCAGCGCGATGGTCAGCGTACTACAATCGATCAAGGATCTCGGTGTCCATTTGTCGCTAGACGACTTCGGGACCGGCTATTCGAGCCTCAGTCACGTTCGGCGCCTGCCGATCGATGCACTCAAGATTGATCGCTCCTTCATTCGCGATCTGGCAACGAATTTGGACGATGCGAGCGTGGTGCGTGCGATGATCAGCATGGGGCGCAGCATGCAGCTCAAGGTGGTTGCCGAAGGGGTGGAGACGCGGGAGCAGCTCGAGTGTCTGCGGCGCTACGGCTGTCCGGAGTGGCAGGGATACTTTTTTAGCCAGGCGGTCGAGCCCGATGAGTTCATTCGCCGTTTGCGCGGCGCAGTGACCGAGGTGGCCCACTGACATGAGCCGCGGTGTAGCGCTCCGCCCAGGGACCGAGAGCGTCGACCGTCATCGGCTGGGCGAAGTGGTAGCCCTGAACCAGCGTCGCGCCGACGGCAAGGGCATTCTCGAGCATCGCGGGTGTTTCGATCCCCTCGAGGATGGTGTTCAGATGCAGCTTCTGCGCGACCGCGATCGTCGCGTCGATGATCGCCTCGCCGCCATGTTTGAAGTTGCGCATGAAGGCGCCGTCGATCTTGACGATGTCCACCGGTAGTTCGGCCAGATACGACAGCGACGAATAGCCGGTCCCGAAGTCATCGATCGCGACGCATATGCCCATCGCGCGCACGTCCGCGAGGATCGCGCGTACTTGGTCCAAGTCTTGCGCGAAGACGGATTCGGTGACCTCGATCTCGAGCGCCGCGGCGGGCAAGCCGCTTTCCTCGAGCGCAAGATACAAGGAATACAGAAACCCCTGGTCGACGAGCTGGCGTACCGAAACGTTGAGGGCGATCCGTGGAAAGCCAAGATCGAGCAGTCGGCGCCCGTCGTGGCAAGCGCGTCGCAGAACCCATGCGCCCAGGGGAACGATCAGGCCTGCCGCCTCGGCGAGCGGGATGAAGACGCCCGGTGAGATTGGGCCGAAGCGAGGGTGGGACCAACGTGCCAGGGCCTCGACCGAATGGATGCGGTTCGCGCTGATATCGACTATGGGCTGGTAATGCAGCTCCAGTTCGTCATTGGCGATGGCCTTGCGCAGGGAACTCATGAGTTCGCGCTGATATTCCGCCTTGGCGCCCGTCGCGGACGTATAGCAGCTCAGTTTCGGGTAAGTCATGGCGCGTGACTCCTGCTCCGCGAGTTCCGCCTGACCCATGACCGTCTGCGCATCGATCATGCCGCGACCGATCGAGACGATGCCGACGCTGACGTCCGTCGTCACGCAGACCGATCCGATCTCCCACGATGCGGTCAGAGACTCGAGCAACTCCAGTCCGCGCGCGCGCTGGTCGACCGCCGGGGATTGCTCGAAAACCACGAAGACCTGTTTATCCCAGCGAGCGATGCAGCTCTCGGGGCCGGCCCGGAGCTTCAATTGGGTGGCGATCGCCCGAATCCACTGATCGATCTGAACCGAGTCGACGTTGTCGGCGAACGGCGGAACGAAACGAACCTGAAGCAGATAGACCGCGCCCGCCGATTCTCCGATCAGATGGCGCTCCAACATGGTCGCTCCGAGCGTCTCGAGCAGCCGCTCTCGACTTGCGAGACCCGTGACTCGATCTTCGCCGAGGACGTCGCGGGCCGCGAACTCGCGTATTGCAGTGCGATTCGCCATTTCGGCGCGATATTCCGACAGGGCGAATTCTACCGCCTCGAGGATTGTCGGAAGGTCGCAGGGTTTGGTCAAAAATCGACAGATTTGCCCTTCATTGACGGCCGCGATAGCGGACTGCAGGTCCATGCAGCCGGTCAACAGCACGCGGCGCGCGTCCGGCGCGAGGGCGCGTGAGGCTGCAAGGAAGGCTGCCCCATCCATCCCAGGCATGCGCAGATCCGTGAGAATCACCGTCGTATCGGGATGCAGGCGCAAGCTCTGCAGACCGTCCGCACCGCAAGTGGCAACGTCGACGTGATAGCGAATCCCCAAATGTGGGGCCATCGCGTCGAGCATCTCCTGGTCGTCGTCTACCACGAGGATGCGTGGATTATTCTCGCTATTCATACGCGCCATACGCGCGCGGGCTTCCTGACCGGGTTGATGTCCTTTTCCACATAGGGAAAAGGTCGACCGTGGAGCGGAAAACTTGAATTCGATTGCAATCATGCACGGTATCGTGAGAGCAGATTCGTCATAATGCGAAACAGATGAAAAACCTCAAAAAGGCCCTCACGAAAGCCCGTTCATCCCCGCGTCACGGTCGTTGTGGGGTTTGACACGGTGTTGCGGCGTCGTGGCACCCGGGCCGATGCGCGCAACGTCTGGATTTTCGCGATGCTCGTGTTCGGCTCGATTCTTGCCGGCGGCATCGCCGGGCTTGCCGTGCCGAAGCTCGGCGGCCGTTTGAGCCTGCTTCTCCTGCCAAGCGGAATTGCGGTTGGGGCGATGTTTCGCGGCGGTTGGCGCATGACGTTACCGGTGTTCGCAGCCGGGGCCGGCATCGAGGTTTGGGCGGGTGCGCCGCCGATCGACGCGCTCTTGGTGGGCGCGGGACTTGCTTCGGGCGCCTGGCTCAGCGTCGCGTTGCTCGAGCGCTATGGCTTCGATCCGAGCTTCTCCCGCGCTCGCGACGTGCCCCTGTTCTTGGCGGCGGCCGCCTTCGGGATGGTGCCGGCCGCGGCGCTCGGTCTGCTGGGGGTTCGCCTCGGGAACTCGAGTCTGCCTGCGGGCATGAGCCTGCAGATGATGGCTATCCGCTGGTGGAGCAACATCACGGCGGGCGTCGTGCTGGTCGCGCCCGTGATTTTGTCGATCAACCGCTCGACGCTGCGCCGTTACGCCGAGAATCGGTGGACTGCCATTTTTTGGACCTTGGGGGTTACGGTTTGCTGCGCCGCGATACTGCTCGTCACGGTTCCGGTCGCCCGGCCGCTGATCGTGTTTGCCACCAACTCCTGGGTCGTCATTGGCGCGTTCCGTTTGGGCCTGACCGTGGCGGCGGCCGGCGCAGTGGCGATCGCGCTCGCCACGGCGTGCAGCTTTTTGTTCGGTCTCGGTTTGTTCGCCGGGTTCGCCGAGTTGCAGGGTCTGGTCACGATTTGGTCGTTCACCGCCTCGATGACGGGCCTGAGTCTGATCATCACGGCTTTGTTGTCGGAACGCGACGCTGCGGCCACCGAGAAGTTGCGCGCCGAACAGCGATACGCGGAGATTTTCGACCGCAGCCCCCACCCGATGTGGGTGCACCATCGCAACAGTGGTGCATTCTTGCTCGTCAATGAGGCGGCCGTCGCCCGCTATGGATGGAGTCGCGCCGAGTTTCTGACGAAGCACGTCGAGGACTTGGCGGCGCCCGGCCAGCTGCGCGTCGTGCCCGAGGTAGGTGACGACGGCGCGGCCGATGCGGCTGCGATCGCCGCGGCCGCCGAAGCTTTCGAAACCCACCACCGCACGCGCGACGGCTTGTTGTTCGATGTCGAAGTATGGACTCGGCCGATCAGCCTCGCGGGTCAGCCGGCAATCCTCGTCTTCGCGGTCGACGTCACCGAGCGCCGTGCCTTTGGTCGTGCTTTGATCGATGCGGCGGCGCGCGAACAGCGGCGCATTGGTCAAGAAATGCATGATGGACTCGGCCAGGAGCTGACCGGGCTCGCGTTGAGCGCGCGTGCGCTCGCCACGCGGGCCGCGCGCGAATGGCCCGCACGGGCTGCCGAACTCGGCGAATTGTCCTTGCTGGCGGCAAACTGCATCCTCGGCGCGCGCCGCATCGTACAGGGGCTCTCGCCTCTGTACGATGCGGACGGCAGCCTCGAAGCCGCTCTCGATGCGCTCGCGCGCCGCAGTTCATTGGGCGGCACGGCGGTGAGTTTTCGGAGCCGCTTCGAGGAGCCGATCGCGATCAGTCTCGAGGCACGCAACCATTTGTACCGCATCGCTCAAGAGGCCGTGCAGAACGCGCAGAAACACGCGGCTCCCAGCACGATCGAGATTGAGCTGCTGAGCCGTGCAGGAAAAATTCGCCTCTCGATTATCGATGATGGGCGCGGCCTACCCGCGGGCGCAGCCCGGGGTTTGGGTCTCGGCATGCGCACGATGCGGTTCCGCGCCAATTCGATCGGCGGCCGCCTCGTCACTGGCGGCCTGAGCGGCGGCGGCTACGCTGTCGTTTGCGATTTAGCCCAGGGCGATGTTCGGCGCGAGCGAGCCTGAAAGCTCAAGCCGCGGCGCGATACCTCAGCAGTCGGCTCGACACGCGCTTGGCGGCGAAATCCGCGCCGCAGGCAAAGCGCAGCAAAGGTCCGAAGCTGTTAGCTGCAGCACCGCCGACGAAATACAGGCCGCGTGCAGAGGATTCGAAGTTGCGATCGAGCAAGGGCGTCTGGTCCGATTGGCGGATGCCGGCGGCGAGCTTCGGGTCGAGAAAATTCAGTCGCGAGAGCGCGACTTTGAAACCGGTTCCCGCGATCACGTGGTCGACTTCCACGACGTGCCGCTGCGGCTCACCGCGTCGTTCGAACTCGAGCCGCACGCCGCGCTCGAGCGCGGTCGCGGCGACGAGAGTGCTGCTGGTCATCATCGGCAACTGGCCCTCGACGGCCTCACGCACGAACCAGCAAGGGGCCGGACCCAAATGCCTTTCGACTGCGCGAAAGCGCAGCTTTTCCGGCAACAAATGAAACACGGTGGGTGCATCGCAGCACAGGCGCGACCGCCAGCCGATGCCGAGTCCGGAACGCGGCGCCATGAGCCGTTCCATGAGCGAGCGACTCACCTTCGGCGGATTGTGGAACGCGATTTGCGAGCGGCGTGCGAACAATTGCGCGCTTGCTCCGGAGCGATGGAGGAGTGCGGCGGCGTCGATGGCCGAAGCGCCGGCGCCGAGCACCGCGACGCGCTTGCCTTGGAAGCTGCTGAAATCACTGTGCTGCGAGGTGTGTGTCACCAAGCCGCCCGGCAAGGCCGCGAGCAAGGGCGGCAGATGCGCGAAATTCATGATACCCGTGGCGATCACCACGTCGCGTGCGCGCACCATCTCGCCCGCATCCGTCGTGAGGACGTAGCCCGCGGAGTCCGAAGTGAGTCCTGTGATCGAGACCGTTTCGAGTTCCGGCACGTAACGCCGTTGAAATTCCAAAGCGTATGCAATGAACACTTCGATCTTGACCGGCAGTCCGATCGGCGCATACGGGATATTCTTTTCGCGGCAATAGTCTTCGAGCGTAAACTCGGAATCGGGATCGTAGAGGCTCGAGGCAAAGCCCTCAGACTTCAACGACGTACCGGACGCCATGTGGTGCGACCAAAAACGCATCGGCAAGCCGAAGATGCGTACGCTGCGGCCGCGGCCCCGCAAGTGAGCTGCGAGAGACAAGCCGTAAGGTCCGGCGCCAACGATCGCGATGTCAACGACTCCTGCTGTCAAGATGCTCCTCCGAATGAATTTCGCCCGCTTTTGTGAACTGGCCGACGGTTCTCGGAATATAAACGAACCCATACTCGGCCGGCGCGTCGACACGCCTAAAGTGTGACGCAGCGCGTGGTCTCGCGGTTGGCGATGGCCAGTTGTGCCGAACTATGCAATGGAACATGATGGACTCGAATAAAGCTTCCACAGTCGGGAATATGTCAAGTCAGCCGCGGTTCTCCAAACCTTCGCGGGTAGCTTGGCCGGAGCGCGAGCGGGGAATCGCCAGTTTGAATCGTGAGCAGATATCTGTTCTTGTCGTGGCCGCCAAGTGGTGGCCTTTATCCGCGCGGTTGGCGCTCGCGTTTTTGCGTGAGGGCTGTCGGGTCAGCGCACTTTGCCCAAGCTTGCACCCGCTCACGAAAATCTCCGGCCTCGAGCGCATCGATGCCTACGACGGGCGTTCCTCCCTCGCGAGTCTGCGCCGCGCGCTGGTGCAAAACGCGCCCGATTTTCTCATTCCCTGCGATGACGGCGTCGTCGCTCAGCTGCATGCGCTGCATGCGTGCGACCCGTCATTACGTTCCTTGATCGAGCGCTCGATCGGCCACCCAGAGGGCTACCCCATCCTTGGCAGCCGTCTCGAACTGTTGACCGTCGCGAAGGAACTCGGCATTGCGATTCCCCGCACACGCGCCGTCAAATCCATGGCGGATCTGGAACGCTGGAACGCCGAAGTGTCTGCCGAGGGAGTGCTCAAAGCTGACGGTGAATCGGCGGGCAACGGTGTGCGCATCGCGCACTCCTTTGATGCCACGGTGAGCGCATGGCGCGACTTGAAAGCGCCGATGCGTCGTCTCACGGCCTGGAAGCGCCAAATCGTCGACCGGGATCCGCTGGCGTTGTGGTCGCAGGAAAACGTTCCGGAGCGAGCTGTGATCGTCCAGGAACTGATCAACGGTCGGCCCGCGAATTCGATGATCGCCTGTCACGACGGCGTCGTCCTGTCGATCGTCTCAGTGGTGGTCATGGCGAGCGAGGGTCCGACCGGAGCGTCTACCGTCGTACGCCGGATTCATAACGAACGCATGACACGCGCGGCAGAACTGATCGCACAACGGCTGCAGCTGACGGGTTTCTTCGGTCTCGACTATGTCATCGAAGCGCAGAGCGGCACTCCGTATCTCGTCGAGTTGAATCCGCGGGCGACGCAGCTCGGTCATTTCGAATTCGCGAACCAACCGAGCCTTGCCGCCTCGCTCGTGGCGAGTTGGCGCGGTGCGCCTGCCTCCGTTGCCGCGGATCCGATCCATAACGACTTGCTTGCGTTCTATCCGCAGGCGCTTGCCGCAGGGCCGAGCTTGAGCGCCCTGATCGCTGCGAGCCATTTGGATATTCCCGCCGAGGCACCGGATCTTGCGGCGGAATTGCGACTCCCGTCCTGGCCCCTGCGCCGACCCCTTGCCCGCCTCTACCACGCGTTGCGACCGCAAGAGCGATCGGCACCGGTGGTCTTCGAGCGCGAACCCAGTCCCGTGCAGAGCGCTCAGCGCGCGCGCGCCGAGGTCGCCATTCCGGCCGTCGCCGCGAGGTGACGCTCGGCGGCGAGTTGCTTGATGGCGCGGCGTCGCTTGAAGAACGACAGATGGTCGACGAATAAGATGCCGGCGAGATGGTCCATCTCGTGCTGCAGGCAAACGGCGGCCAGACCGCGCAGTTCCGACTGCAGCGTCACGCCGGTTGGATCGACCGAACGTATGCGGATCTGCGTGGCTCGCTTGACGTTGGCATAAAGACCGGGCAGAGACAGACAGCCTTCCTCGACGAGACCGAGCGCCTCTCGGCTCTGGATCTGTGGGTTGATGAAAATCAGCGGCGGCTCGGCTCGCTTCGAGACGTCCACTGCGACGACCTGCAAGTGGACGTTTACCTGGGTCGCGGCGAGTCCGATGCCTTGCGAGGCCTGCATGGTCTCGACCAGATCGGCAATCAGTTGCGCGAGGCCCGTATCGAAACGGGTAACCGGTGCGGCGATCGTGCGCAGGCGGGGGTCGGGATATTCTAGAATCTCGAGACGCGCCATCAGACCTACCGATGCAGGTAAAAGTCCACCAGCGTATCGAGCGGATCACGTTCGGTCACCGGTCCCACGGCCGGGATCCGGGTGGACCAGTTCCCACCCGCTTGCTGGATCAACGGAATCATCGCGCACAGGGTCGCCACGAGTAGCACGACCTCGAGAGAGTAGACCGAGGAATACCCGGTGGCGGAGCCAATCAGCCTCGGCCCGAGCCTCCCCTGCATCGCCATGCCGCCGACGACATCGCGAATCACACCGCTGAACGCAACGGCGATGCCGGCGGCCGTCGCCTGAACTGCCCCCCAGGCGCCGAGCGCAAGGCCGCGTTGATCGGGAGGCGCGAGGTTCATCGTCGCCGTCAAAGTGCCATGGCCGAAGAGTCCGCCGCCGAAGCCGATCAGGAACGTCCCCAGGCCGAACAGCAAGGGCGAGCACAGCGGTGCGGCAAATATGACGGACAAGAAAGCGGGGATTCCAACGAGCACGCCGATGCTCGCCATGCGAAACGGATCGGCGCCGCGGCTCAGCACGCGCGAGGCGAGGCCAAAGCCGAGTAGGCCGCCGAGTGCGAGCGTCGCGGTGAGCTTCGTGGTCGAGCCGACCGTCAAGTGCAAAATCTGGCCGCCATAGGGTTCGAGCAACACATCTTCCATGCTGAACGCCATGGTTCCGAGACCGACGGCAACGAGGCGGCGCAGTGCGAAACTCCCGCGTGTGAACGCCCGCCAGGAGTCGCTGAAGCTCGCCTCGTCGGGCGTCTGCGCCTTGCCCCCGCGCGCGGGCCGACGCGCCTCTTGTTTCCAGAGCGCGAACAGATTCAGCAGCATGGTCGCGAGGGCCGAGCCTTGGATGACCTGGACCAGCCGCGCGGCGGTGAAATCGACGAGCATCGCACCGAACAGCAAAGCGCTCAAAATCATGCCGACCAGCAGCATCACGTACATCAAACCAACCACTTTCGGGTGCGACTCGATCGGCGCGAGGTCGGTCGCGAGCGCAAGTCCGATCGTCTGCGTCGTGTGCAGACCTGCACCCACCAGCAGAAAGGCGAGTCCGGCGCCGAGTCGGCCGACCCAGAGCGGAGCGTGAGCGGCCTCGCCCGCCCCCGACAAAACCAGCAGTGCAAAGGGCATGATCGCGAGACCGCCGAATTGCACGAGCGTGCCCTGCCAGATGAACGGCACGCGCTTCCAGCCGAGGACGGAACGGTGATTGTCGGAGCGAAAACCGATCACCGCGCGAAACGGTGCGAATAATAAGGGCAGCGCCAGCATGATGCCGACCAGCGAAGCTGGCACCTCGAGTTCGACGATCATGACGCGGTTGAGTGTACCGATCAGCAGCACCAGCGCCATGCCGACGGAAATCTGGAAAAGAGAGAGGCGTAACAGCCGGCTGAGTGGCAGGTCCGCGGTCGCCGCATCCGCAAAGGGCAGAAAGCGCGAGCCGTATCCGGCCCAAGTTTGCATCAGTCTCAGGCTTACGCGATTCATACGGGGACTCAATCCTTCAAAACGGGGGGTCTGGAACGGATGACCCAGACCCCCTGGTGCATCGACGTCGATGCGACGTTATCGACTCTTCGTCAAGGAGCCGCAGCTTCGGCCGGCGCGGAATGGTGGGCCTTACCCTGCCAATACGCGGAGAACCACGTCGTGTGCGTCAAAATCGAGAAGTGCACGAGCAACGCGATCACGAGGACCGTGCCCAAGAACAAGGGCAGGCCGACAGTGGGTTTTACGACTAACCAGATTCTTGCTTGATTCATGGTCGGTCTCCCTCAACGGAGCCAAGGGGTGTAGAGGTACGCAAGAATATGCGCCACTACCGCAATCGCGAAGAATACTCGCGACCCATCGATAACATGCTTATGCAGCTCTTCGGCTTCGGCCACGGTCAGGCCCGTGGGCCATACTCTATTGGGATCGTCTGCCATATTGTTCACTCCTTCGATTTTCTATTTCTTCGGCCAATCTCGTGCGATACCCGCACGCGGGTTGATCATCGCTGCAGCGAGCCGGCGACGAAAATTTAAGACGGATTGACGGGGATTGAACCGTGCGGAGCTCATGCATCGGTGCACGCCGTTCTGAGGTTTGCCATTGCCACCGGAGCGACCCTTTAGTTTTCTTGTCTTTCGCTATCGACGTTTGGTTTCCCGCAACGGATCAACGATACAAATGTAAGGAGGTGATGTCAATCTGATTTGTCAAGTCGACATGACACTCGAGTGCGTTTTTGGAGATCAGCCGACCGACGCATGGCCGCGGCGGGATCGGCATAGTCCGCGGCGGGGCGGCGATACGCCGCCCCGCTGCAAGATCACTTCAGCAGCGGAATCCGCAGCAGTGACGATAAAGGTGCCGGATTGCTCGACAGCTTGGTGCTGGAAGTGGATGATTTCGTGAGTTCTGGGAAGGGCAACCGCGCTTTCCGCGACGTCAATACCGGCAACGTCCAAAAAGTCGAGAACAGTCCCTTGGACAATACCGGGATACGCAAGGCCGAGGAGATCGGGGCCGCTTCGTCCCATAGGAGCGCCCAGTCCGAAACCTCGACGATGGGGGAGGGCAGCGGTGACAGCTTGTCGAGAATCTTCTCTGCCTTACCACCCGCGCTGAATGGCGCGCGCACGATCACCAAGGAGTGCCCCGCGGCGACCGAGGCCGCATACACCTTGGCCTCGGACTCGAGGACGAACGCAGCCGCAATCGTTGCCGCCAGTGCGTCGGGCGTGGCGGCGCTCTGCGGGCCTACGACCGTGATGAGATCGTCGGTAAATCCCTCAGCCGCGAGTTTCGTGGCTGCATCGGCCGCCTGCTGCGCGGAACCGAAAAGTCGTACGATTGGGTAATTCAAAGCTTACTCCCTATTTAGCGTGATGTTCCGACCGACGAGCGACCCGTGACGCCAAGTCTCCGGGAGCAGCATCACGCTGTAGGCTACAACCAAGCCTATCCCGTGAAAAGCCAGGGCTGCCCCGCGACGGTTCGTGCCGTACGGCGTCCGTTCGCGCCGTCCCGAGTCGGCTCACGCCGTCCCGCGCCCGTTCGTCGCCGGCGTTTGGTCTTCTCCCGTTCACTGGGCCACAGTGTCGACGTGCGGAGTTTGCCGCCCACGATTCGAGGAGACTCACCATGCATCCGCCGTCGCAAAATGACTACAAGACGCTGCTGAAGCGCGCCGCGGCCAGCCTCGTCTTCTCCGTACTGTTCGGGGCGACATTGGCCTTGGTGCGTGAGCAGAACCTGTGGTACTCGATTCTCTACTCGCTTTGCATCGGCTTGATCTGCTGGTTCTGTATCGACGTCGGTCGATTGGTCGTGGCACGCGCCCTGCCGGCTCCGCCGGGCGTCGCGCCGAATCGAAACTGGCCGGGCTGGCTTTGGATGATCGTGCTCATCGTGGTCGGGAGCGCTTTCGCCTACAGCAGCGGCACACTCCTCGGTGACTGGCTCACCGGCTCCCGCTCGTCGAATCTTTTCAGCGCGGGGAGTTTGCGCGAATCCCTGACCTTGCTGCTATTCGCGTTCGTGCCCGCCGTCATCGTCACGTACTTCTTTTATTCTCGCGGCGTGCTCGCCGACCGCATTGCCGCCGCCGAGGCGGCGCAGCGCCTAGCCGCCGAAAGCCGTTTGAAATTGCTCGAAGCGCAACTCGAACCGCATATGTTGTTCAACACGCTTGCGAACTTGCGCGTGCTCATCACGCGCGACCCGGTACGCGCTCAGGCGATGCTCGATCAATTGATCGCGTTTCTGCGTGCAACCCTCGGCGCATCGCGCCTCGGGGCGCACTCGCTGCGCGCGGAATTCGACCGGCTCGCCGATTATCTCGCACTCGTTCAAGTACGCATGGCGGATCGGCTCACGGTCGTCCTCGAGCTGCCGGAGGCGCTTGCGGCGATAAAGATCCCGCCGCTGTTGTTGCAACCGCTCGTGGAAAACTGCGTCAAGCACGGTCTCGAACCGGCCATCGCGGGCGGTCGCATCGAGATCAAAGCGACGCGCGAGGGCGAGGATCTTCTGCTGAGCGTGCGCGACACCGGCGTCGGACTCGCGGCCGGATCGTCGCCTCCCACCGGTGCAGATCCCGCCGGTGGCCAATTCGGTCTCGCGCAGGTGCGCGAGCGCCTCGGTACGCTCTATGGCGCGCAGGCCTCGCTGAGTCTCGCCTCTGCGCCCGACGCCGACGGTGGCACTCTCGTCGTCGTCCGCTTACCCTTGAAAGTCAGATGAGCCGGCCCCGCGCCACCGCATTGATTGCCGAGGATGAGCCACTGCTCGCGGCGAGCCTGCATTCGGACCTCGTCGACTTATGGCCGGAACTGCAGGTCCTCGCCCAGGTGGGTCACGGCGAGGCGGCCGTGGAGCAGGCGCTTGCGCTGCGCCCGGATCTGGTCTTTCTGGACATTCGCATGCCGGGCCTCGGCGGAATCGAGGCTGCACAGGCGATCGGCGAGGACTGGCCCGAGGGGCATCAGTTGCCCTTGCTCGTGTTCGTGACTGCCTACGACCAATACGCGCTGCAGGCCTTCGAGCACGCTGCGATCGATTATGTGTTGAAGCCGGTGCATCAGGACCGGCTCGCCAAGACCTGCGTCCGCTTGCAGGCGGCCCTGGCCGCGATACGCGCCGCGCCCCATCCTTCGGATTCCAACGCAGCGGCTCTCGAGCAGTTGCGCAGTTTGTTGGCTGCGACGGGCATTGCCGCGCCACCCGCGTCACCCCTCACCGTCATTCAGGCGAGTATCGGTACGACCATCCATTTCGTGCCGATCGACGAGGTGCTCTATTTCGAGGCGGCTGACAAGTACATCCGGGTGATGACCGCGGCGCGCGAGTACCTGATTCGTATTTCATTGCGCCAACTCCTGCCACAGCTCGATCCGCGCGTCTATTGGCAGATCCATCGGGGCACGGTCGTGCGCTGCGACGCCGTGGCGGCCGCGTTGCGGGACGAGAGCGGGAGAATGCAGCTCAAACTGCGTCAGCGTCCCGAACTTCTCAGCGTGAGCCGGCTCTACGCGCATTTGTTCAAACCGATGTGAGCCGAGCCGGGCAAGTCGCGGAGCCCGTGCGGCGCGCCAGTCAGGGCTCCTCCACGCGGTAGCCTTCGGCGCGCAAGTTGGCGAGCACGCCGTCCTCGCGCAGGATCGACTCCATCGGCAGCACGGCGAAACTGCTGGCATGCTCGCTCAAGCTGCGCTCCGCCGCCGCTAGCCAGATGGTCCGCAGCCGGTTCGAGATGTCCTGGAACCGGTCGCGCAGTGCCGGCACGCTGTTCACCGCATCGAAACACGCGAGTTCCTGGTCCGCATAGGGCAGTGCACGCAGGGCCGCTACATCGCCGAGAGACCAGGCGTTCGCGCGTTGCTTCATGGCCTGTAAGTCGGTTTCGAGCCGTGTCATGGTGGTTTCCAGACAGGCTATTTCCGCGGCGGGCGGCAACTGCGCGAGCGCATGAATCGCCCCCTTGGGGTCGTTCAGCGGTAACTCGAGCGTCACCGGGACGATGCGCACCCCGTCATGGTGCGCCGTCTGCTTGACTCGGTCCCACACTTGGTCCTCCTCGCTGAGTCCGGTCGCGGCGACCGCGTGCGTGTAGAGATCGTGCGCCGCGACCAGTGGCCGCAGGTGTTCGTCATCCCCCCCGAGATACTTCACCCGCAGCGCGAGCCAGCGCATGTAGAGGTCGTGCGGCAGTCGCTGTTCCAGCGTGAGACCCTCGGGATCCTTGCGCGCGTGCAGGAGCGAGGGCAGGAGCGTGAGCCCGCGGAAGAAGCCAACGTCGAAGTTGACGTCCGGCGGCGCGAGCACGGCTTGTGCCCCGGCGATGCGCAAGTTCACGGCCGTCGAACGCCAGCGCATGTCCTTCGGCAGAGGGCTCTGCACGCCGAGCAGCCATAGTTCGTGATCGCCCTTGCTGATCCGCCACATTCCAGGCCCCGCCCGTTCGCCGGTGACGAGGACTTCATCGAGGAGTGGCGCCGAGGCGGCGGGAATGTCCGGGGACGGCCCGGAGCCCTGCGCAGCCCCGGGCGACGACATCGCCAGCGTGACGAGCGCGGTCAGCGCGGCGCGGCGTATGCTCATGCCGGCACCAGACGTAATCGCGTTATCTCGCCGGGCACTCCGAAGCGATTTGGCGGACCCCAGTAGCCGGTGCCGCGGCTCACGTAGACACTGAGGCACGTGCGCCGATAAAGACCGGCGGTGAAGGGTTGGAAGAAACCGACGAAGAAGTTCCAGGGCAGAAACTGACCTCCGTGCGTATGTCCAGAGATTTGCAGGTCGAAGCCGGCCTCCGCGGCGGCGGGGGCCGTGTTCGGCTGGTGCGCGAGCAGGATGCGCACCGCTGCGAGAGCGGGCGCGCCGCGCAGTGCCGCGACGGGATCGCTGCGCTGCGCGGGATCGAAGTAATGAGCGGTGTAGTCGGTGACGCCGGCAAGCACGATCTCGGCGTCGCCCCGGCGCAGCACGACGTGCGCATTCTTGAGCACCGACAGACCGAGGCGCGCGATCTCGCGCGTCCACTCCGCTTCACCGGAATAGTACTCGTGATTGCCCGTGACGAAGTAGACGCCGAGGCGCGCGCGCAGCGCCGCGAGCGGCGCCGTCTCCGAGCGCAGTTGCGCGACCGTGCCGTCGACGAGATCGCCGGTCACGGCGATCACATCGGCGTCGAGGCGATTCACCCGGTCGACGATGCGCGCGACGAACCCGCGCCGGATCGTTGGTCCCACGTGCAAATCGGAAATTTGCGCGATGGAGAATCCGTCGAGCGCGGGCGGCAGACCGCGGATCGGGACCGCGACCTCGACCAGTCGCGGGTGGCGCGCTCGCAGCCATCCGAGGACGCAGGAGGCGGTTGTGAGTACGAGTACCGCGACCGCGCTCGGCCTGACCCAGGCTGCCGCGGCGCCAACCGGCAGAACGAGAGCCGCGCCGGCGAGCACGGCGTCCCGCAGCAAGGTTGCCAGGAACAGCGTGGAGAAGAACCCCATGGCGATCAAGCCGCTCCAGGTTAGCCACAGCGCGAGGCCGCCACCCTTGGGCGGTCGGACCGAGCGCAGGATCAGCAGACACACGCCGACCAACACCCCGATACCGATGCTCAATCCCCACAGGTCGTCCGTCAGCGGCGGCAGCAGCCGCCAGCCGATGTAACCGGGCAGGGAGAGCAGCAACCAAAACGGATTGAGGAACGGGCGTCTTACGGCCAAGTGTCAGACTCTTGCGGCGAGACTATGACGCCTACCATAACCGAAATACACGCCACACCCGACCAGCAGCCATGCAAAAAAGCGCCAGTACGTGATCGTCGGCAGGGCCGAGATCAGCCAGCAAGAAAAGCCGATGCCGACGATCGGCGTCAGCGGCATGAGCGGCGTGCGGAACGGGCGGTGTAGTTCCGGTTGACGCCAACGCAGCACGGTCACCGCGCTGCAAATGACGATGAATGCACCGAGCACGCCGATATTCACGAGTTTCGCGAGTTCGTCGAGCGGAAAGATTCCGGCGGCCGTCGCCGTCACGAGGCCGAGCAAGATCGTCGTCCGGAACGGCGTGCGCCAGCGCGGATGCAAGGCGCCGAACCAGCCGGGCAACAGTCCGTCGCGCGACAGCGCGAACCAGATGCGCGCGCCGGCGAGCAGATTCGCGAAGATCACGCTGGTGATGCCGCAGATGGACGCGAGCGAGATTGCAATCATGATGCGCGGCAGGCCGATCGCCGTGAATGCGCCCGCCACGGGCGCCGCATTGTCGAGCGTGCGGTAGGGCACGATGCCGGTCAGCACCATGCAGATCGCGAAATACAGCAGCATCGCGATGCCGAGCGAGAGGACGACTGCCCGGGGCAGGTCGCGCTGCGGATTCTCGGCCTCCTCGGCGGCGGTGGTGAGCATGTCGTAACCGAACACGGCGAAGAATACGATCGACGCGCCGGCGACGACCCCGTGCATCCCGAAGGGCATGAAGGGGTGCCAGTTACCCGGTCGCACGTACGCCACGCCCGCGACGATCACGAGCACGGCCGCGGCGATCTTGATCGCGACGACGACGGTGTTGAAGCGCGCCCCCCACTCGGTCCGCGTTGCCAGCAGGGCGGTGATCAACACGGCGATCCCGACCGCAGGGAGATTGAGCACGCGCCCCGGGGCGCTGCCCCAGGCGCCCTGCGCCCAGACCGGCAAAGGTAAGCCCGCGGCCGCGAGCAGTGCCTGCACATAGCCGGACCAACCGACGGCGACCACCGCGGCGATCAAGGCGTACTCGAGCAGCAGGTCCCAGCCGATGATCCAGCCGGCAAACTCACCCAGCACCGCGTAGCCATAGGTGTAGGCGCTGCCCGATACCGGGATCAGGCCGGCAAACTCGGCATAACACATCGCTGCCGCGGCGCTCGCGATCCCGGCGATCAAGAACGACAGCACGACGGCGGGACCCGCCTGGTTCGCCGCGACCGTGCCGGTCAGCACGAAGATCCCGACACCGATGATGCCCCCGAGTCCGATCGCCGTGAGTTGCCACAGTCCGAGCACGCGGCGCAGGCCGCTGTGTCCCGCATCGCTCTGCAGATCGGTTATCGGCTTGCGCCGGGTCAGCGTCGCGAACATTCCCACGGGCTTACTTGCCGCCGTCCGTGATTTTGCCGCCGTCCGCGATGAAGCGGTCGATGCGCCGGTCGAGCACCGGCAGCGGCACCGAGCCCTGCGACAGCACGGCATCGTGAAACGCGCGTATGTCGAACTTCGGCCCGAGGGCCTGCTCGGCCTTCAGGCGATCCGCCTTGATCTCCATCATGCCGAGATAATACGCCAAGGCCTGGCCCGGCCAACCGATGTAGCGGTCCACCTCGGTTTCGATTTCATGATCGCTGAGCGCGGTGTTGTCGCGTAAATAGGTCTGCGCTTGCGCGCGAGACCAGTTCAAGTGATGAATCCCGGTGTCGACCACGAGCCGGCATGCGCGCCACATTTGATAGCTCAGATAGCCGAAGCGTTCGTAGGGCGTTTCGTACAAACCCATCTCGATGCCGAGATATTCGGAGTACAGCGCCCAGCCTTCGCCGAAGGCCGAGATATAGGTGTAACGGCGGAAATTCGGCAAGTCCGATTGCTCGGCGGCGAGCGACATTTGCAGCGAGTGTCCCGGCGAGGACTCGTGCAGCGTCAAGGCGGGCAGCGAAGGCAAGGAGCGGGACGGCAGATCATAGGTGTTGACGAAGTAGACCCCCATGCCGCCTCGACCGGCGGTGTAGAACGGCGCGAGATCCGGCGGCACGGGTTCTATGCCGAAGCGATTGCGCGGCAGGGTGCCGATATACCGACCGATCTTGCCGTCGACTTGCTTCGCGATCCACGCGGCTCGAAACAGCAGATCCTCTGCGGATTTGGGCGCGAACTGCGGATCGGTGCGTAGATACTGGAGAAATTCGCCGAACGAGCCCTTGAACCCGGTCGTGGCGATCGTCGCCAGCATCTCCTCGTGGATGCGCGCGACTTCGGCCAACCCGAGCGCGTGGATCGTGTCCGGATCCGTGTCCAGAGTCGTGTATTCCTTGATGCGTGAACGGTAATAGGCCTTGCCGTCGGGCAGCGCATCGGCCGCGAGCGTGCTGCGGGCCTTCGGCACGTAGTCCTTGCGCATGAACACGAGCAGCTTGGCGTAGGCCGGGATCACGGTCGTGCGGATCACCTGCAGCGCCTGCGCGCGTAGCGCGGCCTGGGTTTCGGTCGGAATGCTCGTCGGCATCGCCGCGAACGGCGTGTAGAAAAGATTTTTCTCGTCGGGCGCCTCGATGACGTCGACGATCGATTGGTCGCGACCCGTGAGCGTGACCCGCGGCACGCTGAAGCCGCGCGCGAGGCCGGCGCGCATGTTCGCGATCTGCTGATCGAAGTAGCGCGGTACGTCGGCGAGCATCGCGAGGTAGCGTCGGTAGCTGTTTTCGTCGAGGAACGGGCGGCGCGCCGAGAAGCCGAGATCGGTCCAGAACGACGTGTCGCTGTTGAGCGGCATCTGCCATTCCTTGACGTGTTGATCGAGGGCCAAAACTTTGATTTGCTCCTCGTAGACCTGATAGTTCACCTGATCCCGTGCGCTCAGTTGGCCCGCATCGATGGCCGCGAGTTCGTGCAGTACCTCGTTCCAATAATTCTCGCGCGCAGCTTGGGTCGCCGCATCGACCTGCGGCAGGTGATCGGCGGGCTTGTGCGTGCTGTCCTCATCGTCCTCGCCCGCAAACTGCGCCTCGCGCCACGTCCACTCGCGTGCGTAAAGATCGTGAAAACGTCCCGTGGCATCGTCATCGGCGTAGGCCGCCAGGTTCGCGAGCACGCCCGCGCCGAGCATCATATGGAGCAGCAAATGTTTCATGGGACCAAGTGTTTCATGTGACGAAGGGCTCATCGATGGATGGGGAAGGGGGGGTGAACCACGCGGCGCCCTCGGGAGTCACGTAGAAGTGATCTTCGAGACGCACGCCGAAGCGGTCCGGAATCACGATCATCGGTTCGTCGCTGCAGCACATGCCGGGCTCGAGCCGGCGGTGATCGTCGCGGACCAGATAAGGACTCTCGTGTACCGACAGTCCGCAGCCGTGACCGGTTCGATGGGGCAGACCAGGGGTCCGGTACCCGGGGCCGAGGCCGGCTGCTTCCAGCACGGCGCGGGCGGCCGCGTCGACCGACTCGCAGCGGACACCCGGACGCACTGCATCGAAAGCCGCCTGCTGCGCGGCGCGCTCGAGATTCCAGATGCGGATTTGTTCCGCGTCGGGTGGGCCGTAGACGTAGGTTCGCGTGATGTCCGAATTATAGCCGTGCACGCTGCAGCCGGTATCGATGAGCACGAGGTCACCGGTGCGCAGGCGCTGTTCGCCAGGAATGCCGTGCGGGTGGGACGTTGCCGCACCGAACTGGACGATGCAAAACGTCGAGCCGGAGTCGGCGCCGAGCGCCCGATGCGCTCGGTCGAAGAACTGCTTGAGTGCGGTCGTCGTGATGCCTTCGAACAGTATTCCCGCGGCAAGCCGCTGGGCCTTCAAGGTCATTGCGGTCGCTTGTTTCATCAGGGCGAGTTCTGCGGGCGATTTACACATGCGGCAGCCATCCACGATGGCCGTGGCAGAGACGATCGCTGCACCGCGCAATGCAGCCTGCAAGGCCTCGAAGACGGCGAAGGGGGCCGCCGGGTCCAGCGCGAGCGTCGTGCACTCGCGTTCGACGAGCGCCGCCGCGACCAGCGCGTAGGGACTCTCGTGTTCTTCCCAGAGCCGCGGCTCGGCGGGAATTGCGACGACGTGCGCGAGCGATGCGGCTTCAAAGGCGGGGCAGATCACGATGGGCATGCCCCGGTTCGTGACGAGCAGAGCGACGAGCCGTTCGCTCGGCGCCCAAGTGATGCCGCTGAAGTAGCGCAGCGAGGCGCCCGCGGTGATCAACAGCGCGTCGGCGCCGGCGGCGTGCATCAGTCGGCGTGCCCGGTCCAGCCGCTCGGCATACTCCTCAGCGGCGATCGGCGCCGCGGGATCCGGCCATGCGAATAGTTGCGCCTCGGCCGCGGCCGTCGAGAGGCCGCCGATCTGCGAACTCATCGAGCCGGCCGTGCGGCGTTCGCCGCGCCGATGATCTCGAGCGCCGCCGCGCGCTCGGCGCCTTCGAGCACGAGTCGCGGCGCACGCACCCGCTCGCTGCCGAGGCCTACGAGTTCCTGTGCGAGTTTGATCAACTGCACGAATTTAGGCACGGTGTCGAGACGCAACAGCGGCAGAAACCAGGCATAAAGAGCGGCGGCGGCGGCGGGGCCGCCGCTCTCGGCGAGTGCGAACAGACGTACCGATTCCGCGGGATAGGCGTTGACGAGGCCGGCGATCCAGCCGACCGCGCCCATCGCCAGGCCCTCCACAATCGCGTCGTCCATGCCGACCAGCAACTCGAGCCGGTCGCCGAGCAGCGCGCGAATCGCGGCGAAGCGGCGTACGTCGGCGGAGGATTCCTTGATGGCGGCGAGGTTCGGAAATCGCGTCGCGAATTCAGCGATTTGTGCCGGCACGAAGTCGGTCTTGTAGGCGACGGGATTGTTGTACAGCATGCAGGGGAGCGGCGTTGCGGCGATGACGGCGCTGACGTGGGCTCCCATTTCGCGGCTATCGGTCGAATAGACATAGGGCGGCAGCACCATCAGACCGGCGCAGCCGACGCGTTGCGCTTCCCGCGCGAGCCGTACCGCCTCGTCGGTGCTGAGCGCCGCGATGCCCGGGATCACCGGCGCGCGGCCCGCAAGCGCTCTCACCAGAGTCTCCAGGATCGCGACTTTCTCGGCGAAGCCCAAGGTCGCCGCCTCGCCAAGCGAGCCGAGCGGCACGATGCCGCGGCAACCTGCATCGATCAGGAGTCGCGCATGGCGCGCGAGGAAGTCGTGGTCGACGCGACCCTCGGGGTCGAACGGAGTCGTGATCGCCGGAATGACTCCGCGCCAAATCGATGCTGTGCTGCTCATCGCGGTACCTCAAGTGCTCGTGACAGAAAGGGAATCGGTCCGGGGCTCGCACAGCGTCGCGAGCCGTACCGGAAACAGGGGCGAGGCCGCCTGTGGTTGTGCGTAGCGACCCATGGCAGCGAGTGCGTCGCCGCAAATGCGGCCCTGACAGGCACCCATGCCGCAGCGGGTCGCGAGTTTGACGGCGCGCGCATCCTGAAAACCCGTCAGCGCCGCCATCGGCACGTCCTCGCAGCGGCAGACGATGGTTGCGGGCTCCGCCAATGCATACAAGCGTGGATCGAGCGCGAAGCAGCGCGCGACCTTGGCGGCGAAACGGCGCGCTTTGTGCTGGGTCCGCCGCAGAGCATCGGCGGCGGCGTCCGCGCCGCCGGCGGCGAGCCCGGCCATGCGGCCCTCGATCCGCGCCGTCGCAACACCGCCGACACCGCGTACCTCACCGGCGGCGAAAACCTCGGGCACGCTGGTGCGCAGAAGTGCGTCGGTTGCCACGGCTGCGTGCGGACCCGTACGCTCCAGACGGCAGCCGAGCAAGTGCGCGAGTTCGACGTTCGGCACGAGTCCATAGGCCACCGCCAAATGATCGCAGTCCAGGCGCATGAGGCCGCGCGGCGTGCGGATAGTCACCGCTTGCAGGCGTCCGTCGCCATGCGCCGCTTGCACGAATTCGCCGCAACGATAGGGTACGCCGATGAGCCCCAAGCGTAGCTGCAGCGCTTGCGCCGCCGTCGCCGGCGAGCCTGCGAGGCCGAGGGCAAATGCGCGCACGCGCGCCGCGGGCGCTTGTTCCACGATGGCGAGGATGCGCGCACCGTGCTTACGCAGGCCCGCGGCTACGCTGAGGAGCAACGGACCCGTGCCCGCGACCACGACCCGACGGCCGGTGATCGGCCAGCCCTGTTTGACGAGCGCTTGCAGACCGCCGGCGCCGGTGACGCCGGGCAGCGTCCAACCGGGAAACGGCAGCATCAGTTCGCGCGCGCCGGTGGCGAGAACCAAGCGCTCGTAGCGCAGACTGATCGCGCCGTCGGCCCGTTCCAGCAGCAATCCGCCGCGCTCGGCAGCCACGACTTGGGCGGCGCCGACCCAGTCAGCGCCGCTCGCCGCAGCGAGCGCGCGCCGCGCCGCACGCGGCTCACCGAAGCGCAGATCATGGCGCCAGATCTGACCGCCGGGACGCGGCTGGGCATCGACGAGTCCAACCCGCGCGCCGCGCGAGCCGGCGGCGCGCGCGGCTGCGAGGCCGGCTGGGCCTGCACCGCAGACCAGAACGTCGTAATGCTCAGACAAGGGTCTGCACCCGCATGCCCGCACGCGCAAGCACCATGCAGGCGCGCTGATGGTCGCGCTCGTCGATACGCACGCGACACTCGAAGCAAACGCCCATGCCGCAGAGCGGTCCGCGTGCCTCGCCCAAGACCGCGCGGCGAAAGGCCGGCGTCGCGCGCGCCACCGCTGCCGCGACGTTCGCGCCCGCCGGCACGCTGACCGGCAAGCCGTCGATTTCGAGCTGCAGTTCGGTGGCCTTGCTCATCGATGCACGCGCGGTCATTGCCACGCTCGCGCGGGCAGATAGGGGCGGGGATCGATGCCCGGCAGGCGGCCCAGCAACTGATCGATGAGCAGCCGGGCGCTGCCTAGCGCCGTCGTCACGCCCAGCCCCTCGTGACCGGCCGCGACCCACAGATCGCGTCGCTCGGGTACGGCTCCAATATACGGCCGGCCATCGGCCGTCGTCGGCCGAAAGCCCGTCCAAATGCGCAGCGCCTGGTGCGTGCGCAGCCCGGGCAGGAATTCGACCGCGCGCGCGAGCATGCGCCTGACCATCGGCATCGAGGCGGCGGTCGTCTTGCTGTCGAACTCGCGCGAGGAGCCGATCAGCAGCTGACCCGTCGGTCGCGGCTGGACATTGAATGCGACGCTCGCGGCGTCGGATCCGTGCGCGCTGGCGGCATAGCCGAGTTCGAGCAGTTGATGATGCACGACGCGCGGATAGCGGTCGGTGATCACGAGGTGCCCTTTACGCGCGCGCAGCGCCAGCCGCGGCGCCAAGTCGCCGAGCGCGCAGCCCGTCGCCAACAGCGTCGGACCGTGCAGCGCGGTTCCGTCGTCGAGCACGACGCCGCCGTCGCTGAGCGCGCCGACCCGGCGTCCTTGCATCAGGGTGGCACCGCGCGCCACGGACCGTTCGACCAGGAATTGTGCAACCGCGGGTGGGTAGACCACGGCATCGGCCGGCACCAGCATGCCGCCGGCGAGACCCGCGCAGAGGGCGGGCTCGAGCCGGACCAGTTGCCCGGCGTCGACGGGCGTGGCGGCGATGCCGGCACTGGCTAGCCGCGCGATCTTCGCGCCGATCATGCCGAACTCGCGCTCGTCGCGCGCAATCCAGAGCGTGCCGCAGCGACTGAATTGCGCCTGCGGAAGATCCACGAACTCCTCCCAGAGGGCGAGGGAGTAGCGCGACAGCGCGAGTTCGGCCGGGTCATCGTCCATCGCGACGAGATGACCCATCGCTGCGGCCGTGGCGCCCCCGCCGATCCCGCCGGGTTCAATCGCCGCAATCCGCAGGCCCGCAGCCGTGGCGGCGTCGGCGCATGCCGCACCCACGATCCCCAAACCGACGATGATGAGGTCGAAGCTCTTCAATCGGAGCCTTGCGGCGGGGCACCGATGCCCCAGGCGAAGGGGTCCTCGTCCGCGATCCACAAGCGGCTCTCCGCGGTGATGTGCGCGCGGCCAGTGATGCGCGGAAGTATGCCGCGCGAGCCGGTTGCGTACACCGCCTCGAAGACGCTGCCGAGTATGCCCGATTGGCGCCAGATTGCGCCCGGGGCCAGCTTGCCGTCGGCCGCGAGGCAGGCCAATTTCGCGCTCGTACCCGTGCCGCAGGGTGAGCGGTCGTAGGCGAGGCCGGGACACAGCACGAAGTTGCTTGCATCGGCGCCGGCTGCCGCGGGTCCCGTCAATTCGATGTGGTCGATTTCGGCGCCGCCCGCGCCCGTCACCCCTGCGCGTACGAGGGCGAGGCGCAGCGCCTCGGTGTACGCGGTCAAGCCGCGGTGCTGCGCGAAGTCGAGCGGTAGCGGGCTGTCCTCGGTGATGAAGAACCAGTTGCCGCCCCAGGCGACATCGCCCTGCGCGCGACCGTAACCCGGTACCTCGACGCTAATGCCCTTGGCGTGGCGATAGCTCTCGACGTTATCGATCGAGACGCGTCCGTCCGCATGCAGTTCGACCCCGACCGTGCCGACCGGTGTTTCGAGGTGATGCCGACCGATGCCGATTCGCCCCAGGTGCTGCAAGCTGCGGACGACGCCGATGCTGCCGTGGCCGCACATGCCGAGATAGCCGACATTGTTGAAAAAAATGACGCCGGCACAGGCTTCACGGGCAACCGGCGCCAGCAACAAGGCGCCGACCATCGTGTCCGACCCGCGCGGCTCACATGCGACCGCGCGGCGCCAGGCATCGAAGCGCTCGCGCAAGCGTTCGAGCCGCTCCGCCAAGGTTCCGAGCCCCAAATCCGGGAAGCCGTCGACGACCACCCGTGTGGGTTCGCCTCCGGTATGCGAATCGATGACGTCGATGCGGTGCATGCCGCGCATCATGGCGGTCTTGGGCGGCGCGCGGCTAGTATTCCTTGTCGCGAATCGATGCGGAAAACGGCACAATCATTCCAGCCATGCACGACCCCAGGCTGACCATTCCCGCCGGCGACCTAGAGGCCTTGTTCGACGCGTTGCCCGACGTCGTTTTCTTCGTCAAGGATACCGAAGGTCGCTATACGCACGCGAATCTCACCTTGCTCGCTCGCTTGGGGCTCAAAAGACGCCAGCAAATCGTCGGACGCCGCGTCGCCGAGCTTTTTCCGGTCAGTCTGAGTGGCGCTTATGCGGCCCAGGACGATCGCGTGCTGGCCGGAGAATCGATCGAGGATCACCTCGAAGTGCATCTCTTCCCGAATCGGGCGCCGGGCTGGTGTTTGACTTGCAAGAGACCCTTGCGCCAGGGGGGCTCGATCCGCGGCTTGGTCGGAATCTCACGCGATCTAGGTCAACCGGACGGGCGGCACCCAACCTACGATCGTCTGCGCTGCGCGTTCGCCTATCTGCAGGAACATTACGCTGCGACCGTACGGATGCGGACCCTGGCGGATCTCGCCGATCTGTCGGTCGCCCAGCTCGAACGCCATTTTCGCCGCGTTTTCCAATTGACCCCGCAACAGGTGCTCGGCAAGTTGCGCATCGAGGCGGCCATGCGCATGTTGCGCGGCGCGCAGAGCGTCGCCAGCATCGGCGCTGCCTGCGGCTTCGCCGATCAAAGTGCGTTCGCGCGGCGCTTCAAGGCCACCGTGGGCATGACACCGCGGGCTTATCGCGAACTCGTCGCCGCCGAGCAGGCCCTGCGCGAGTGAACCTCAGGCTGGGGACCGCTCACGCCAGCGCAGCGCTAAAGACCGGCAATTGGACGGCGACACGACAGCCGTGGCCCGGCTCGGAATCGATGGTCATGCGCCCGCCAGCGACCGCGATACGCTCGGCGAGGTTGCTCAAGCCGAAACGGGTTCGTCCGTCGGTGACGGGCGCGAACCTGTCATAGCCGACCCCGGCATCGCTCACGGTGATCTCGACGTGATCGACCTCCAGTCGCACCTGAATGTGCGCCGTCTCGGACCGTGAATGCTTGCAGGCGTTATAGATCAATTCGCGCAACACCCGGTACACGAGGCGTAGCTGCTCGCTGGTCAGAGATATCTCGCCCGAGGTCTCGGTGGTCAAGGCAAAGCTGTAGCGCACCGCGAAATACTGGGTCAGCCAGCTCAAGATCTCCTGCAGCGAGGCCCGCTCGATCTCCGGCGGACTCAAGTCCTGGATGGTCGCGCGCACGGCCGTCTGGGCCTCGCGTGCCGCCGCCAGCGCCTGGTCCAGCAGCGCAGTCATCGGGCTTGCATCGCTCATGCGCCGACGCATCGTGCTCAAGATCATGCCCTGGCCGGCGATGATCTGGGCCACGCCATCGTGCAGATCGACGGCGGTCGCCTTGCGCACCGTTTCCTCGGCGCTGTCCAGCGCTCGGGCATAGGCGAGCAGCATGGCCTGCTTGCGCGCCGCGTCCTCGAGCAGCGCGTGTTGCTCGAGCACCATCCGGTTGATCAACAAGGCCTCGCCGCAGGCAATCAACAGAAAGATCTGCGTCGACAACACACCGTTCTGCCAGTTGCCCTGCAGAACCAAGGCCGGGAATGCGCCGAAACCGTGCGCGGCGACGACCGCAACGGCGATCGACAGGCCGGCACACGCCAAGGCGCAGGAAAAGCCGGAGAATCGCAGTGCGAACCACAGCAGCGGCACTGCGAGCAGCATCAACTCGAGAAAGCGATCGAAGGGCCAGTCGGCAAACAAGTAGAAGAGGCCCAGTCCCACGATGGTAACTCCCAGCGCGGCCGCCTCCCAGCGCCGTGTCGGCGGCGGCGGTGCCGGCGTGGCGAAGCCCCGCAGCAACCCGAGCAGCAAGGGGCACAAGGTCACGACCGACAACACCGAAGACAGCACCCGTACGCCGACGTCGAGGCTGTCGATCGGGACCCTCGCCGCAATGGCGTGTGCGTAGGTCGTCAGCAACGACCCCCCCAGGGATCCGAGGACCAGGGCGAGCACGACCAAGGGCGCTTGAGGCGCCAGGATTTGCGTGGCGTGATTGGCGCGCCGAAGCACACGCAATGCAGCGGCCATACCGGCGCAGATCAGCGTTCCCGACACGGAAACTTGCAGCGAATACCAGGGCGGCGGCGCCGTGCCGCGCACCATCATCGTCATCAGGGGAATGATCAGCAGATCCGACCCTAACGTCAGCAATGGCACGAACGGCCAGCGGCGCCAAGGCAGCAAGTAGTAGGCGGTAAAAGCGATCGCGTGCGGCGGCCAGATCGCTCCGGGTATGGCCATCGAGGGTTTCAGCACGATGCACTCGACCATGAGGCAAGGGTAGGCAACAGCGAGCCACGCCAGTGAGCCGGAAACCAGGTTCTGTTGCCGTTCTCGCGCGTCCGAGCCGGAGGTCCGCATGGCAATAGTGTGCCACGGATTTCCCTCCTCACTATATCGGCAAATCCCTGAGCGACCGCACGATAGATCCGAAATGCGCGGCAAGACGCACGCGGTGGCGTAGTATTTTCGGCGATGTGTTACTCGGCTCAAATCCTCCAGTCCGTGCGCAAGCTCCACCGGGATCTCGGCATACGCCTCGATTATGCCGAGGCGCAGCGGCTGTTCGAGCGTCGTCTCGAGGAGCCCGGAATCTCGATCTCGCGCGGCTACGAGGCAAACTTCGAGGAGCCCTGCAATGCACCGGAGCAGCGCATCAAGGCCGCGATCGACGCCTACCGGGCAAGCACCGCCACCCGTCTCGAGCGCGAACTGTTCGCGCAAACGACGCGGCTCGCCCGCGCTTCACGGGCGCTCGAGTCTAAGCCGACGAAGAAGGCGCGCGCAGAGCTGCGCATCGCCACGAGCAAGATCGAAAGCCTCACGCAGAAGCTTGCGGATCTGCGGCTCCGCGCCGGAATTCCGCGAGACGATCGGATCTTTCCGTTCATGTATGCGGGCGTGATCGTCGCCTCCGGCAGCGAGCGGCTGTTGACGCCGATGCGCTACCATTGCCGTCCGGCCGGCAAGCCTGCGTTCTATGACAAGAAATTTCCCGGCCTCTACAATGCACGCCGCGACAACCTCGAGCGGTTCTGGGCCGAACAATTCGGCCGGCACCATGCCGTTCTGGTGGTGGACAGTTTCTACGAGAACGTCCAGCGGCACGCGCTGGAACGGCGCGCGCTCAGGCCGGGCGAGGCGGCCGAGAACGTCGTCCTGCAGTTCACGCCCCGGCCCGCGCAACCCATGTTGATCGCCTGTCTTTGGTCACACTGGACACCGCCGCAAGCGAGTCAGCCGCAAACTTCGGATGTGCGTGGGTTTGCCGCGATTACCGACGAGCCGCCGCCCGATGTCGCGGCCGCAGGCCATGATCGCTGCATCGTCAATCTCGCGCCCGCGCATCTCGACGCCTGGTTGCGCCCCGAGGGTCGCACCGCCGCCGAGTTGCAAGCGCTCTTGTCCGATCGCGCGGTCGCTGGATTCCAACATGCGGCCCTGCAGGCCGCCTGAGGCATTTGATCGGCTGCTCGAACCTCAGTGCAGGTTCGGCTGCGGCGTAACTCGGAGATAGGGCCGCACGGCCACATAGCCCTGCGGGAACGACGCGCAGCTCAGGGTTGGGTCGGCCGCCGCCGCAGGCCGGTGCCCTGCAGCACCCCGGCTCGCCGCGCAGCGCTGGTCGCCGGGCCACCGAGAACACCGGCGTGGGCGGCTCCTGGCTGGCGCGCGAGAGCGGCGGGTTTGACCGCGCCGATGCCGTGCAAGGGTAGAGGCATGCGGCCCGCGGGCGCGCGGGCCACTGGGGCGCGTGCGAGGGGCGCGCGGCGTACGCCCCGCGGCGGGACCGGTCCGCCATGCGGCAACGGCGGGGGCAGCGCGGCCGAGGACTTGGTGGCGGCGGCGGCGAGGGCAGTCGTGAGCAGAGACGCGCCGCCGAGCGCCACCAAGGCGACGGCCAAGACGGCGAGCCGGGCAGCAAGCGGCGAGATCTGGCCCGCACGCACGGCCTAGCCCGTTTCCGCGTCGAGTTCCGGCGTCGGACCCGAGGGACCCGGCGCCTCGTCAGGATCCGAGTCGGTATCCGGCCGGGTGTTGCCCGGACGCGCGAACATCAATTGTAGGGCGGGTACGACCGCGAGCAACATGATCGGACCGATCAACATCCCGCCGACGACGACCGTTGCGAGCGGCCTTTGCACCTGGCTGCCGATGCCCGTGGAAAACGCCGCGGGCACGAGGCCGATGCAAGCCGACAGTGCGGTCATGAGCATCGGCCGCATCCGCTTTTCCGCCGCGTGTTCCATGGCTTCGAGCGGGTTCATCGTCGTGCGCATCTGATTATAGTACGTGATCACGAGGATGCCGTTCATGACGGAGACACCGAACAGCGAGATAAAGCCGATCGCCGCCGAGACGCTGAACGGCAAGCCGGCTACGAACAGAGCGATCACCCCGCCGGCGATCGAGAAGGGGATGCCGGCGAGGGCCAGCAAGCTGTCGCGCAGGGAATTGAACATGCTGTAGAGCAGCACGAGTATCAGGGCGAGGCTCATCGGCACGAAAATCGCCAAACGCCCCTTGGCCACCTGCAAGTCCTGGAATTCGCCGGCCCAGACGAAGCGATAGCCGCTCGGCAGCTTGACGTTCTTGGCGATGCGCGCCTGGGCTTCGGCGACGGTGCTGCCGAGATCGCGGTCGCGGACGCTGAATTTGATCGGAATGAAGCGGCTCGTCGTCTCGTGATAGATGTACGAGGCGCCGGAATCGAGCGTGATCGTCGCGAGTTCACGCAGCGGAATATAGGCCGCGGCGCCGCTCGGCGTTTGGTAGCCGACCGTGACTGCGCCGATCGCGGCGATGCTGTCGCGATACTTGGGCGAGAGTCGCACCGTCAGATTGAACTGACGGTCGCTCTCGAGCACCGTGGAGGCCACTTGGCCGGCGAGCGCGGCCTGCACCACGGCATTGACGTCGCCGGTATTGAGCCCGTAGCGCGCAGCCTTGATGCGATCGATCCGGATGTTCAGATTCGGCTGCCCGAGGATGCGGAATATGCCGAGATCCTCCATGCCGTGGACCTGCTCCATTTCGTGCAGCACCTGATCGGCGAGGTGTTCGAGCACCTGCAGATTCGGGCCCAGGATCTTGATCGAGTTGGCGCCCTTGACGCCGGAGAGCGCCTCCTCGACGTTGTCCTGGATGTACTGCGAGAAATTGAACACGACGCCCGGCAGCGCAGCCTCGAATTCCTTTTGCAGCTGATCGGTGAGCTTGTCCTTGGTCAAGCCGGCAGGCCATTCGTCGAAGTTCTTGAGCGGTGCAAATAACTCGACGTTGGCGAACGAGGACGCGTCGCTGCCGTTGTCGGGGCGTCCATGCTGTGAGACCACGGTCAGGATCTCGGGATGTTTGAGCAAGATCTCGCGCATCTTGCGCGTCGCCTCCGTGCCTGCGTCCAAGGACATGGTTTGCGGCATCGCGGCGCGGATCCAGTAGTTGCCTTCCTCGAGCGCTGGGAGGAACTCGCTGCCGAGCAGCGGCATGCACAGTCCGACGACGACGAGGAACGCCGCTCCGAGGGCGACGACGAGCGTGCGGCGCTGCAAGGAAAACTTCAGCACCGGCACATAGGCGCGATGCAGCACGCGCACGACCACGGTCTCGACTTCTTTCACGTCCTTGGGCAGCAGCAGCGAGGCGAGCACCGGCGTCACGGTGAAGGTTGCGATGAGGGCGCCCGCGAGCGCGTAGGCATAGGTGCGCGCCATCGGCCCGAAGATCTGGCCTTCCACGCCTTCCATCAGGAACAGAGGTCCGAACGCGGCGATCGTGATGGCCGTCGAAAACAGGATCGCATTATCGACCTGCAGCGCCGAGATGAAGATCATGCGCAGGCGCTTGGTCCAGCCCGGCTTCTTGCGGGTCGGATCCGCGCCGTAGGCGTCCTCATGCAGGTCCTCGAGCAGCTGCGTGCGCTTGTCCGGCGAGAGCTGCAGGTTGCGGAAGATGTTCTCGACGAGAATCACGGCCGAGTCGATGATGATGCCGAAGTCGACGGCGCCAATCGAGAGCAGGTTCGCGTCCTGGTGTTGCAGCACGAGGATGATGATCGCGAAGAACAGCGCGAACGGAATATTCATGCTGACGATCACGGCGCTGCGCAGATCGCCCAGAAAGATCCACTGGATCAGGAATACCAGCAGGCAGCCGAAGACGAGGTTGTGCATGACCGTGTGCGTGGTCACGGCGACGAGCGTCGTGCGATCGTAGTAGGGCACGATCTTGACACCGGGCGGCAGCGAACCGTCGGTGTTCATCTTTTGCACCTCTTCCTGGATGCGCGGCACGACGTCGTTCGTGTGCTGCGGCCGCCCCATGACCACGATCGCAGCGACGACGTCGTCCTCGTGGTCGCGCCCCGCTATTCCCAAGCGAGGGACATGCCCCACGTAGACGCGGGCCACTTGTTTGACGAGCACCGGGACGCCGTTCAACTGCGTGATCACGACGTTGTCGATGTCGTCGACGTTCACGCCCTTGGTCAGCTCGTCGGCGCCGCCGTCGTTGACGAGGCCGACGCCGCGAATGTTCACGGATTGCTGGCCCACCGTGATCTCGCGGCCGCCGACGTTGACATTGGCGTTGCCGAGCACGGTCAGCAGCTGCGGCATCGTCACGCCGTAGGTCTCCATCTTGTGCAGGTCCACCTCGACCTCGAACTCCTTGGTCGTACCGCCCCAGCTGTTGACTTGGACGACGCCGGGGATCGTGGAGAGCCGGCGCTGCACGATCCAGTCCTGGACGGTGCGCAGGTTCGTCAGGCCGAAATGCGGCGGCCCGGTCAGCTGGTAGCGGTAGATCTCGCCGACCAGGCTGGATTGCTGGATTTGCGGCACCTGGCCGCCCGGCAGCGTGACATTTTGTTGCAGCATGAGCGCGGCCTGCGTGTAGGCCGCGTAATAATCGACGCCGTACTTGAACGTGACGCGCACGAACGATAGCCCATAGAAAGAGGTCGAACGGATGTTGTCGATGCCCGCCGTGGGATAGAGGCCGATTTCCATCGGGGTCGTGTAGTACTTTTCCATCTCCTCGGCCGACAGTCCCGCGGCCTGCGCCGTGATTTCCAAGATCACCGGCGCCGGGTTCGGGTAGGCCTCGATATTCAGTTTGGCGTAGGCGGCGAGGCCGCCGACGATGAACACCAGCAGTGCGAGCATGATGATCGAGCGCCGGGTGAGCGCAAACTCGAGGATGGATTTCAGCATCGCTTGGGCAACATCGCTTAGGTCGGGCCGCCGAATGCGATATTGCTGAGAAAGATCGCGCCGTCGATCGCGGCAAGCTCGCCGCTCCTCACGCCATCGAGAATTTGGTCATAGCCGTTCTGCTGCAGGCCGATATTGACGGTCCGGCGCGTGAAGTGACGCCGGTCCGTGGTCACCCAGACCGACATCGTGCCGTCGCCTTCGCGCACCACGCCGTTCATCGGCACCGCCGGCGAGGTCAGCGGCTTGCCGGTGCGAATCACGAAGTTCGCGAGCATCCCGGCACGCAGTTCGTGCGCCGGGTCGTGGATTTCCGAACGCACCGTGACGCGATGCGTCGTCGGGTCTACGTTCGCGCCGACCGCGTCAACCTTGCCCTTGAAAAGGCGGTCCGGGTAGGCGGTCACGGTAACCTCGAGTTCCTGGCCGACCGCGAAAGCGGGGCTGTCCTCTTCGGTGACCTCGGCGACGAGCCAGAGAACGTTCGTATCGGCGACCGAATATGGTGCCGGCAGGTTGCCCGGCTGTTCGAGCAGGCCCGGGGCCGCATTGCGCGCCGTCACGGCGCCCGTGATCGGACTGCGGATCACGAGCGCCGACTCGACCGCGCGCTTCCCGATGATGGCGTCGATCTCGGTCTCGCTCTTGCCGAAGATCCGCAAGGCCTCGCGCGCCGCCGCGAACGCGCCGTCGGCGCTCCGTTCGTTGGCAACCGCGGTCTCATAGTCGTTCTGATCGATGCCCTGGGTCGCGTACAGCTTCTTCGCCCGTTCGAGCGCGCTGCGCGTCTGGTCCAGAGTCGCCTGGGCGGCAATCGCGTTCGTTTCGGCTTGCAAGAAATCCTGGCTCTCGATCGTGTAGAGGACCTGACCCTTGACGACCTGATCGCCCAAATCCGCGTAGGCCTTGATGATGCGGCCAGGGTAGGGGGTGAACACGGCGACGGCGAGATTCGCGTCGAACTCGATCGAACCGACCGCTCGTTTCTCGACCAGGAACGCTTGGTCTTGAATTTGCCCGACCGCGATGGCCTGCGCCTGTTCCTCGGTCAAGTTGACGTTTTGCGTGTCGAGCGTGGCGGGAGCTGCGGGTTTTTCGGCAGCGTGCCGCGAGCAGCCGGCGATGCCGAGCAACACGGCGGCGCCCACGGGCCCCCAGAACTCAAACCCGCAGCGCAATCGAGGTCTCATTCGCCGTCCTCTCACTGTATCCAAGCGCGGATGATGTGCGTGCGGCGCGCCTCGTACCACTGTGATGAATCACAGGCTGCTGTCATTGATCACAGTTACCCGCGGACCGACGTCTGCCTCAGAATCGGGCGATGCTGACCACGTCCCTTGCCCGGCGGTTCCTGCCCTTCGGCCTTGCCGCGTTATCCGCTTGCGCCGTCGGGCCGAATTTTCACGAGCCTGCCGCGCCTGCGAAGGTCGATTACGCGCCGCAAGCGCTGCCCACCGCCACGGCGAGCGCGGGCGGTTTCGCCGGGGATGCGCAAAGCTTCGTTGCGGGCGGTGATGTGCGCTTCGACTGGTGGAAGTCTTTCGAGTGTCCGGCGCTCGATTCCCTGGTGGACCGGGCCTTGCGGGCGAACCCGACCGTGCCGGCCGCGCGTGCCGCGCTCGCCCAGGCGCAGGAACTCGTCTACGCGCAGCAGGGCTATTTTTTCCCGGCGCTCGGCGCCAATTACCAATTCGAGCGGCAAAAGCTCTCGGGCAATACGGGCGGTAACTCACCGGGCATCCAAGGCAACGGCAACGACATTGCGACCGGCGCAAGTCCTGCGGCGCCGCCCTACAATTCACCGGTCATTTACAACTTTCACACCGCCGAGCTGACCGTGGGTTATACGCCCGACGTGTTCGGCGCCAATCGCCGCCAGGTCGAGTCTCTCGATGCCCAGGCGCGCTATCAGGCCTTCGAACTCGAGGCGACTTATTTGAGCCTGGCCGCGAACGTCGTCGGTGCCGCCATCCAAGAGGCCTCGGTACGCGCCCAGATCGCGGCGACGCAGGCGATCATCGAGGACAACCAGAAGTCCTTGGGAGTCCTGCGCGACAAGCTGGCGCAGGGCTACGCGATGCGTCTCGACGTCGCCGCCCAGGAGGCAGCCCTCGGCCAGGCGATGCAGTCGTTGCCGCCACTGCAGAAGCAACTCGAACAGACGCGCGACTTGATTCGCGTGCTCGCCGGCAATCTACCGAGCGAGGACGTCGCCGAGACCTTCAAGCTCGAGGACCTGAAGCTGCCCGCGGAAGTTCCTCTGAGCCTGCCGTCGAAGCTCATCGCGCAGCGTCCCGATGTACGCGCGGCCGAGCAGCAGTTACGGGCCACGAATGCAGAGGTCGGTATCGCGGTGGCGAATCGCCTGCCGCAGTTCTCGATCACGGGTGCGGTCGGCGGCAATGCGAGCATTTTCAGCCAGATGTTCAGCTCGGGAGGTCCGTTCTGGAACATCGTCGCAAGCGCCTCGCAGACGCTGTTCGACGGCAACACGCTGCTGCATCAGCAGCGCGCTGCCGAGCAGGCACTCCTACAGTCCGCGGCGCTCTATCGTTCCACCGTGTTGTCGGCCTACCAGAATGTTGCCGATACGCTGCACGCCATGCTCGCCGACGCCGACGCGCTCGGCGCGGCCGTCGTGATCGAGCGGGCGGCGAGGCAGGAGAGGGATCTCACGCAGGCGCGACGCGCCGCCGGCTACACCGATTACCTGACCGAACTGACCGCCGAGATGACTTATCAACAGGCGGTGCTCGGCCTCGCCCAGGCTCGTGCGCTGCGCTTCGGCGACACGGCGGCGCTGTATCAGTCCTTGGGCGGCGGCTGGTGGAATCGCCCGACCGGCGCGCCTTGATGTGTGACGCCGCGTGCTAGAATGACGAACCTGCATTCGGGCATGGTCAGCGTTACCACGATGGGGTCTTGCGTCATGGTTTCCCGCGCAAAGCGTATCCTGTGCATCGAGGACGATCCGGAGACTGCCGCGCTGATCACGGAGGATTTGCAGGAGCGCGGGTTTGCGGTGACCATCGCCTTGGACGGTGAATCCGGTTTCGAAATGATCTTGAGAACCACCCCGGATCTCGTCCTGTGCGACATCAGCATGCGCGGGATGACGGGTTTCGAGGTGCTCGAGCGCCTGACCGCGCTCGCGCCGCAATTCGAGTCCCTGCCGTTCTTGTTCGTGACCGCGCTCGCCGATCGCGAGACGGAGTTGCGCGGACGCCGGCTCGGCGCCGACGACTACGTCACCAAGCCCATCGATTTCGAGGTCCTCGCAACGATCATCGGAGCGCGCCTCGCCCGCGTGGCGCGCAACGAGGTATGGTCCAGGTCCGTCGATCTCAACGATCGGGAGGTGCAGAGCCTCACCTGGTCGGCGCGCGGCAAGACCTCCACCGAGATCGCCGTGATACTCGGCTTGAGCAAACGCACGGTCGATTTTCACATCGAAAATGCCTGCCGCAAGCTCAACGTCGCGACGCGTATCGAGGCGGCCGTGAAGGCGAGCAGCGGCCGGCTGATCGAACCCTAGCGAGTTCGATGCCATGGCCGCGGTAGCACAAAAATCCGATCCGGCGCCGAGTTGGCTCGAGTGGTTGCAACCGAATTCCATTCGTGTGCGCCTGTCGGCGATCTTCGCGTTGCTGTTCTTGATCGTGATCTCGCTCGGCCTGTTCGGCATCGAGCGGCTGGGCGACGTGAACCGCGCCTCCGTGGCGATACGCGATCACTGGCTGCAGGACGCGCGCATCTTGGGCGACCTCAATAATTACATGTCCGACTACCGCACCGCCGAGGCGACCCGGTTGCTGTCGAACACGCCGATCGAGCTCGCGGCCAGCGAGAAGGAGTTGATGGCCCTCGCGGTGACGGTCGCACGCCATCAGACCGATTACGAGAGTGCATCTCAGGACGATGAGGACAAGGCGTTATACAGCTTGTTCGCACAACAATGGCAAGCCTACGAGGCGATCGCCGAGAACGTCTTGCAACTCGCCCGTGTCGGCCGCAACGCCGATGCGGTCGTGATGTACATGACGAGTTCGCACCGTGCTTTCGACCTTGCAAGCGACACCCTCGGGCGTCTCACCAACCAGACGCTCACTAAGGCCCACGCCGCCGGTGCGCGCGCCGCATCGACCTACGAGCACGCGCGCACCTTGATCGTCATCGCGATGCTGTTCGCCGGCTCGATCTTGATCGGCGGCATCGTCTATTTCACGCGCTCGATTTTCAATCCCCTGCTGGATCTCGCCAAGCGCATGCACGCGCTCGCAGAGCAAAATACCGACATCTTCGTCCCGGGCGCCGACCGCGGTGACGAGATTGGCGAGATGGCCCGCTCGATCGAGGTGTTTCGCGATAATGCGATCGCGCTCACGAACAGCCGGCGCCGCCTCGTCGAACAGACCGCGAATCTCGACGAGGCCTTGGAGAACGAGCAGCGTCTCACCGTGAAGCAGCGCAACTTCATCTCGATGACGTCGCACGAATTTCGCACGCCGCTGACGATCATCGACGGGCACGCGCAGCGCCTGATCAAGATCAGCGATCGGATCAGCGGCGCGGAGATCGCCGAGCGCGGCTCGCGCATCCGTAGCGCGGTCTTGCGCATGACCAGCATCATGGAAAGTCTGCTCGAAGCCTCGCGCCTGCTCGACGGTCACGGTGTTTTTCAGCCTTCGGATCTCGATCCGCGGGCGCTGTTGCACGAAGTCTGTCAGACGCACCGTGAGGCGGCCCGCGGCACCAATATCGCCGAGCATTACGATTCCCTGCCCGCGACCGTGCACGGGGACTCGAAGCTGCTGTTCCACGCGTTCAGCAACCTGATCGCGAACGCGGTCAAGTATTCCGGAGCCGGCAGCCCGATCGAGTTACGCGCCGCGGAAGAGGGCGGGCAGTTGCTCGTCCGGATCACGGACTATGGCATCGGTATTCCGATGCGTGATCGCGAACACTTGTTCGAGCGTTACTATCGGGGCGCGAATGCGGCCGGTATCGCTGGCACGGGAGTCGGGCTACATTTCGTCGCCATGGTCATGATGCTCCATCGCGGCGAAGTCACGGCCGAGAGCGTCGAGGGCGTGGGCTCGACGTTCATCGTGCGCCTGCCGGCGGCGAGATCGGCAGTCAACGTACACGACGCAGTGAAACGCAGCTTCGCCTGACAGCCCGGAAAGTCGACGTTGAGAGGTTGAAAAATAGTGGCGTACGCGCGTGGATTGTGGGTCATGGCGGCCGGTGTCGCCGCACTGTTATGCGCTTGCGGGCGCCACCAGGCGGTGCCCGCGTCGGCGCCCGAGCCCCTTCGACCCAGCGCCGCCATGCCGGCCAGGCTCGACCATGGGCGTTTCAGGAATCTGCTCGTCATGATGCCGGCGGGCGAGCCACGCAGCTTCGTCTTGCTGCTCTCCGATGGCGCGGGTTGGCAGGCCGGGGACGAGGCAGCGGCACGCGAACTCGTCGGCAGCGACGCGATGGTCGTCGGGATCGACCTCGCGAGCTTGACCGCGAATCTGCACGCCGATGGCAACACTTGCGTGTTTCCCGACGGGGATCTCGAGAATCTGAGCCATTTCGTGCAGGCTTATTATCGTTTGCCGACCTATCTCCCGCCTTTGTTGGTCGGCATGGGCGAAGGAGCCGCGTTCGTCTACGCCATGCTCGCCCAGGCCCCGCAGGACGTGTTCGCAGGTGCATTGAGCCAGGGCTTTTGTCCGCGACTCAGCTTGCACAAACCCCTGTGCACCGCAGCCGCGCAGCACTTCATCGGCCGTACCGAGCCGACGGGCGGCTTCGAACTCCTGCCGACCAGCGCCTTGTCCGGTCCCTGGACGCTCACGCCGGGACCGGCGTCGACCTGTCCGCCGGCAGCCGTGGAACGCTTCGCCGCCGCGATTCCCGGCACCGTGGTCCTCGGCGAACCGATGCCGCTCGCCACCGCGTTCACGCAATTGGCGGCCCGCACGCTACACAAGCCGCTGCCCCTGCCGCCCGCCGTGCTCGGCGATTTGCCGGTCATTGAAGTTCTGGCCGACCCGGGCAGCGCGCTGACGGACGAATTTGCGCTCATGATGTCCGGCGACGGCGGCTGGGCGGGACTCGATCAGGGTGTGGCGGCAGCGCTCGCGGCGCGTGGCATCCCGGTCATCGGCCTCGATTCGCTGCGCTACTTCTGGACCGCGCGGACTCCGGCCGGTGTTGCTGCCGACACCGATCGGTTGATTCGCTATTACACGGCGCATCTGGGCAAATCGCGGGTGCTGTTGATCGGCTATTCGCAGGGTGCGGATGTGCTGCCGTTCGCGGTCAATGGCTTGCCGGCGGCGAGCCGTTCGCATGTCTCTCTCGTGGCCGAGCTCGGAATCTCGGCCCACGCGCTGTTCGAGTTTCACCTCAGCAATTGGATCGGCGACGACGATTCGGGTCCGCCGACCTTGCCCGAATTACGCCGCCTTGCGGGCACACCGCTACTGTGTGTCTACGGGGCCGACGAAGACGACTCCCCCTGCAGGCTGCTCGGCGCCGGCGCTGCGACGGTCGTCCGCCTGGCCGGGGGGCACCACTTCGACGGGGACTATCAGGGCCTCGCGCGCACGATACTCTCGGCGGCAAAGCTCTAAATTACGCCAGAAGCCTCCCGAACGCCCAAATCTCCGCAATTTTTTCGACACACGCAGGTTGGCGTGTCAGAATCCGCGCCCTGTTTTGTTCTTATGGAAGTCTGCTTATGGCCCGTACCACCCCACTTTCCGATATTCGCAATATCGGCATCATCGCCCACGTCGACGCCGGCAAAACGACGACGACCGAGCGCATTCTGTATTACACGGGCCGCAAGCACACGATCATCGACATCCACGACACCAAGGATCTGAAGACTTCGACGACGACCGACTACCTGGAACAGGAGCAAAAGCGCGGGATCACGATCCAGAGCGCCGCCGTTTCGGCCTTCTGGCGCGACAAGAAGATCAATCTGATCGACACGCCGGGACACGTCGATTTCACGATCGAGGTCAACCGCTCGCTGCGCGTGCTCGACGGAGCCGTGGTCGTGTTCGACGGTGTCGCCGGCGTCGAGCCGCAATCGGAGACGAACTGGCGCCTGGCCGACAACTACGGCGTGCCGCGCATTTGCTACGTCAACAAGATGGATCGCAGCGGCGCGAATTTCCTGCGCTGCGTGGACATGATCAAGAAGCGTCTCGGCGCGCGCCCGCTGCCGATTCAGATCCCGATCGGGTCCGAAGACAACTTCAAGGGCATGGTCGACCTGGTCGAAATGAAGGCCTTGGTCTGGGATTCGGACGACAAAGATGCCCAGTGGCAAGTCCTCGACTGGAGCGACGATCTGGCCGACAAACTCGGCATCACCGTACCGTCCGACCGCAACCTGCTCGCCTCGGTGCCGAAATTCCGCACCGAACTCGTCGATACCTGTCTCGAACAGGACGACGCCGCGATGGAGGCCTTTCTCACCGACGGTACCGTGCCTTCGCCCGAGCTGCTGCGCAGTGCGCTGCGCAAGGGCACGCTGAACTCCGCATTTACGCCGGTGCTGTGCGGTTCCTCGTACAAGAACAAGGGCGTGCAGCAGGTGCTCGACGCGGTCGTCGACATCCTGCCCGCACCTACCGACGTGGCGTCGATCAAGACTGTGGACGCCGACGGCGAGCCGATCGGCGAACGCAAGTGTTCCGACGACGAACCTTTCTCGGCGCTTGCCTTCAAGGTCATCAACGACGCGTACGGCGCGCTGACCTTCGTGCGCGTGTACTCCGGCGTGCTGGTCAAGGGCGCATCGGTGCAAAATTCGACGCGCGGCAAGCGTGAGAAGATCGGCCGCATGGTCGAGATGTTCGCGAAGGAAGCCAATCCCGTCGAGGAGGCCCGCGCCGGTGACATCATCGCGCTCGTGTCGCTCGCCGACACGGAGACCGGCGACACGCTGTGCGACTCGGCGAACCCGGTCGTGCTCGAGCGGATGCGCTTCCCGGATCCGGTGATCAGCGTCTCGGTCAAGGCCAAGAACAAGGCCGATCAGGAGAAGTTCGGCGCCGCTCTCGGCAAGATGGTGCGCGCCGATCCATCCTTGCATCTCGAAACCGACCGCGAAACCGGGCAGACCATTCTGCGCGGCATGGGGGAGTTGCATCTCGAGGTGACGCTCGATCGCATGCGCACCGAGTTCGGCGTCGAGGGCATCATGGGCGAGCCGCAGGTTGCATACCGCGAGACCTTCACCAAGAAGATCAACGAGCAGTACATTCACAAGAAGCAGACCGGCGGCTCGGGCCAGTTCGCGGAGGTTTGGATCACGTTCGAACCGCTGGAGCGCGGCAAGGGCTATGAGTTCGTCGACGAGACGGTCGGCGGCTCCGTGCCCAAGGAGTACGTTCCCTCGGTCGACAAGGGACTCAAGATCCAGAAGGAGGACGGCGTACTCGCCGGCTACCCCACCGTGGATTTCCGTGCGACGCTCACCGACGGCAGCTACCACGACGTCGACTCGAATGCGCTGACGTTCGAAATCGCCGGCAAAGCCTGTTTCCGTGAGGCGATCCGCAAGGCCGGTCCCATCCTGCTCGAGCCGGTGATGAAGGTCGAGACGGTCACGCCGGGCGACTACCTCGGCGACGTGATCGGCGACATCAACCGCCGTCGCGGCTCTATCCTCGATCAGCTCGAACGGGGCACGAACATCGCGGTAGTCGCGACGGTGCCGCTGTCGGAGATGTTCGGCTACATCGGGCATCTGCGCGGCATGACGAGCGGCCGCGCGTCCTACACGATGGAGTTCTCGCACTACGATCCCGTGCCGCGCAACGTCGCCGACGAGGTGATCGCCGAGAAGGCGAAGGCTAAGGCGACGGCTTGAGCGCGGTTTGCGGGTCGGGCGGCGGCGCCGTGGCCGGCAGCGCGGCCGCGGCCTGCGTCGCCATCTTCAGCGCCCGCAAATAGCGGTAGGATCGATAGCGGTAGGGCCTGGCTTCCAGGCCCGGGCCGGGCAGTGCGGCTGCGCCGACGGCTGCGAGCGCATCGAGCGTCTGCGGCCGGTCTGACACTAAGTTCCAGTGCTGCTGCGGCGCGGCGTGTCCGGTGGAGGAGAGGGCCTGCTGCAGTGCCTCCCCAAGCATGCCTCGCTCGACGGCGTGAATCACATAGCCCTCGTTGACGACCGCGGCCGCGTGCAGGCCCAGCTGCTCGCAGAGATGCTGCCGTGCGCCGACGCTAGCCACCGCGGCCTCGCGTGCCGCGCGTACGTCCGCTTGCAGGGCTTCGCTCACGCTGCCGCACTCACTCTGCAAGAGGGGTCGATCCGCATGCCACGCCTCCGGCGGGCAAGCTTTGTCGCCGGGCTGGAGAGCAACGAACGGATTGATTTCGTAGGGATAGATGCGGCACACGAGCGGTCGCCGCGGATGAATCACACAGCGCAGATCGGCGCTGAGATTCGGGCAGGCGCCGACCAGATCGGCGGCGAGGATGACGCTGACACGTACCCGCAACAAGCCGCTGCGCGCCATGAACGAGCGGGCGCGTCGATAAGCCGACTCCGCATGCTCCGCCGGCGGTTCGACCGGCCAGGGCATCGCGACGCAGAGAACCTCGACATCGTGGCCGTCGTCGATCCAGGTCAGCGCTTCCTCGAGCGTCAAGGGCAGATGCAGATCGCGGCAGCAGCGGCCGCACATCGTGCAATCGAAGTGAAGCTCGTGGGGCATGAAAGATGATGGCATGATCGCCATGACGAAGCGAGGATGAAGTCCATGGGTGCGAGTAAAGTGATCGAGGGGCAGCAGCGCGGCTGGATCGTGCCGATCGGCGGTGCGGAAGACAAGGATAATTCGCCGCAAATCCTGCAGCGCTTCGTCGCACTCGCCGGCGGCAGCGAGGCCGACATCGTCGTCATTCCGACTGCGAGCGTCGTGCGCGCCACGGGTCCCCGGTACGAAAGACTGTTCACGGACTTGGGGGCGGCGCGGGTCGCTTCCCTGGATTTCGACACGCGGCGCGACGCGGAGGAGCCCGGCCGAATCGAGCGTCTGGAGCGGGCCACGGGCGTCTTTTTCACCGGCGGCAATCAGCTGCGTCTCTCGACCTTGATCGGGGGGACCTCGGTCGCCCGCACCATCCGCAGGCGCAATGCCGCCGGCGCCCCCGTTGCCGGCACGAGTGCCGGCGCCGCCTTCATCAGCGAACACATGATCGCCTTCGGGGATGAGGGCAGCACGCCGATCGCGGGCTCCGTGCGTCTCGCACCGGGTTTGGGGCTCACGAACAGGTTCATCATTGACCAGCACTTCCGCCAGCGCGACCGGCTCGGCCGGCTGCTCACGGCCTTGGCCTACAATCCTTTTGCCGTCGGCATCGGGCTGGACGAGGACACGGCGGCGTTCATCGGCCCGGACAACACCGTCCACGTCGAGGGTTCCGGCGGCATCACGGTCGTCGATGCGGCCGAGGTCAGATTCTCCTCCATGGACAGCATCAAAGAGGGCCGGCCGGTGTGTCTGCTCGGAGTGAAGCTGCATATCCTCACGAAGGGTGCTACGTTCAACCTGCACACGCGAGAGGCGGATGCCGGAGATCTGAATCACGCCAAGACCTAGCGAGGGAACGATGCGAATTCTGGAACGTAACGTCTATGTTGGGCCGTCTCTCTATGCCCATTTCCCCGTCATCAAGGTGCTGCTGGATCTCGGACCCCTCGAGGCCTGGCCCACGGCACGGCTGGGAGCGCCGTTCGTCGACGGCCTGATCGCGGCCTTGCCCAATCTGCAGGAGCACGGCTGCTCCTATCGTGAGCCCGGGGGACTCGTGCGCCGCATGCGCGAGGACGAGGGCACCTGGCTCGGACACGTGTTCGAGCACGTCGCGATCGAGTTGCAGAACATCGCGGGCGAAGACGTGAGCTTCGGCAAGACGCGCAGCACCGGCACGGTCGGCGTCTACACGGTCGTTTACGAATACGCGCAGCGCGACGAAGGTATCGCGGCCGGCGAACTTGCGATCCAGCTGCTGTGTTCCTTGCTGCCGGCCGAGTTGCGTCCGACGGACGCCGTGCCGGCCGGATGGAACTGGGAGGAGCAGCGCAACGAGTACATCCGGTATGCCCAGCGCCGCGCTCTGGGGCCGTCGACAGCCTCCCTGGTCAAGGCCGCCGAGGAGCGCAACATTCCCTGGCTGCGCTTGAACGAGCAGAGCCTCATTCAGCTCGGTCACGGCAAGTTTCAGCAGCGTATCCAGGCGACCGTGACAGGCCGCACGAGCCATATCGCCGTCGAACTCGCGCAGGACAAAGAGGAGACGAACAAGATCCTCGCCAACTGCGGCCTGCCCGTACCGCGCCAGGAATTGGTTCGCAGCGCCGACCGCGCGGTACGCGCCGCCGAGCGCCTGGGTTTTCCCGTGGTGACGAAGCCCTACGACGGCAATCATGGCCGTGGCATCTCGATCGGTCTTGTTTCAGCCGACGAAGTTCGCGCGGGCTTCGCGGCCGCGGCCGAGCATTCCGCCTCGGTGATCGTCGAGACCTATCTGCATGGCGATGATCACCGCCTGCTCGTGGTCAATGGTGAACTGGTCGCCGCGACCCGCCGCACCCCGGGGCGCGTGATCGGCGACGGCGTACATTCGATCCGCGAGCTCGTCGAAATCGTCAATCGCGATCCGCGTCGCGGAATCGGCCACGAGAAGGTCATGACCCGACTCGAATTGGACGCGCAGGCCGAGATGATGCTCGGCCGCCAGGGGCTGCAGCCCGATGCCGTGCCCCCCGCGGAGCAAGTGGTCTTGTTGCGCAGTACCGCGAACCTCTCGACCGGCGGCACGGCGACCGACGTCACGGACGTCATCCACCCGGACAATCGCGACATGGCGGTGCGGGCGGTTGCGGCGATCGGCCTCGACGTCGGCGGAGTGGATTTTCTCTGCCCCGACATCGCCGAGAGTTACAAGAACGTCGGCGGCGGCATTTGCGAGGTCAATGCGGCGCCGGGTTTTCGTATGCACGTGGCGCCGAGCGAGGGCACGCCCCGCGATGCGGCCGGCCCGGTGATCGACATGCTGTTCCCGCCCGGCGCGCCGGCGCGCGTGCCGATCGCCTGCATCACGGGAACGAACGGCAAGACAACGACCTCACGGATGCTCGCGCACATCGCCAAGATGGCCGGTTTCACGCCGGGCCTCACCACCACCGACGGCGTCTACATCGACGGCCAGCGCACCGTCGAGGGGGACATGACCGGACCGGTGGCGACGCGTATGGTGCTCGCCGATGCGCGCATCGACATCGCCGTGCTCGAGGTCGCCCGCGGCGGCTTGCTGCGCGCGGGTATGGGTATTCCGTTCGCCAACGTCGGCGCGGTGCTGAACGTTCAGTCCGATCATCTCGGCCTCAAGGGCGTGGACACGCTCGAGCAGCTCGCCGAGGTCAAGCGCGTGGTCGTCGAAGTGGCGCGCGACTGCGCGATCCTCAATGCCGACGACGAGAACGTGATCCGCATGTCGGCACACACGGAAGCCAAGCATCTTTGCTACGTGACCCTGAATCCACAACATGCCGTGGTCCGCGAGCACGTGCGCGCCGGTGGCCGTGCCTGTGCGCTCGAGGCGGGCGTGAACGGCCAGATGATCACGCTCTATGACAAAGGCCGGCACATTCCCTTGATGTGGACCCATTTGATTCCGGCGACGCTCGAAGGCCGCGCGCTGCACAACGTGCAGAACGCGATGTTCGCCGCGGCGCTCGCCTTCTCGCTGGACATGAAGCTCGATGCCATCCGGCAGGGGCTGCGCACGTTCGACAGCACGTTCTATCAGGCTCCCGGCCGCATGAACGTCTATGACGAGCATCCGTTCAAAGTCATTTTCGACTATGCGCACAATGCCCACGCGGTCGCCGCGATGACCGATCTCGCGGCTCGCCTCGACGTGCGCGGCCGGCGGATCGTGGTGCTCGCCGGTCCCGGCGATCGGCGCGACGAGGACATACGCGCGATCGCCGCCGCGGTCGCGGGCCGCTTCGACCACTACATCTGCCGCCGCGACGATGGTCTGCGCGGACGCGAGCCCGACGAAGTGCCGCGCATGCTCGCCGCCGTCTTGCGCGAACACGGTGTTCCGGAAGCCGCGATTGCGATCATTCCCGACGAGCAGGAGGCGGTCGCCGCGGCGCTCGCGATGGGTGAGACCGGCGATCTCTTGATGATCTTTGCCGATGCCCTGACGCGGTCCTGGAAGCAAGTGATCAAATTCAAAGCCGCCGGGGGCGACGCCGCGGCCGGCGCCGTGCGCGCCGCGGCCGGCGAGTCGGCCGAGCACGGCGGTGCCCGCAACGGCACCGGGAGCAACGGCACCGGGAGCAACGGCACCGCGGCCAACGGCGCCGCCGCCAACGGCGCCGCCACCAAGGGCGCCACGGGCCCGGGGGCCGGCTTGCCGAACCGCCACGATGATGCGGCTGTCGTATCCAAGGGCTTCGTCCG
>Ga0209208_10000147_pt1 | contig 76108 bp, 49 predicted proteins | sample S1TSphfallax_3_FD_187694 | JGI IMG/M metagenome (GOLD analysis project Ga0209208, IMG submission 187694) | Host-associated microbial communities from peat moss isolated from Minnesota, USA - S1T2_Fd - Sphagnum fallax MG (SPAdes) (version 2) | ecosystem: Host-associated > Plants > Peat moss >... | reverse complement strand
ATTGTTCTTATCCTGTTGGACGGTCAGATATGAGGAGACATTGTGACATTACCAATCAGTAGAGGGGATCTGGACGGCTGAGATTGGCTGGAAACATTGCAGGTTAGTTTTCTTCCTATTCCACTTGCCTGACAGCAATTTCTGGACGGCTCAGATTGCCCCAATGACACAAGCATAAGTACTTATAACTGTATTCTTCTTATATGCTCAAAATTAGATCTCTTTAGGTGAACAATTTAGGAGAAAATGAGGTCCTTTCAAAAATCTTGTCAGCGGAAATTAGGCTACATAGCAGACGTTTAGAATGTACTAGAGAATGTGGTCGGGCTCATTCTGCCATCTAGTGAGTCACTAGGTTGAGCCAAGCTCTAAGGATGAATAGGTCACAGAATGAACCCATTTGTGCCTTTCCAAGTGCAGAATCGGCACTTGGCATTACATTGAAATATTCTATATAATTATAGTTTTTTTCTTCTGTACTTATGAATAAAATCATTCTAGCACTTCTCTTATTATGGACTTGAAATTTTCTTGTCAAATTTGCATCATGCTATAAAATAGAGGAAAAAACACTCAGAAGTCCATAAAATTTTCCATCTGTAATTTTAAGACTTGAACCCATGTGCAAAAGATAACTCATTAAATTATTGGGTGGTTCAACCTATGAGAAGACCTTGACACTTATACAATTTGGTTGCACTCCTTGGCAGTGTGAAACCATGTTCTTTCCACCAATAGAAGTGATATCCAATGGAAGTGCACACTCATTTGTTAGTCACATGGAAATGTCTTTATATTTTCACCTTGCATAAGGGGAGGGGATGGCAAGTTGTCAATAGGTTTGATTACATACCACAAATTTCTACTCACCTTCCCAACCGCAATACTTGTACCACCCATTTCATAAATTTTAGCATAAAATCAACATGTGCCTTTAAACAACTTAAACATCAATTGAAGTATACCGCAGTACCTTTACCATTTCGACCACAATTTTTGAAAAATTAATAAAATTTGAATTTTTCAAAAATTTACTAGCTGTCATGCCAAAAGCATTTGAAATTTAACATTTGAAATTTAACATTTGAAATTTATGGATCGTTGCCTTGCATTCATTGTCCATTATGAAAGTTTCAAAGATTTTAATTTCAAGGTGTTGAAATTTTTGGATCATTGCTTTGTGCCCATTAGCACCTCGTGATCTACACTTCACATGATCATCACATTTTTTGGAGTTTGGACACCCACTACATTTGAAAGGCACTCAATTTGCAAACATCGATGAGGGTGAAAAAAATATGGTTTTCTTCTTTTACTAATAAGGTTTTGGTTTTTCAACCTTTTTTTTATGATGTGTAGCAAAAATAGGGAGCTCATTTTTGTAATTTGTTTTTAGCATTCTAGGAGCTAGATCTCATATCTATTTTCCAAACTTTGCAACTTTTTCCAATTCCTATGCTAGCATGACAATTGCATCCTTTCATTTGTTGCCATTGCTAATGTTGCACATTGAACTTTAATCTCTCCATGAACTCCTGAGAAAGAACATCATGGGATCAATAGTTGCTACCACATTGTTTTCTTTTGCATCCTTGATTGTCTGTCAAGCACTAGATCCTCCTTTGTAGCTTACAGTGGAGCAGTCCTTAACGATCTCTATGTGCACTAAGCATGGATGTTCTTCAAGGCAAAGAGATGGTGGGAGGAAAATTATCATGATGGCACATTTATAGAGCACAATTTTAGTTTTTTAGTTTTTTCAAGTTCTATAATGGTGATTTTAATGCATTTTTTTGGCTTTTTTAAACTAAAAATTACAATAAGATCTCAAAAACCTCAAACTTTTTTCAGATTTTTCAAGTTGAAATTTTATTGTCGAAAATAAAAACCTTGTTGTAAAATGGCAACTACATCCATGACTGTTCCCAAACCATTGGATCCTTTTTTGTACCTTGAAATTGAACAATCCTTAATGATCTCTACATGTGCTAAGCATGTATTATTAAACATGGTTCTTTTGTTAAGTAATAGGGGTTGACATGTGCGTGATTAGTATTATAACAACACTTCAATATTGATTTGACATTGGATCACATGTTTGTTGCCAACAAATATAACATCGATCAGCTTTTATGATTGCAGAAGTTTACAACTTGAAAAAAGATGAACGATGAACAAAGAAAGAGATGAATTCATTTTGCACTTTGCAACATTCTACAATAGAAAGTTCATATGTGTCATTGTAGCTATAGCTTCACAATCAAGTAATAGCATCAAAGTAATATCACCACTTGATGATTAAGTGGTCGATTCTTGTTTCATGTATTTTCCCTACATTTCTTTCATGAATGATCTCTCACTTTCACTTTCAATTTCCATTCAACATGTTATGCAATTATTATTTTTTAATCTTTTACTTTTTTTGTTAAATAGTTCAGTTAATTTTTTCAATTAAAGGGGCCAACATCATGGTCTTTTTTCCAAAGAAATGGATTAATCAAGCAAGCTCTTTTGGGTCAAAACTCGTAATTAGGAGCCAAAAAGATTACTTTGGAAAATGACTACAAGTTTTTTTCCCCAAAAATAACTTTTACATGCAAATGAAATTTTGAATGAATTTCTTTGTAACTTGTTTTAAGAAATATTAAAAATTTCCCCAATGCATCAAATTTTTTTTAATAGTCATTATTGAATAAATATGAATATAAATATATGTGTGCAAATTCCTTATAAATTCGATGTTTCATCTTGAAAAATGATCAAAATTTTAAGTCATCACCAAAAATTAAATTTTCACATTCTTTAGTTTTATTATACTTTAAGCTATAATTTTTTTTCATACATCATGTACATTATAACCCATTTATATGTGGTAAAAGACTTTTGAAGCTTTGAAATTCTAAAGCAATTTTGAAACATGTTTTGAACTTTTAAAGTTTTTGAATTTCACATTAAAAATTTATGAATTTTTTTTAATGTGGTTAATATGTTCTTATCATTTATATTTTTTCAATGAAAATTCTTTTATTTTATGAGCCCTTTTGATAGTCCTTTGCAAAATTGACTCCATGTGACAGATGTACATTTTCAAACATCTTAAATTAAAACCAAAATTTAAAATTGGATTATGATTTTTTACTCTAAGTTCTTAAACATTCACATGAAGGAAAAAAGACTAACTTATTAACATTATTTTGATTTTATATGAAAATTAAAAAATATATATTTGAATTTTGATTAATTATGTTTAACATCCCACACCTTTTTTGGCTCCTTGTTATGTGTTTTGACCCTCTAGCTTGCTTTACTCTTATTCACTATCCTATCATTCAATTAAACCTTTTTATTGTAATGTTTAGAACATTATAAAATGGTAAATGTTAAATCCTGAAAATTTTAATGAACACCATTCTATTTCTCCATTAACTTACACTAAAAATGATGATGCAATTGCAACAATTGTAGAATCTATTATGATGGTGTAGTAGTAGTAGTTGCACAAGTTGGTAGCAATGTAAAAATGTTTTTCTTCCATGTAGTTAACATCAACTTTGTAACAATAGTATCTCCTAGATTAATAGTAGTAGTTACACAAGTTGGCAATAATAGAACAATGTTTTTCATCATTTTAGTAGTAGGAGTTTTTTTCTTCCTAGCTTATGCACACATCCTTTGTCTTGTTCTTGATGGCTTTGCACATGAGGTTGGTGGTGTAGGTTAGAGCTAGTTTCCAACAACCATTGACATTGACATTACTAGATCAATGTCAATATTAATCTCTTTAACAACTTCCACATTTGTTGGTTCCTTGAAAGGGGTGTTGTAACACTGGCTTCCATTGCTACAAGCTAAAATGTAGGTAAAAAAGCTTTAGTGATACATGTCTTGTCACATCCCTTGATAATTGTCTCTTTTATGGCTTTGACCTTTGTCCATGTTAAATGTAACCAATTGTTAATCCTATACTTTAGGTTGCTCATCTTCAAGTCTACCTTTGGTTTTTGCCATCATTTACTTGGTCTTTGATGGTTTTAGAATTCCATGAATTAAAATAAACCTTGAATGCATGTTTCAATGGTTTTTGCAAGATCAAATTTATTGGTTAAAGTTCGTCTATGCAATTAGTAGGAACAAAAATTAACAAGATGTTTGTATGCTCTTTTTTTATCCAATTACAAAATTCTTCATTGATGTGAATGCTTCAACATTTTGTAATCCATACCATCGTTTATTCCTTCTTTAACCCTAAAAACTAGATTTGGGATTATAGGTAGGGAGGGAGGAGTTTTTTCACAAATTGTTTGGTTGTTTCCAACAATGGAATGAAAACACAATCAAGTAAACAAGTTAGTGTACTTTTATGGGTTGAATTACAAGTATATTAAAATATCTCATCAAATTATCAAACATGTCATTTGGTTGGGTAGAAAGATTGAAGTTAATATGGTTATTGATATTATGTGAAAAAATATGATAAAGACGTATTTAATCAAGAGTTAAATAAGATTATTGTGAATGAAAATAGGTGCAGGTAAGTGTCCTATTTCATAAAAATAGATATAAGTATATTAAAACAATGTTTAAATCAAATAAAATAAAATGGGAGCCTTAAAGTATACCATAGGTTTTGTGAAAACATGTTATTTAAAAATGTTATATTTGGTTTTTGCAAATAAAGTAAGTTTAAGACATTTAAATTTGTAATTTTCAAACGCATTATTTACACATTTTTATGATGTAATTGCTTTTCATTTTTATGAAATCTACATTCTTATGATGTCAATTGAGGCTCCATGGTTTTGGATTATGGTTGAAATAGTCTTTGAATTATTTTCATGCTTAAATGTGAAAATCATTGCTTTTGAATTAAAGAAGACTACTTTTGTGGTCTATTTGATTATGCTTTCACCTGATGACCAATGAATCATTTTCATTAAAAATAAGATCCCAACCATTACCATTACTATTTGGTGGTAGTGTCCTAGGTGTAGAACATGTAAACATTGTCCATGGTGGAAATAGGTTTCCAACAGCATTAGATGAGACAAGCATTATCACTTGCCTCTTGTCCTCCAAACCTAGCATTTGCACATGTTTGGTTCCTTTTGGCTCCCAAGTTTTTTCACCACCATTAGGAATTAAATGGACTCTAATTAATTTGATCATTGTTCACAACAAGTGCAAGTGGAATGGAATATGTTTTTATGAGAGAAATAGTTCTATAAGCCATGGTTGCCTTGAATAAACCAATTTGGTGGGAATTTGTATACAATAATGGTCGCCATTTGGTAAGTCCAACACATGTATTGTTTCATGAATTGTTTTGACCATTTTCTTTTGACATTAAATCCTCCACGTCCAAGTTTAATGAATTGAGGGGCAAGAGATTGTATGATACCTTTGAAAATGGGTTGCACTTGATCCCTATTGATAGTGGTTGACTAGCTTTCCCCATCTTCTATAGGACACAAGTCATCTCATTACACAATTCAAGATATTCCTCAAGCTTTGGCAAGTTCTGTTTTGGATTTTTCATAGTTGTTCTACGTTGGGCAACTTCCATGTAATTTTCTTTCAATTAACCTTCTTTTGTGAACCATTCCCACATTATTGGTCAACTTTGCATAAGGATTAAACACTCTTGATGATTTGTAATCATTGTGCAAAAATGTTAAGGCGATTTTGTTATTTTCATATTTCTTCATTGCAACTAGTATTTGGGGCCAAAGATTTGGCTGAAACCAATTTTGATACACCCCTCATTTCTTTCTAAGTTTTGAAGGCCTCTTGCTTTCATCATCTTGTTTTTTGATCTGATGTTCACTCAAAATCCTCCCATTATGTTGGATTCTAGGCTTGCCAACTGGGTAATTCTCTTTTTGCACATTACATGATGTTGCTTCCTTGTTGCTTTCTCTCATTCGTGCAAGCTCCCTCTCCACAAATTGCATCTTCTCCTCACTTGAATTTGTTTGAAACAAACTAGTAATGCACCTTTGTCCCTTGTTCTTAGCCATGTTGCACAATGTTGAAACTAATCTAAATTGAAAGAGCATAAGATTTGCTAGGGGGAAAGGAGTGTGGAAAGAAGAAAGGAAGCTTAGGAAATGCAAGAAATGCCAATTGAATTGCAATAACAAGAAGTACCAAGTACATACCCTAAATGATCACAATTGGCTCTTAGGGTCAAGTTTATCCGCATAGGTACCTATGTAACTATTGTAGGCACTATAATATGCCAAAATATTAGTTTTTTCTTTTTTTAAATGATTTAAAAAAAATTTGATTGGAGGGCTGAAATAAATTGATTTTTTAAAAAATAATTTATTTTCCCTAAGCATTAAGAAATGGTAAAGGTACTATGGTATGTATATATACTCAAATGGTAGGTGCCAGCACTTTGATTAACAACTAGGCTAGGGTAGGTATTTTGATTTCTATATCTTATGGATGCTCAAAATTGGAGTATTCAGACAAGGTGGACAATGGTATTGTACTATAATACTTGCACATCCCATTCTTAAAATTTAAGCATACAATCATCACATACATTTAAACAAATTGTTTGTCAAGGGAAGTATATAGATATAAACAAAGTTGGCAGGCGCAGCCATTATTGAGTAAGAATTAGGTTGGGTTGGGTATTTTGGTTTTTTAATATCCTATGCGTCCTCCTCTGTGTTGGAGTATTCAGACAAGGTGGACGGTGGTATTGTCAATATTTCTGAGTTGACATTGCTTTTGATCATATATAACTTCACACACATGTTTGGTAATCTGCCCGGACAACAATTTAACACGTGTTGAAAGGCACAATGCTTATAAATAATAATACTTAGTCATTGAACAAACTCTCACAAAGGAACTTAAGTCATCCGCAACTTAAGTCCCACAAGTGGACTGTTAACCACCTTTTATATGATGGGAGTCATTTTGGCAGTGCTCACATTTATTCTATGGTAGATGGCATGAATTAATTTGTAATGGGTCTGCGAGTGGGTGGACGGATGCACATGGGACGTATGGTTTCCAGTTGTTGGTGTTCTCTTGGACTTAGGTGACTACCTTTAACTGGTTGGATTTTCCAATGTGACACCATTTGCTACACACCAAAAACTACAAGCTCTTACAAAAATTTCTGTTCAAGCCATGTCTGCATCCATCCTATGGGTTAAGTTGTGTACTACAAGACACTTCAGTCACTCCAAATTTGTATTTAATGATAGCTCATGTTCATTGCTTTGAACTGAAGGGGATGATTGTACTAAAATGAAAGCAAGAGCTCCCAGAATCGAGGCTCATTCAAGTACCTGACAATTGGTTAAATGTCTGTATCATAACCCTTTAAGAGTATCTTACTTGGTCCACAGGCACAGAATATTACTGCCAATTTTACCCTTTTCCCATCAATTGTAGCGTCTTGTATTATATATATAAGTATACGGAAAAATAGAGTATGATGGCGATATGGGAAACCAAAACCCTCCTGATTCCTAGTAGTATCAAAGCATGTAGGTTGACTATATGTTTTCAAAGTCCAAAGTTGGAACCGACCACCTTTAGAAGATGATTTCAATGATTCCATGAACTTAGTACTTTTTGTTTCCATTAGCAAAGCAAAAGGAAACCTTTTGTGAAGTGGCCTGTGTGTGCTTTAGATGGTTGCATTTTTTTACAAACAATTTACTCACATTTGACCTGCAAATCAAATAATATTATACAACTTTCCATGGTCCACCTCCTTCCAAAACTGACATTAACAAGACCATTGTTAGAAAGTTGTTCATGGGGTGACCCTTACCGATATTTGATTTTCAAGGACAGGACTCTTTTGGGACCTTGACTTCTTATCTTCGTAGTATGAAAGCAACAATGCCAACGGTTTGTCATTCTACTGTGGTTGACAAAGTCCTTCCTTACTAACATGTACCCAACCTGAGCTTTTGACAAACAAATTGAAGGGGAAGGAGTCCTGGACTGTAGGACGCTTGTGTAATGTTATTATTATGAAAATTTAGACTGAATTATTGAAATTTCAGAACTGAAAAATAAAAAAACTTGTGCTTATCTTTCTGTCATTTGCATAATTGATACTCACTGATAGTGCAAAACAGAGTGGAGCCCAAGTCTGACTATTTTGAAAATTTGAACAAACCAAAAGTATGAACCCCATCTTTGCCCATAATCAGTACTATTACTATTTAAAGTTGATGGCCACTAATAATTTATTTCTTAAGAAAACCCAATCTTTCCTAGAAAGGAAAAAAAGATGAACTAGGATATAGTAAACAAATGTGGTGCAAAAATGAAGTTTACTTTTGTAACTGGAACCAATGAGAGCTGACAAAGTGGACGGTATAAAAGGTTTTTTTAAGAGAAAAATATCCCGCCAACCCCACTTGACTGCTAATATTAATTAAACTCGCCCAAAAGTAAGTACCTTTCTTTTTCTACTGACACCTGATTGGTTCAGACTTCAGACCCTGGTTGGAAAAAAAAAATTAAAAAAGCTGCCAGCAAGGCCGTTTTAAAGTTACAGTCAGATAACAGGGTACTATAAGAAAGAAAAAAAACCCAGTCAATTTTTTTGAGCTCACTAAATTTCTAATCCTTCTCCGTTTCTTCCCAGTAATCTGCAAGTGAGATTAGTAAGCAACTAAGCTAGAAGTCTCGGTAATTAGTAACAAACTAATCACGACTCCGTTTGTTTGTCGTCTATACGGTCAGCAAGCCAATTTTCTGGTTCCAGTCAGGTCACAGGTGTCATGGAGTAACAAGAAAAAAGACTTAGTCAATTTTCTGAACTCCATACTAATGAGTGTGCATCTTTTTCTCACTTTCTTTCTTTGTCAGTACTCTCCAAGTGAGACTAGTAACTAACTAATAAGTCAAGTCGCATTAGTTAGTGAGGAACAACTAATCACGACTCCGCTACTTTGTCGTCAGTGTAATTTTCTAATATGCAGTCAACGTTTTTCTGTTGGGGCGAAATTTCGCACTGCGGCAGTGAAAAAAAAATCCCACACGTGAAAGGTACCAAGGATTTGTTTTTTGGGAAAAAAATGTGGCCATATTTTGACTCAAAAAGGTCTGAAGTCGCCGTATTTATACAATAGATTCTTGGAAGTCGCCAGAACAAAGATGGATTAAAAAAAATTCTCTACTTTCGGTTTTGGCATCTAGCCAAATCTGGCTCAGTCCTCTTGTATCGCCTCTCCCCCATAACTTAACAAAACTAGAAAAAAAATTAGAGAAAAAAGAAAAAGAAAAACCCTGGTTACAGTCAGGTAACACGTGTTACTGAAAGAAGAAAACAAATTTATTTTTAGACAGTTTTCTGAACTCACTACTGATAAGTGCATCTTCTTCTCAGATTCTTCCTGAGTAATCTCCAACTGAGATTTGTAACAGACTAATCACGTCTCCGCTTGTTTGTCGTCTGAGAGAGAGAGAGAGAGTGTGTGTGTGGGTTTTGTGCTTTTGTCGTTGTCGCTGTTTGTGTGAGTCCGTCGAGCTTCTTCTTCTCTTCGAGGATCGATGGACAGATACAGCTAGCGATCTCGAGATCATGTGCCGATGCTTGCTGCTGTAGCAAGTTTGGAGCCTTGTCTCAATCCAGTATTAAGTTGCACACTAGAATATTGGCGCTACGAGAAGCTGATGATAATGATGTTGTGGCTGTTTGACCTGGATGTTGTTGCAGGAGTACTACTGCGGTCATGTTGTGAGATCATCGGCGTTTCGAGAATGGATTTGACAAGTCATAATCAGCAGCTGAGCTCATAATTTTCAGTTAAAACAAATTTTCATGCAGGGACTTTGCAGATAGCCATATAATAGCTAGCTGACCGACAGTTACACTGCTCAGTTGTTAGAAAAAAAATGGAGTTTGATAGCCGGCTTTGTATTTCACCAGCCGAAGTCAGCTCGAACATGTGCGGCCGCCGCCTGCAACTTTGTGTAGTCGGCCACAGTCAGTTATAGCTTATGGATTTTATAACACATTCTAAGTGGAATAAAGAAGTCGGGGGGATCTCTTTCTCAAGCGCCTTTTCTTGGAACATGAGTAGTACTGATCTGCAACTTCAGCAGCAGATGCAAACTGTGAACATCATTATTATCATAGAGGATATGCCAGTCCCTCGAAGGAGCAGCTGCTAATCCACTGGCTTCCTGCAGTCGACGACGACGGGCCCTGAGCTGGAAAGATGACCAGCATGAAGATGTATGTCGACGTAACGGCCTACTAACCTGCTTGGCGTTGAATGATTTTATTGCCACTCATGTGTAGCATCAGCTAGACAACGAAATTGATGAGGCTCATTCATACAACTACAAGTGTTCTAGTTTTCTTTTCTGCAGTCTATAATATTATTTGAACAGCCGCGACTTTTATGTACCCTCGCAGTTCTGGTCTATGCAGTTACGATTCGCTAAGGTTTCTAAGAACAAACGTGTTTGATTGCTTGAGTGTAGGAAACGGAAGCTCATGTGTTCACTCATGAGCAGCATCTGAGGCTTGAGCCGGTCTGCTGATGATTTAAAGAAGCTGTGTTGCTGCAGGTGGAGCTTGTTGCAGATGAGACCTTCTAGAGTGGAGCTCGTGTGAATCATTCTTGAATCGAAATTTATACCTTTTCCTTATTAACACGCGAATGTCGACGACGTTGTTTCTGGTCATGTACTTGATCAATCCCGGAGTTCCGTAGCTTTGTTCTTCAGCTCTCCTCTTCGCTAGAGGTGGGTGAAACTTAGTTGTTGATCTCATGGTTTTGTTGAGCATGCTTCTGCGTTCGCAGTGTTCGATGTTCCTCATCTTTATAAAATTTCTCGAGAATCGATCGGAAGAGATGAGTTGAAGCTTATATACTATTGGCATTATGAGTCCGACCGCCTGCACGTTCCGGCTTATCTCCAAGCTACACAAGATATGATCCTATTTGTAGAATCTAGAGCTAATGCGCTCATGTCTGTGTTTGCATCAGTTGGAGGTGATGGAAGGTACGCCAGTCCTAGAACTACTACCCCAACGTCCTGAATCAGCAACCGCAGAGGAAGATTCTATCCTCCAGGTTGCAGTGAGCCCGGAGATGCCAATATTATTGGCAAATCCAATGAATCAAGCATTACTGGTCAGCTGGTTGAGGAGCCAGACACACCGCTCAATATTTACGGAGACAGATTAGGCTTATAGATCACGACACAAGGATCATATATAATTCTGCACAAAGACACAAAGAAGCCGCCAAGCATGTTATAAGCTGAAGAAGAACCGGTGCAAGCGGTGCTAGAATTAGCAAGCTTCCTGATGATCTTCCAACAAATTGATAACCAATAAGATTGAAGGTATGTCCGCACTAATAAATTTTTCTTCACTGGTGCTCTAAAGAGTTCACGATGATGTCTCAGAGCAAGACAAAACTAGTAGAGAAATTAGCTCTAAGAGCCTAGAAAAATATAGACTTGCAGGACTCCTGTCCTTGCACGATTAGTACAGAGTAAGACCGTGTCTGAGCATAGTTATAAGCATGAAAATATAGGCCAATTCTGTAGGCTGAACTTTGCGTAATCAGGCTTCAAAATTGCAATCAACCAAGTGCCGTGATCGAGTGATTAGGTGAGAACTAGCAGAAGAGGCAGTAGAAGAAGGTGCAGGTCGAGGTCATGAGCTACAGTACTCTGCTGACTAAAAAGCGATCGTGTTCACGAGTGATGATGACAAAGCCTGCTGTGAAGTACACAACTAGGCAATTCCAGTCGCTGACCCAGGAAAGGACAAACAACACTCACTCACGGGTCCAGCTTATTACTGCGAGTACTGCACCTGTACAGCTGCTGCAGCGCTGCTGCTCTTTTTCATCGTCTGTCGAGGGGGCGAAGAGTACGTTGGGACACTTTTTCTAACCGGCAGCAGGTGCTACTAGCTGCAGACTCTAGACAAACAAGCGGAACCTTTCAACTCGTAAGCTGTGCAGCTGGTGAGCCCGGCCACAATACAATATATATAACCTTGAAGTAGATCTTACCCTTGGCGAAGAGTCACCATGGAGTGTCCGTAAATCAAGCGACAATCCTGATTTCAAGGTACGGCTTCCCTTTCATCAATGCTTTGGGCAATGAACGAGAAAAAGGAATCCAGAGTTTTTAAGATTCTGATGCGACACAAGAAACTTTTTTTGGCATTCCCTGTAGGGAAAAGAGTGGAAACCTCTGACCAATTAAAGTTGAATTTAAAACAAAACACAGGGAAAGCTCTCGCTCCAAGGGAATCGTGGGACCAATACTTAAATGTTTTATCGAAATTTTACCATTTTGAAAAAGAGGGATCATTGTATAGTTGTCCCATTGTCATATTTGCATAGTAGAAATTCAAATTCTATTTACATGGTCCCACAGGGAATCCTAGAAAACAGTCTTATGCGACTTTGAGCTTGCGCAAGTGGGCTACAGCCTAGGTACTACGGTGTTCGATGAAAACCAAAAGGATTCTCGAGAGCTGGTAGGCACGTTAACCTGCGGTTAGTGATGGGGTTGTGCTGGGAAACGTATAACGTGACAGGAAGTGGGTAATGGTCAGGCCTCAGCGAGGTCTCGTACGCGCGCCGCCAAGTTAATGGTCGAGAAAGCATCGTTTCTCTCCAGCTCGCGGCGGTTGGCAGTTCTGTTCAGTCTGTCGCAAGCCGCGAGACGGATCAATGTGGGAGGAGGAGAAGCTGGCGGAACTGTGTCTGCAACAGTAGGAGGAGGAGAGCCTCATACTGGATCATGGGGACTTAGAATCGTTGACAACACTGAAGTCGAACTACTCGGAGATGCTGCAGAATCATTGGCAACCGTGGAACCCACGCAGGAGGAGGAAGGGGAATTAGCTGGGGAGTCCGCGTACTCATGGCCGTACTCGCGTGCTACAGGCAATCATTGCCACACTTTGATAGGTTCTTGGATTCCGCCGTGTCGCCCTCACGGAGGCGGAAATGATGATCATGAGCTGGAGCCATGCCCTCTTTCGGCGTTTCCTGGAACGCGGAGTCGAAAAAGGGAAAACTCCGATCACGGTGAGGACGAGTACGTACACTTCGGAGAGTCTTATACACTAGTGCACGGATGTGAGCAGTCAATTGGGCCCGAACATTGTTGGGAACCAGGTTCGGAGTCGACAGTGACCATCCCGGGAGATGAAATAAGAAAACAAGAGTCTCACTTCATGCAGCAGGCTGCAGAATCTAGTACTGCAGCTGACGCTAGTGGCTCCTCACAGCAGCAGGATGATGATCTGTCGATAGAGCACGTTGCCAAGCGAGGGAAGGTAATCACTGGAGGGAAGGATACTCGGCATCCAGTGTACCGAGGGGTTCGAAGACGCCCGTGGGGAATTTGGGTGACGGAAATTCGACGGCCAAAGAAGAAGACTCGTATCTGGCTGGGTTCGTTTGCGAGTGCCGAGATGGCAGCTCGCGCTTACGATGCAGCTGCACTCGCACTCCGGGGTCCTGGAGCCATTCTCAATTTCCCCAAATCTGCTTCCTCACTTCCTCGCCCTGCGGATCTCTCGGACAAGTCCATCCAAGCTGCCGCCACCGCTGCTGCGAACATCAGTCGTGCAACATCGTCTCCTCGAGGAGCCGCTAGTCCCAGATTAGTGTCCACAATAAGACCGGAGGTGAATGAGAATATTGGCGAGGGTTCATCATCCTTCAGGACTGCCTCTTCTCCACAGCAGTACGAGTTCCCCTCGAAACCAAGCAGCAGAACAGCTAGCAAGGACGTATTCAGCAAAGTTCTGGAAACGAAATCGTCGACTTCCAGTTCTTCTGCAGTTCATGCATTGGGAAGCACCCATTTATCACCTCGACCCAATTCACAGAAGCAGCTTATACCTGATGTAATTGTTTCTGGCCGTGCAGTAGGTAGCTCAACTAGTTCTGATGAAATAGCTGAAAGCAGCTTTGCAAGACCCCGAGATCCCCTACCGCCAAGGATCCCCGACACTCCAGTACTATCTCCAGGTGGGCCGGCGGCCGCAGCAACGTCGAGAAGTCCAAGGAAGGGGGTTCAAAGAAGACCAGAACATCAAATAGAATCGAAAGGCTTGGCTCCTGCTGGAAGCAGTCTAATGCAGCTCCAACCGGAGGCCGCTGGGTTTGCAGCCTCGCCTAGCATACTTGCAGCAGCCGGGCAGCAGCTGGTCACTAGTAGTCCTTGGGTTCCATCCCATACTCCATCATTGCGATATGCCAGAATGCAGGGATCATCATCTCATAGCCCGGATATCATTCCAATGCACCCGGGACTCACATTAAATAGTGATCAAGAGCTCCGGGATTCGGCACATGGTGTAAGTACATTACCAATCCGTAACACCAATAAAGCAAGCACATCAGCTGGACACGATTTGCAGGAGCCAGGAATCGCTGGAGCTCTGGAAGCTAGTTGCGAGGATCAACTACCTGCAGTATTAAAGCAGCTAGTAGTACCACACATGAGTCTAGGGATGACTAGCGTCATGCAGGAGCCAGCTAGTGCAGCAGATTATGAGGCAGCTGCGATCAGCATGATCACGGATGATGATGATGATCATCATGTCGATGAGGATCTGAACATTTTTCATATTCCAAATGTGCTGTCGAACATGTACAACACAATGGGACTCTCGCCTCCATTCATGCAGCAGCAACAGGGGATTAATAATATTGTGGACCCCGACTGCAGCAACACGCGGGATCAAAGCAGCGACGACGACGATTCTACTTCTTACGGCAACTCGCAGCTCTGGACCTTCTAGATTTTAATGTAACTGTAATCTCTCTTCAAACTAGTTAGTCTAGATTGCAACTGCTACTTCTCTGCAGCTTCTAGATTAATATAGTTGCTGCAAACAAAATTCAGAGTAACTAGTCTAGATTACAACTACTTTTTCTTTGGGATTTCTAGATGAATGTAACGACAATCTTTCTTTAGATTACGACTACTAATTATCTGCAGCTTCTGGACTATTATAACTTCAATCTTTTTAAAACTAACTTGTCTAGATTACAAGTACTAATTCTTTGGAGCTTCTAGGTTAGTGTAACCATAATCTTTCTTCAGACTAATTACTCTAATTAGTCTAGACTACAATTCTATTAATTCTCTGCAGCTTCTAGATTAATATAACTTTTGAAGATCTTTTTTCAGACTAACTTGTCTAGATTACAACTACTTATTGATCTCTGGAGCTTCTAATGCAACTACAATCTTTCTTCAGATTAATTACTCTAATTCTTCTCTAGATTACAACACTAATTCTCTGCAACTTCTAGACAATATAATTGCAATCTTTTCTCAGACTATAACTAGTCTCGATTACAGCTACTAATTCTCTGCAGCTTCTAGATTAATATAACTGCGAAATTTTTTCAGACCAACTAGTCTAGATTACAACTACTAATTCTCTGGAGCTTCTAGATTAACAGAACTACATTGATCTTGCTTCAGACTAATTGAAGTCTAAATTGTAACCTAGTTCTAGTAATTCATCATTCCTCTGGAGAGACAAGGTTAATTTAATTAATTGCCCACATGATAATAATAGTACAAGCTGCATAGCTCTAGTGTAGTACTCCCTTTTAAAATTGCCCAGCTCGAAGTTGCCCAGCTTACTCTAGAGAACACTAAATAGTATTTCACAAAGAATACTAATCATCAGTACTAATTCAATGAACACTAATTAGTACTTCAAATCTTCTGTGTGTTGAGATTTAAATAGAGAAGTGAGCAAAAGGGTGGACATAAGCAAACTTGGTTGCATGATTTTTCGTACTTGCTGTAGTCCAATTTGATGCTCTCGACTCCAACTCTACTATATCACTTGGTCCTTATGTAACCCCTTTGATATCCACAAATCAAAGCTTGGACAGGTTTGGGTCTCTAGCAAATTTTCTCTGATGGTCCATCAGCAGAGAACTGCCAACTGATCTTCATCTAAAATTTTGGAGTGAAAACAACTCAAAGGTCTACCAAATCTATGACGGTAGTGGAGAATTACCAACTCTTGACATAAATCGCCATTCTTAAAGGAAAAAACAACTCAAGGACAATTTAGACGTGGAAACTCGAAAGGCCTATTGCACATCTATTGTCCATTGTAGAAGTTAATAGCATATTCTGGGTCTAGTTCTTAGAAAACATTGATTTGGGTTCCGGCTCTGAAAAATCAGACCCAGTTACAGTCTGGTTCTGGGTAATGCAAACTGCAGAAGTAACAGCTAGTTAGACCCCGATTCTAGTCTTTTTTTCTTAAAATCTGATTCTGGGTCTAATCCACACTTAGACTGGGGAACCTGGCGCCAGGTCCGGTTGTTAAAAGTTTCCAATTCGAGTTCAGGTTCCAGAACAAGTTGCAAAATGGGTGACCACTGAATCCTAACAAGGCGACTTTTGACCCAATTTGCAAGTTTGTTGTTGAATCTTTAAACCATAAAATGGAGTCATAAATCTCAAGAGGCTTGCTGCCTAGGAGGATGTGGTAGGCCTATTCGTGCATCATCATAATTCACTCGTGCATCATTGCACATTGTGCATTTTAGATGTTTGCAGGTGTTCATTGTTCATAATTTAAATGTTCTTGTTTACATTCATAGTGTTTGTCGATTGTCAATAGAATTAAAACCTAAGATATTCAAAAAAAAATTAGAGAAGTCACAAACTCGAAAAGACCAAAAACAAGAGAGATTGGGATTTTAAAATTGAGAAAAATGAAGAGATTTGAGAGGAAAACAAAAATAATAATTTGACAATCAACAGACTCTACTACTGGCAACCTACAGTACACGATTTTGCAATGTAAATTGAAATGTAAATTGAAGTTCAAAAGAAATTGAAAAGGGATAGTCAAGATTGAACAAACTTTGGACTCTAGAAACAATGGATCAAGATCATGACAAATTCGAAGGGCAAATTGGAATTTGGGTGGTTTCACGTTCATTGTGTTTCAATGTTCGCACATTGAGTAATCAATGTGGTTACCTTTGTCAAAACCAAGGAGTTGTAAATTTCAAGATTTTTTGTCAAATTTCATGTCAAAGAACTTCAACAAATTTCATGGCAAAGAACTTGCAACACCTTAAGAACCTCAAATTGAAGTCTTTGTTTGGTGATAGAGCCTTAAAAACAAAAAATGTTTTTTCCAACAAATCTTTAATGGATGTTTCTTTGAGGAAGTCTAGATATAAATATTCTTTCTACTCCAATGGATGTGCTTCTTCTAGCAAGAACTTTCCAATATATATTCTTTTTAGTTCAATGGATGTTGCCTTTATTATGGATTTGAAGGTGTTATTTTGGACCTAATTGTGTTGCAATAGAACTTTGACATAACAAAGAGAAAAGAAAAGTTATGAAAAGAATAGAGATTTTTCATGATACAAAGGCAATGAAACTTCCTTGGGCAAAATTTTTGGTATTCTAATGGCAAAGTTGATTAAATCAATATTTAGATTGAAGGTAAAAAAAAACTATTGTTTCCTAAATGGAATTTTATATGGAAGTATGCAAGTCATCCCAAAACTTCAATGGTAGCCATGTTAGGGTTAAGATTTGGAGACCATTATTTTTTGAAAAATGAATGTTCATGTTATTAATGAAAGTTGTATTTTGCTACTAACCAATGTTGAAACCATGTTGCAAAAAAAATTCATAGTGGGATTATTGAGAAGAAAAATAATTTATTCAATTCAAATGCTTTTTTTTTCACTTGTTTAATCATGGTTGCCCCATGGTAGAATATTTTGCAATGCAAAAATTGTTTGTGCACCTAAATGTTTTTAATAATCCCAAAACATCAATTTAATGAGGTTGACCTTAAGATACAATAAACCTTATGTTTGAGCAAATGTTAAAAATAGTTCAAAGTGTGGTGGTTAGGGCAAGTTTTTATCTCTTTAGGTGTAATGAAATTAATATTATTGATAACCAATCATGGATCTTAATCCATGTGTACATATGATGTAGGCATGGAAAATGATACCTATCCTCTTCACATTATAACATGTTGGGGGTGGAAATGCAAATAACTTCATCCTTGTGATTACTAAATCCCTTATGCAATATATGGAAGTTTGACCAACTAAGAAATATCTCAATTTAGGTATATTTGTTTTAGTGGAAATGGAGTCCCTTTTTTCCAAAATTGATGCATTAAAATGACAACACAATTGAAAGAAAAACATGTTCCTTACATGATGGGTCAACATTATATGACTCATAAAATAAACAAGTAAAAACACAATCAAAGGTACCACCCCAATGAGTGGACATTCTTTAAAACTTCACTTTTATATATTTGAAAATTCATAAGTGCAACATAATAATTTGGATTGTCATAATATTTTTTGGAATATTTTTCATTAATTGTAAAGTTTATATACTCAAATCTTGACACAAATAAAAAATGTTTTTCCATGTTGAAAGCATTCAAACCTCGAAAATGGACAATCCTTGTTTTTTCCAAAGGTCTTTTTTTTTTACCAAATGTACATCATTCTTTCAAAAAATTAGAAGGATTTTAACATTGATGATTAGAAGGGCAAATGAATTGAATTGATGAAAATTATTTTTATAATCAATTTAAACACATTTGGTTCAAAAGTGCCTTCAAGACCCTGAAAATTATGGATTTTCAAAATGTGCCCTTAACAAAAGTTGTTCATGTTTACATGACAAAGGGCATGAATGAATGAATGCATGATGTACATGATATAAAATCAATTTGTAGTCAGAATATATTTATAATTGAAATGCAATGTTAAAAGGGGTACCTGAAATACAAATTTTAAAATTATAAATCAACACAAAAATGACACGTCATGTGCAATCCTTAGAAAAGGACTTTTACCTTAGCGCCCTTAGCTCTTTTGACCATGTTTTCACCCAAACATTATAGTGCAGATTTTGTATAATTTGCCCATCTTGTCAAAGTTGGAAAAATTACTCCCATTAATGTAATTTTATTTTTCAAAATCCCCCAAGTGACATTTGGAATTCATTAAGCTTGCCAAGATCATAGAAACAAAAAGGACTAAAGATCTTGAGAAATGTCAAAACACAATGGATATCAATGTGTGAACTTTTAAAAAGTGTCTTCGTTAGATACAAGACATTGATTGTCAAAATGTCACAAGATAGCCCCTCAATTGCTTAAACAAAGTTAAATATTGGTCTCTTTTGTTATATTCATTCATTGTTGGTTTTATTTTATTTCCTAGCTACCATCATTAAAGTTTATCAATGCCTTGATGAAGTTCTCCCAAGGAAAGGAAGTTTCCATTTTAGATTTCGTGGTTGTTATAAAAATTTGGCAACTTGATTATTTTTATGATGTACATTGATCCTATGACCAAGTATCAATATGAAACATTTCCAAGTCTTTTGTGATTTTGTGAAAAACACTTCAACCACAATTGCCCAAAATCAATGATGGTTAAAAGAAAATTAAAAAATTGGATGGTTGGTCATATTTATCAAGCTCACATTTTCAATGCAATTGTTAGGTTGGTTAACCAACTCATGTGTAAAGATGTTTATATGGCATCCATTGGACAAGTGGAAAATTAATGTTTTAACACAACTAAATTTTTTGTCAATGAATTGGAGATGCATTTCCCATATTGTGAATTGATGAACGCCTTAGGCATTACGTATCCACAATTCTAGATGCATTCTAATGCTAAAATCTCTTTCTCTTTAATCATTGAAAAACACTATTATCAATCAAAAAGTGTGAAATATGAAAATCACACATGCAAACCAAGGGTTTTTTTTTCCAATTTTGTGATGTACCCAAATTCACAAGACCACTTAATCAAATTTGGCTATAAATCAGGTATGAAAGTTTTAAAATTCTAAGAATCCTTCACATTTTTGGCTACATATTAAAACCCAATAGCAAAATTTATGATTTTTTTAAAATTACAAAATCTAGTGACAAGAAAACCCAAAAAATACACATTTTTAGTTGTTTTCCAATAAATTTTACTTGAAATGTGCAAATCAATTGTAAATTGTGATTCTTAACTTCCCAACTCCATGCAAATAACAAATTCTTCAAATCCCCATTGAAATGTCAAGTTTTGGACTTTGGAACTCAAAGGTCTTTGTTGCTAATTACTTTTCAATTATAACTTCTTTTCATAAATTGCATGATCCTTTTTGACAATATTGATGAATGCTTCAACAAATGTAATACATTATTTGTTTATTTTATGACAATCCTTGGGCATTGCATTGTCTACTTACTTGTTAAATTTGTTTCAGCTTGAATATATTGCAATCAAATGTTATTATTTGTTTAAATACAATACTTTAATGTCAAATCCTTTCCTTTGGGATTAAAAGAAATTTCATCAAAATCAAATCATTGGACTTCAAGTTGATTCATGGTTGGGGTTCCCAAAAGGGAGACTATAAAAGATAAAAAGGATTTTAGGATTAATACCCACATTTGAAACAATAAAATATGCAATTTGCCATAAAGCAAGGAAATTTGTAAAATTGTGGTAAAAAAACATAATATGCAAACCAACATGCAAGCAACGTGACTCCAATTGTAATAAGAAATAATTTGTAAATTTGAATAATGGAACAATTTGTCATTATTTTTTTCTAATTCAAACTACAATGAAGTTGGTAAATTTGTTCATGACAATGGACTAAAGTTTGTAGATAGGCAATGTTTTTCTAAAAGGAAGGGGTTTAAGGTTTATTTTGAGTATCATGCTTCAAAATAGTTGAAATCAAATCCATGTTCAAAATCAAGAAAGAAAAAAACATCAAAATTTCCATGATTTGCTTTAAATTCTAAAGAACAAATACAGGAGCAAGTTGAAAGTTAATGCAAACTATAGATGATACAAATCTTCAGGTTCAAATTTGATAATTAAAATATTCATGGGTGTTGAATGGATTTGTATGCAATATGCTTAAATTTGATGTAATAAGCTTGGTTGTTGCAAAAGTAGAGAAATTAATGAAGGCATGGAAACCCAATTGTGTAAACAAAGATTTTTTTTGTCAAAGTGTAATGTAAATTTAAGTAGTTAAAGCAAAATCATAAACAAAAAATGGAGATAAAAGAAAAGTCCCAGTACTTTACGTAATGAAAATCTTTATACATTATCATAAAGTAGATTTCACTAAATAAAGTGAAAGAAGAATCTATGTTGAAAAAGAAATTGAAGATGAAAGAAAAGTAGAGTCTTTCCATGCACAATTTCATCAATTTACAAACAACAAGGGCTTTAAACCCTATAGAAGTTATGAATGGAATTTAATTATACAAGCTCCATTCTAGATGTCAAGGTACATATATTGAACTACATTATTAATTATTCACACATGGTCATGATCTCTTTCATGAGAGCAAATATGTCTAATCATCTCCTTTAGGCATTTTTCTCCTTTGTTCACATTACACTTACATTGTCATCTTCATCGATCACTTGTGCCATGTTGTCATGTCATGTCAACAAATAATTGTCTCATTGCCAACTTATATTGAATAAGTTTCTTCAATCATTTTTTTTCCTTTCATTCTATTTTTGTTTCCTTTTATTTCTTATCTTTATGTTTTTCTTGTGACATTTGGTTGTCTTTGTGCTTGTGTTATGCATTTTCTTTTTCTTTTTGTAAATTGCAAGCACTTACTTACATTGCACTCCAACACACAAATCCCATTTGTTTTAATGTTTTTTGCAAAATAATGACAATGTTTTTGGGGATTTTCTTGATCATCTAGTTCATTATGCCTTGTGATTTTTGTTATTAAAGCACATAATTGTATGCAAAATTGTGAGAAAGCATGTAGGAGCTTTGAGGAATAATTTTAAAAAAAAACTTTCTAGAGGTTCTTTTGCATACATTTGCACTTATATTCCAAAACTTTGTATACATATTTATGTCATCTTTCCAAAATTACATTTGAGATTTATTTGCCACCTTGTTGTCCTTGAAAAAACTTACATATCTATATTCCTTTGTTGCTTGATTTTAATTTTGAAGTTAATAGTTACTATTCTAGTTTTATGTCATTCATAATAATGTTAGTATTCTTATTGTTGTCATTGTATTGATATACAAATGTTGGTGATGTTCTATTTGTTAATATATATATATATATTTTGTGTTTTTTTTTCCTTGTTCTCATCTACATTTTAGTAACTTTTGTTAATGTCGTATAATTTTTCTTTTCTTTCTATTTAAATTTCTTGCAAATCACATGGATGAAACGAAGAAATGAATAGTATTCACAAATGAATCAAGTATGTTGTAATTACAAAATTTTATCATGTCTTCAACTTCTCTGGCCATTTTGTTTTCTTGAATTTCATTCATATTCTCTTGAATCAAGTTGTTGAAGTAAGTGCCCAATTTCTAATTGTAATAGTTGCACTTCATGACCATCATTTGTCTAGCATGCTTTGAAAAAAAAATTGAAGGATTTTGGCCACTAGAGGAAGCTTTTAAATAATATATAGTTCTTCATTTCTTTTAATTGAATATTTATCTATTAAGGTAGGTAGGTTGTTTTGTTTAATTGTCATGTTGAGATTTCTCAAACCATGGCAGCCCTACCATCCTCTTGATATTGTTGAAAAGACATGGGTGAATAGAAGTGCACTTAGGTGGTTTCATGATGTATAAACCTATAGTGCAAGGATTAATAAATTTTGAACTATATTGCCACTGAAAATTCAATAAAATTAGAACTAAAAATTCTTGAAATTAGGGCATGCTTTTGGCATTCAAAAGCCCTCGATGAGTAGGAATTAATGGAGGTGACTTTGTAATTTTGAGACATAAATTGGAAGTCTTAGAGCTATTGAATTTTGAATTATTGTTGTCATTAGAAATCTAACTAAATTATAAAAAATGGTTTTGAAAGAAGTTAGTTGAGTAACGAGTCCCCTTTTGGACCAATGGCATAGGCCACACTAGTGAAGATGGGTGGAGAACTTTGGAATATAGAAGTGGTTTTTAAATTGATGGCAAAGTGGGTAGGCAGGCTTGGCACTAAATAATTATGAGGGGAAAAAATTCTGAAATGTCAAAAAATTATTATATTTTAGTGTATCTGCTGGAATCTTAAGAGAAGATATATTAAATATTCAGCATTAAAATGTTGAACCTGCCTACCTACCTATTACAATAATTGCCTTTATGGGACTTAGTAAAATAATAGTAATTATACAAAATACACCATCAAACTCACAAAATCTAATATAGTATATCTACTCATTATCTTGCTTTGTCTCAACCTAATGATCATGCTTTGAGGGTGATCCAATGACTTGTTTTGCAGTGAACTTTTGCAATTTTGTGGAAATGTTCTCAAGAAAAAAATGGAAGAACATGTATTTCCAGCAGAGGGTGGTCACCTTTGGAAAATCAAGAAATCGAAAAAAACATTCTTTCATCTTGTTAGATTGTTAGTCAAAAGCCTGCACTTTGAAAGTCATGCACCAACAATGAACAATCAACCTACTACAAAACATTAACACCTATACCAAATTCTACACTTCAGAATTCATACATGAGTAAATAAATAAATAAGAAACTTTATTCTAGTATACCCAATCTATTGAAGAATAAAATTTGCAAATACAAGATGAATCTTTTGTGGCAACTATATTAATGTTTCCAAAGGTCAAAATGTTGGCAATTAGAAAAACCCTTTTTGAATTTACGAGAATCTCATTGCATACCTTCCCAGTCATTGATGTTTAGAATTTAATAATTCTCAAAATGGCCGGTTGGAAAGAAAATTAATTTTCTACTGTACCAGCTGAAGTGAGAGAAATTGAACACTAAACCTTTGCAGTGCCAAGATGAAGTCATTATGTCTAAGCAACCAGCTAAAACTTTATTTGAGCTGAAACCTTCATAGTTGAATAAATACTCTCCCAAAATCACAAATATTCAAAGTGAGGCCACCAGACCTCATTTTTCTCAATAACCCATTACTTCAGCAAAAACTGCTGATCATCAGTGGCAGGTATGGTATTAGTAATAGAACACAACATCATGATTGACTAGTCAGCTCCATTGCTACAGAAGTACATTTTTCCCAATGCAAACCTTAAGCGTATTGCTAATGTAGACACTGCACTATTGAAGTAAAGTTGCCTCTTTACTAATCACATTGTTGCCCTGGTCAGTGTATGATTTCTATAAGATCATGGTGAAACTCCACAACAACCCTAAACCCCAAACACAAAGTTGACAACAGTTCTAGAGCATATCACAATAGAGTTCCCAAGGTTTCAATGAGCGTTAATGCACTGGCCAACTCTCACTGAAGGTAACATCTCAGTGGAAAAAAACTCGGCCATACTGCTGTCAGCTCAATAGACAAAATGGAAGAGGCACCAAAGGAAAACAGGAAGGGTAACACAAAGAACAGTCAAAATAGAAAGGAACCAAAAAGGAGGAGAGATGAAGTGAAGAGAGAATCAATACTAACTGTATTATACTCTTTTCAGGACTCAAAAGGAGAAGATGAAGCTTCTGCCCCCCAGCATTTTAAAAATCAGGTTTTTATGCATGTAGCTCCAGAGCTTCTCTTTCCTGATATATGAACATCTCCAAGCCATACAGGCACACTCAAATGTCTGATGAAAGTCAAGCCTCACAACAGGAGGAAATGCTCCAACAGACAGAAATCAGAAATGCTGTGCAAAAGATCATACATGTAACTGACTGTAATTTATCTCATCAAACAAAGAGCTTTACCTCCAACAAGAAGATATTGCTCTATCCCATCTTGACCCAAGGTCTATAGCTACAAGACTCCAGTAAGTAGCCTGGTGCTATTATGATACTCTACTGAGCAAAGACCACAGGACTAAAAGAACATAGAAGATAATACCATTTCTTCAACTATCATAAGAAGATAAGAGATCTTCAGACTGCCTGCTCAATGATCAAACAGTCAAGCACTCAAACCTAACCCACAACAATGACTCAACTCTCTCTTTACAGATTAACCAATGGAGGATTGGACCATTGTCAGAAGCTACAAGTATGTACAAGTTCTGGTTTATAGCTGATCATGCTTAAGAACTAAACCAGACCTCCTTGTTGGAATGATCTCGTCATCTCTCTCTGCAGCTCTCTCCTACACCTCTATTACCACCTCCTTCATCATCTTCTATGAAGTTTGTCTCCTACACCTCATTTACCAACTGCTTAAATCATCTTCACCAGCACTAGCAAACCTGCCAGTACCAAATATGTTATGTATTAAACAATGTTTCTACTTGGCTTCCATATCTTAATAAAGACTGTTCATTTAATTTTACCAAGTCATCACCCACCAGCTATAAGCCTTCAAAAGATAGTGATAGCTAGCAGCACATGCATCTTACATTCTTCAGCCACATTTGCTAGTGCTGTATCATATTCTCCTCCTCCTTGTATCCATCATTCCAGACTCGTCTGTATCTCATACTGAATCTGAAAGCTCCTTCCTGAAGCTAGCTTTGAGCTACACACATTCCAGACCCCTAAGAAGTTATTATTGCACCAGACAATAGGAAAGGTGATCAGCAGAGAAGTGTTCTTAATTGGAAAAATCAAAGAAATGTTCTATGTAAAGCACAAAAACAGCAGAAAAGGACTTCAAACTGCACTTACGAAGGCAATCATTCACTGCACCATTCTCAGGTTCACACCACTTCTCCCCATCTGGTTGAGCAAAAATAAATGAGCAATCTGCAAACCAGAAAGAAGCAAAGCAGTAGTATTGCTTCAGAAAATTGACTGATCCGAGCAGGAGTGGAAGAAATCTTTGTGAGAAAAGCTCCAACAGGAGGACACAGATAGGAAGAATCATGGTTATATGTGCAACTGTACTATGAGCAGGGCTTAAACATGAGAGACATGAAAAGATCAGGAGGCAACAAAAATGGATTAACCTTTCTGCCACTTCTTTGCAGCACCCTTGATACCCCACTCTTCTCCAACACTCAGATGGCAGTGTTGCTTAATTGACTCAAGAAGCGAGGGGAGTTCGTCCAGATTTGACATGAATGTCTTCCCTGTAAATCCCATCTCCTTTATCTTCGTTACTGTTTCCTCTCGGACTCCAAAGCCTTCAAAGAATGTCCCCAGATCCGTTGTGGCTGTTGCTGTTGCCAAACCACCCTGCCAAAAACACCACGATTGAGCGCGCAGACACACAAGCTATGCATGAGAAATTCACACAAATCTTCACAATTGCAGAGGTCATGTAGAACTACAAAGACACCACTTACACGAAGCAATTTTGCGGCAGAATTGTGGTGATCGAGAACACCAGCATTTCTGAGGAAATTGCGAACAATTGGAGAGGGAGAACGCAGTGCCACACATGGTGGAGACAAGAGAGAACGATAAGTTAGATGGAGAAAGAGTACCGCTTTGAAGGGGGAGACACTGACGAAATTGAGAGGTAATCCACCGGCTTGAAACACCATGTTCCTGAACGCTTGCTCCATGGCCGTCTTCTCTCCCTTCTGCAGCGACGTCATAAGCTCCATCTGCAGTCCGTTATCTAACGCTCCATTCTCCAACGCTGTGGACGTCGCCCTGAGTCCCCTCCGCGCCTCCCGCTTCCGCTTCGTCAAGCACTTGGCCTCATCGATGATGCGAAGCTCCTCCCAAGCCTCCTCGGGACAAGACGGGCAGCCGGAAACCCCCGCGGAGCGCTTGTTGCCTAGCAAGTGCGCCCGTATACGCATGGCGTTCCCCTGGAACTCCTTCTCGCAGTGTGCGCACCTTACGAGCGTGGCCATGCCATGCTTCTCCGGCTCCTTTACCACCACCACATGGTTCCACTCCACCCCCTTCACTTTCACCATCACCCGTCCCGTCCCCTCCGTCCGCTCCCTTCGACAAAAACACCAATCCTCCGCTTCGTACGATGCGAACAAAAACACAGATAATCGCAAAAAAAACACGCGAACCTCGGAAAAGAACCAAAATTACACTACACTTTCCGCAAATGAGCACCAAACCCTAATTACGGGAACCTTGTCGAACACGACGTTCTCGCACGATTTGACCTCGAGCATAGAACCCTAATCGACGATTGACCTTCCTTTAACTACCCCGCTGCTGCTCGTATCCAGCAACTCGTGTACACGTGAATGCGTTTGGCGGGATCAGGAGGAGCTCTTCAGGATGGTGGTGCAAGGAAACGAAGACGCACTGCGAGTGGAACAATGTAGGCAATGCTTGATTTTTGCGGGGGAGTTGAGAACGATTTCTTGATCAAACGGTAAACAATTTTTGCATGTCATCGTCGTCGTCGTCGTATCAGCTCAGGAGCTGGAATGTTTTGTGAATGGGATTTGTCAAGACATGCTTCATCACTCTGACTGATCACCTGAACAAAGATATGTGGGAACTATCAGGAACGAGTGTATCTATGACATCAAGTCAGTGATGGGTGATTGGATCTTGAGGTTTTTCTTGGAGTAATGTGTGACGACCTACACCTCGGGAGAAGTTTTGTTTGAGAAAGTTTTGTTTTTTTTCTCTCCTGAGTGAAATTTTGTCTTAGGATGTGGTCGCATGCTTTTCAATGCAAGAATCTGTTTCTTTGCTTTTCATCTTTGTTTCTTCTCGCCTGAAATGCAAGGATTCTCCTATACTCTCCCTCTATGTACCCCTTCTATACTCTCCTTGATTAATGTCATGCTGAAATTGCCTCTCAACTTTTGAAGAGAGCAATTCCAAACCTCAACAATTGATTTCCTATTATACAACAGTGCATTTTTGAAACACTCAATTTCACGGGTGCATGGACAGAACTATTGTTTTACTCATCTCCCACCAAAAGGAATATCAAAAGTATTGTAGAACCTGTGTGCAATGGCATGTCTTTGTTGTCACTGCAATGTTTCTAGTATGATGCATCTCTAAATGGGATTTGGGATCTGTTTTTCCCTAGGTGTACAGATTGAAACCATTTTGCAAGAGGAGAAGAGACCATTCACAACACCGTGCATGTTTGTTACCCTACCAGCTTCTTCAAATGTGGAGACTTGCAAGAGAAGTACATTCTCTGCAAGCATGACCAGGTTCCTATCGCTTTTAATGCTTGCTATCTTGGGTTGTTATGGCTTTCTTAATTGTGAGCATGGAGATTTCTCGATTCTCATGAGTTTTATGCTTGCCATATCTTGGGTGGTTGTTGTTGTCATCTTCATAAATATGTCATTTCATCACCTTGTTACTGATCAAGAAAAAGAATGCCATGGTTGTCAAGATGAATGTTAATGTAAATCCTTCTATATCCATGCCCCAATTTGAGATAAAATAATTTGTGAATAATTCATGAATATCTGGATGGGTAGTCCAGTGCTGATCCAGCTTTGACCTGCAGATTCTTTGGCTACATTTGGATACAATGTGTGATGGATGACTTGAAGCAATATGAAGAATTGCAGCCACACTCTTCATAACCAAGTCCATGTAACAAGGTGCAGTGAGTGTCCTTCAAGATTGTTGGCTGTCCCATTGCTGTACTTGTTTGCAAATTGTCTCTGTGCCTTTGTGAATCTCTCCATCTCCACTCTGCTTTCATGCAAACCTAAGTTTCCTACAACAGGAAGTTCACATTGTTTGCAGTTTGGAGGAGCTACTGCAGTGTAATTAAGGGCCAGCCAGTTACACACAACTGCACTGCTTCCACAAAGATGGTAAGTTGATCCTGAGGTGTCTTGTTGCACATTCAGTTTCTTTTTCAGTGTCTCACTTTCATTGGTGCAATTGGCATTGTGAGCATTTTCTTTCTACTGGAAAATTGTAGTAGACTGTAAGCAACTCTCCCAGTTGTATTTGTTGATTGAAATGATGTTTTTGTGTGGTAGTTCTCCATCACCGCCATCAATGATGTGGAGACCTCACAGAGTCATGTGGAGCATCTGGCACCCACAAAAGAAGCACAGGTCTGTATCAATTGGCACTGTGAGTACTGTCTGCAATATATAGATATTTGGAAGCTGTGACATGAGTTGTGCTTTTGGGTATCTGGCATCTATTTCTTGTCATGTTCTCATTCATTTCCTATTACAGGAGTCTTGGCTTACACAAATGTATGGAGAAGCACTATCACATCTGCAACAAGGGCAATTTGTGGAGGCACAAATGCTTTTCCAGGCCATCTTAGAAGACCCTATATCTCTGAAGGCACAGGTAGTTAACACACTAACCATGCTAATGTGTCTCTTATGTATTCCTTTACAAGAGATGTCAATGAGGTCATCTCTACTTCTTCTTATGTTTGATGTGCTTTTCTATGCTTTCAGATTGAGAACGCAACTGGCACTGGCCCAATGCTTCAATTGAGGTTTGCTTTGTTGCTTTGTCCTTTGTGCAAATACAAGTACTAGTATCTCATTGTCATGTATAGCTTTGGGATGGAAATGGTTTGAAGCTTGTGGTCTAACATGCAGCATTAGCTAATTTGCCTGATGGATTGCATCATTACAAACCTCCAGGTACTCCACCTTGAAGAATTTAGCTGAAACATTCTCAAAGCAGGGGTCTGATCACTACAACAGTGCACTGGAGTGCTATCTACAAGCTGCTGCAATTGACAGTAAAGATGTTGTCTTGTGGAACCGTCTTGGGACACTTGCATGTTCATTGGGTGAACTCAATGTCGCTCGCCGGGCATTTGAGCAGGGATTACATTGCAACCCACGACACTGTGAGCTTCCATTGTCCTAAGAAGCGTTTGTAAACATCTTGGTGGATTCTACTCTTTTGGTGCACATCCTGTCCTTAGTGCCTCTGGTTTCTGCTGACAGGTAAGTTTCTTCTTGGGAACTGCAGGGAGCTGCATGGAGAAACTGGCAGAGGTTCTGATTGCCATCGGAGATGAAGTGGCATGTCTTGCAATTGCCAAGCGGCTACTGCGCTTATCACCATCCCATCCTCGAGCATTGCAAATCAAGCATGCAATTGAACGGAGTGTGGACATCCTGGAAGTTGGAGAGGGTTTGATTTTACAGCAAGGACAGTCTGTCCATGGTATTGACTTATTAACACCAGAACACCTCAGCCTATCTTTCTCAAATAAACGCAAGCTGGATACAACACATGAAAGTGATCAACGCCTGAAGAAGAGCAAGATGTACACAATAGATGTAAGTCTACCTGAGGCTTCATGGTTTGCTCTGGTCAATGCAGTTACAGATGTACTGAAAGGAGACAAGTTTTGGAAAGATAGAGAGACATTACTCAGCTCACAGATTGTGGTTTCACCAGGAGGAAATGGATCTGGTGAAGAGAAGGATCCAGCCTCTGCTAAGCCTTCTGGACTTGTCAATGCTGCTGTAACATTCTTGGTGCAGAAAGCAAGTCCAAAGTCTGTTGATCCTTCTGCTGGGAATAAGGTAAAAGGAGCACTGGAAGAGCAAGAGATGGGACTAGAAGAAGGTGCCAGATTGGATGAAGAAAATAGAGATGGATCAGCAATGACAGCTGCTGTGCTCTCTGACCAAAACATATGTGGTGACCAGGAGGTGGCAGAGGTTCATGAAGAAGGACACATGAGTACAGATTTGAGTGTTAATGGTGTGAAAGACAGATCAGAATCAAGACATCTATTGGTATGTGAGAAACTAGAGGGGCTCAAACCAGTAGATTCGTATGACTGGGAGCAACCATCACATGAACGGCGCAGTACTCGCTTAGAGAAGCTTAGGAGTGGTCGCAGGCTTGACAAAGAGGAAGATGGATTTGTCAACTTGGGACAAAGTAAGGACCCTGCCAAAGCTTTAAAGAAAGGACTTGAGCCTTTTATTATCTGCACACTTCCACCGAACACCAGTAGTATGTTTGGATCTGTACCAGAGAGCATAAATAGGGCTGACTCACAGTCAGGAACTCTGAGGTCCCTGAATGACTATGACAACACAATACACATTGTTGGGGCCAGCATGCATCTGCAGGCTGACATGCAGCAGGGAGGAAATCACTTGGATTCAATCACCAATGAAGAGGAGAGGAGCGTTCTCCAATTTCTAAAAGAGAATGCTATAAACAGTGGGATCTTTGAGGTGGGCCAGAAGTTGTTGGAGCATGTGGTGGCTAGCAGTCCAATGCAAAGAAAGTCACTCTCCTGGTTGTTGTTTCTTGACAAGCTGATGCGCACATGGGCAGCTAATCGTAGTCCTGGATGCAGCTTGTTTCTTGCAGAAGTCTACATGGACATGGCCACATCTGCCACTAACGATGTCACTGCATCACAGTGTTTAAGTGATTGCAATTACAATCTTTGCCGTCTTTTGGAGGGTGCTACTTTGCAGGAAACAGAAGCTTCCCAAGAGAGATGCCAGATGAAATCAAGGTCAACCAGAGAAAGAGATGCAAGAGCATCTGGAGAAGGGTACAAAATGGTTGGTACAAGTGAGCATGATAAGATGTTGGAACAAAGTCTAGATGATGTTGGGGAGAGAAATTCAGGGATCAATAACACTGTTGAAGATGATAAGAACTGGTCATTCTGGGCACGCTTGTTTTGGCTGCGTGGTAGATTGTGGATACACTCTGGCCAGTGGGAACAGGCATACAGAGAGTTTGAAAGGTGTCAACGGGTGATTGAATCCCAGGCCCACATAACTCCTAACCCCTTGCTTTTGTTACCACACTGCAAGCTGGACAATGAAATCTCTCTGGAGTGTGTTCAGGGCAAGCTCTATGAGTTGCAAATGGAGAACCTTCTAAAGCACTCAGCAGTTAGGATGCTTGAGCAAGGAGAGTATGCAGGTTTGATCAAGCTGCTTTCTCCTGTTTTACTTTCTGGCAAAGGCAGGGCATCCAGTAGGCACACATGGAAAGGTGATGGAGTGAAAAGAGTGGAATCTGCTGTATTATCTCATGAACTAAAAGGGCTAGATATGCTAGTCATGGCATGTGAAAAGACAAAACCACCCAACATTATGTTGGCTTTAGAATGCCGGGAAAGGAGGCTTAAAATCTTGTGTAGTGCTGCTGGGCTTGTGGAGAGCAATGCAGATGAAAGCAGCACCCCTTCATCTGCTGCAAATGGATTCAACTTGTTAGAGTCTGAACTCGATTATGAACAACACAATCAGACTGGAGTTTGGAACCTTGTTGCTGATGAAGTTAAGCACATCTCAAGGTGCACAGCCTCCATCAAAGAGAAGATGGATGAACAAGGGGGCTTGGTAAGTCAAGTGCTTGTCTTTTTTCCTGTTTGGAAAGCTTTCTTCCTTTCTTTATCTGTTAGGGTTTTGTAAAGTGTAGTGTTGGTGGCCTTTCTGGTCTTCAAAGATTTCAGTTCATTCATGTTTATGGGAGTGGGGCTTCAACTTGGTTTTCCAGGCCATGATGGTTCACCTACCACCAATACTTGGGCGGATTCAGATGCTACTGCTGACATTGATTTGTAACTTTGTGGGAGCCCTCTCATTGTGCAAAGCTCATTCTGGTCTTGCCAATCTGAGTCTCCGTACACAGTTCTACAGCAACTGCTTTGTTGATGCTGCCACATCATTCTGCCAGCTGCAGCATCTTCATTCAGCTGTCCCCATAGAACAACAGGTTATGGAACTAAAGCCCTTTGGAGCTTGCACCTTTCAGTGTTGATATATGTTGCTCTGAAAATTTCCTCAAACATTAACAGTTACTTCGGTTTTGTACAGATAGCTCTTCTGGTAACTCTGCATGACGTGCTGGCAGAGTATGGCCTTTGCTGTGCTGGAAAAGAATGTGAAGGTGGTGAAGGTGCATTTCTGAAAATGGCCATCAAACATCTTGGGTCACTTGAGCTTCTTGTCAAACCCACAATCCCTCATAAACTCCCATTGAAATCATCCCAGACTGAAACGAATGAAACTGTGATCAAAGGTGATGACGATACCATACTTCCAGAGAGCCCCCCTGCCCCACCTACAGATAATGGGGAGGCCGAGGAGAATGAGAATATATCTCAGAATATGGGAGAGCATTCTGTTGGCCAAAGACAGGAGACAACAGATGGGGCTGATATGGACAGAAGACTTGAGCTTGGTTTAGATTATGCCTTGGATCAAAGCTTCTTCTGCCTTTATGGATTGAATCTCCGTGGTGAGTCTGCCAGCAATGAAGGCCTCACTGAGCACCAAAACACAAACCGAGGGGACTATAAGACAAAAGAGCAGTGTGCTGGTGTGTTGCAGTACATATTGCCATATGCGAAGGCTTGTTCGGTACTCTCTTGCACCCTCTCAATGACTATATCTTACAAGCCTCCTGATGAGTTTTTCATTCATTTCATATAGCTCCTTCTCATTCTCTTGTCTTTGCTTCCTCGTATACCCATCATGTTCATGCATGGCCATCTGTTAAGCAGACATTCTTTTTCTGTGAGTGTCAGTGTCTGATCATCTGTAAATCTATATTTGGCAGATCAGATTCCTAGAGAAATTATTACCTGTTTTCAATGATTTGCATTGCTCTCAGCTGTTGGTTTGGAGTTGGTACTGATCAGGAAATAATGTGATCATTTCTGTTCAACCTATCTGCAGAGGGCTGGCTTAGTAAAGCTGAAGAAAGTGTTGCGAGCTGTCTACAAGCAGTTCTTATGTCCCCCAGGAGATTTCCTAGCAGATAACTCAGTGGAGCCTTTTCTGGAAGACCCCGATTTTGACGAAGATAAACTCCAGGCAATGATAGCAGCAGGCACAAGTGCAGAAGAGGTGATTAGATTTGCTCTTCAATCAGGAAGACTTTCACAACACGAAGAAACATCAAGCTATGACAAAACAAAATTGCAGATGAAAGGTGTCACTGCAAACTGGGGCACTGAGTCAGAAGTGGGTGATATCTCTGGTGGTTCAACAAGTTCTCAGGCTTCTTTTGTCACAGCATCTTCAATTATCTCAGCTGACGAAACAGGGCCAGCAGCAGCTAGTGCACTACCAGAAACCCATCCATACTTCAAAGTGTATGAGAATTTGTACTATCTTCTTGTGCAAGTGGAGGACATGAGTGCAAGTGACAAATGGCCAGGATTTGTGCTCACCAAAGAAGGAGAGGACTTTGTTGAGCAGAATGCGAATCTCTTCAAATATGACCTGTGCTACAATCCAACACGGTTCGAGAGTTGGCAAAAGCTTGCCAAGCTTTATGATGAGGTACAGTGAACTCCAAGCCACTTTCTGTGACCATGAGATTGCACAGCCCCAGTTTTCCTCTTTCTTGTGGCTGCCCACAGAGAAAATTGCTCTCTGTTCTGCACTCACAGGATCCTGCCCTTGGCTGCCACATTACCATGTTTTGTATTAAAGCAGCAGGAGGTAGCTTTGTGAGATTGGTTCTTAGTTGCAGTGCAGGCTGATGTGCATTGATGGAGGCTGATACGGGTTTCATCGTCTATCTCCATGTTGGTTACAGTTACACACCTAGGGTGAAATAATGGATGGTCTGGCATCATGGGTTTCTCGCAGGAGGTAGATCTCCTCTTAAATGATGGTAGCAAGAACCTCAGTGCATTGGATTGGCGGAAAAGTGGCCTATTGCCTTCCCGTGTGGAACTCAGTCGACGGCAAAGCAGACGTTGTCTGTTAATGGCTCTGGCACTTGCTTCCACTCCTGAACAAAAGGTTTGTTTCACTTGCTCTGAATCGAGTGTCTTTTTGAGTGAAGGCATGTGTGTGATTCTGACTGACATTCTGATCGTGAGGAGAGAGAGATTTGTGTTTAGAGCTAGTTGTAGGCTGTCAAGTGTGATGCACAAGGATGTGTTTGCAGAGTGAAGTGAATGAGCTGCTAGCCCTGGTGTACTACGACTCGATCCAGAATGTGGTTCCATCCTTTGACCAGAGGCGTCATGTGCCAATACGAGATTCCACATGGTTGGGACTCTGTCAGAAAGCATTTTTTCACTTTGAGGTGGCTTTTTCTTTAAGGTATAAACACTTCTGACTTCTGAGTTCCAGCTTCTGGTCTGGTTTAACATTTTTGCAAATTTCACACATTCTATATGTGCAGATATACACTTACCCAGCCAAAAATATCCATCTGGTTTGAAATCTGCATGTCTTATTATAGGACTTTAATACTCAAAAGGTTTACATATTTGTCTCTGGATACAGGCCTCACTGGACCCATGTCTTCTATCTTGGAAAGCTCAGTGAAAAGTTGGGGCATTTGAGTGTTGAAGCTCTTTCATACTACAGAAAAGCAGTCGAAATGAACTCTGCTGGTGTGGATCCACTGTACCGTCTTCATGCCTCACGTCTGAAGCTCCTCTGTCGAACTAGCCATTATGACCAAGCTGTTCTTCAAGTGAGTGTTTTCTTCATGTGTTGAATTGCTTCCTTTCTTCATGTCTGTGAGAGCTATCAGGTGGCTTAGTGCAAGATTCACAAGCAATACGAGACTAATGGTTATTAGCATCACATGGTATGTTGATGGCAATGTAGAGGTGAACATTCTAGTATCCTGTGCAGGTCGTAGCAGAGCATTGCTTCCTTCCTCATACAATGGAGAAAGTGCACATCTTTAGTGGGCCAGGGAAACCAAAACCCCAGGGTGTGGACTCAGCAACTACAGCTGGTGACAGTACCTACCAACAGAGCTCTGATCCCCAGACAGCAAGTGCAACAGAGAAGGTCTCCCTTGATGCCTTTTTCTGTGCTTCATTATCATAAAAGTGCTGGTTTGCTCTTCTTCATCAACTCTTTTGTCTAGAACCCTAAACTCCTCAATGCAAGGAAGCCTCAAATGCCTTGCATGATTTGTTGTTTGAAATCAGAATGAACAACAGTATCATTCCACACAGGGAGCCAAGAACAAGACATTAGAGGTGGGTGTCGATGATGACAATCAACAGCTGAAGCAAGCTTGGAGGCTACTGTTTGATGACTGTATAGCAGCTTTGCAGTCATGTTTTGATGGAGAGCTCAAGCATTTTCATAAGGCCCGCTACCGCATGGCTGTTGGCCTACATTGCCGAGGCGATGATCATGACTCAGACAAGTCCAAAGAGGAACTTGCATTTTGCTTCAAAACTCAAAGATCATTGTTCACAATCAACATGTGGGAGATAGATGAGAGTCATTTGAGGAAATCCAGGTGAAATGGTTGCCCAAATTCTGTTTGCTGCTATGCAAGTGCTTTGACAGATGCTTTTGTAGAAGCTCAGCTTGATGCAGGGAATTACAGGAATTCAAATGGGAAAGGCTCTGGATTTTCTCAGGCATTTTGGGTCTACTCTTTTTCCCATTTGCTACTAATGTTATTAGATCTGAATTGTCTATTACCTTTGATCTGTCAATTCTATTGGGTTCAGTTAATTGGGAGTACAGCGAAGTTCTCAATACTAATGAAGATATTTTCTTGGCACAAAAACTATGGGCTCTGCATGAGGATGGGATTACTGGAAACAGCTGTCTTTAACTTGGTGTGTGCAATTCTTTCAGGCGTAGACCAGCACATCAACGTGTCCTTGAACTGGGGATGCCAGAGAGCTCTCGAAAGTTCATCACATGTGTACGGAAGTACTTACTATTTTATCTCACTTTGTGTGAGGAAGCTGGAGATCTGTTCACCCTGGAACGTGCTTATACATCCTTGAAAACAGACAGAAAAGTAAGTCAGTATGGGTTATGTTCCTTGCTCTTGTTTACCCTCTGTTTGGAGGATTGCACCACAGCAGTACCTTTATTTTAAGGCTTGATGGCTGAAGTGTAGGTCTCTCATTTAAGTGATGTCTCTTATGGGTGGAGGGTGGGGGGGTTGTGACATGCAGTTTTCTCTGTGCTTGGAGGACATTTCCCGAGTTGCATTAGGAAAGTACATACAGACTCTTGCTCGCGCACTTTGCCAGGCTGAGTCTGAAGGATCACGGTCCCAGGCTCGCTTTCACTCATTGCTCGAAAAGATGTTCAATTTGTATATGGACTATGGAGTCTCATGGTCAGATTCTGCAGGCTTAAGCCTGACAGAGGCAGGAATTCTGAATGCCCCAGAAGTTGCTGAGAGTGCCATTTACAGGTACACTTGCAAGGAAGTTGTATTTATTGTTCATATGAATGTATGCAGTTTAGAGTGTGGGGTCAAACTGGTTGGTTATGGTTCTTTGTAGTTTGTTATAGCAGAGTTCAAAAGGCACAGGGTCAGGAATGCTCAGAGTATAAGAATACTTGCAGCAAGTCTGAAAATGGTCCAGAGCTTGTACTTAATCAGAGGAATTCTTCATTGATGTGTTAGATGTTCTAACAGGAGATGTTTTATGAGTGCAGCTATATTCATCGCTACTTCCACTTGCTGGAGGGTGAGAACCGTGTAGATGCATTGGAGGCAGTCAATGAGCGCATAAGGAAGCGATTCAAGAACCCAAAGCTCATCAGTGCCCAATCAGCACAAGTTTGTAGGCATGCCTCATTGGCATGGTGTCGGGCTCTCTGTATGGCTCTTTGTTCCATCACTGTCCTTCCCTCTGAATCCATGCCACCGACGTCTCGGGTTTCAGCTAATGATCCAGATGGAAAAAGTTGGGACCAGGAAGCCCATTTCATTGTAGATTTACAGGAAGAGTTCACAGCAACAAATTATTATGATGCACAACCTCTTTCCACTCCGAAAGAGGGCAATCCCAAGAGGGTTGAACCAGCAATGATAACCAGCAGGATTGGACCAAATAGCAGCTCATCAGAGCTATATCACTCCTCTGTCCTTGCACACATAAAGAATGTTCCTGTGAAGCAGGCAACTATAGACAATCTGGAGAAGGCAACAGCATTGCTGCGCTCTTCATACGTCTTTTACCGTGATAGCTTTTCAGGCCCATTCCCTGGTGGCATAAATCTGTTCATAACTCAGCCGGGAAAAAGTTCTGTTCAGGGAGGAGCAACTGGAGGAGGTGTTGGTAGTTCGCCCTTGCCAGGAACACCACCAGTTGGAAGTGAAGTAGTGGATATTAGCACACCTCGGAAACTACTCTTATGGGCTTATGCTTTAGCTCATGGGCGCACAGGCAGTGTGGCGGAAGCTGTCAAATACTGTGAGGAGCAGACCAAGGTGGAAGGATTGTCCATTCTTGTACATTGGCATCTTTCTTTTTCTTCTTTTTTCCTTTTTGTGCCCAATTTGAATCCTCAATAGGATTATTCCTCATGATACATGCCGCAATCTAGCAAAATAACAAGTTCTTGTGGTCTGGTTTTGGTTTATTGATGTTGTTATTGTGATGCACACAGCCACGGGTGAAGAAAGGACTGACTGGTGCCACACCTCCTCTGCCACCAGCCTCAGTTCCCTCTGGAACACAAGGTCTATCTTCAACCTTACTGTTTCTTCAATTTAACTACTGGGCATTGTTTGTTTCCTCTTCCACATTCTTTTAGTCGCTTTTGTATTCTGACATATTAACCTGTAACTTGCACATCCCGAGTTTTTGTTTCATGGATATCTCTATAATAACTCCCAGGATTGGAGTTGGATCAGAAGACTGGTAGATGCATTTTGGCAGGTTCAAAATCTTGCAGATGCACAGGTGCATAACAAAGAGCTTGCTCACTGCAGTCCTCTGAGCATCTGCCTTACTTTTAGTCCTAGCTTGGGTGGATTTGTGGGTCTCAGAGAGGACCATGGTGAATGTCGACAGAATGCCATCTGCAAGCAAGCAGCCACCTGCAGAGGGAAGTTGGTTGCCTGGGGAAAGGGAGCCCCCAGGTTCTAGCTCAGGGGTGCCCTTGAACACCTCAATGCAAGCAGCTCAAGAAGGATTTGGCAGAGCTTCATCACCTTCTGCACCTGTTGGGGAAACTGGATCAAGTGTTGCTGCAAATACCCCACCTGCTTTACAGAATGTCAGTGGAGATTTTCTTCAAAGACAGTGACAACCATGCTTGCACAATTGGCGCAAATGGTCCATTTCTCCCTCAGACAGGATCACATGAGGGGGGTCCACAGTTTTGAGCATAAATCTGGGACATTGATACTGTGTGCTGTCCTTAGCAACAGATCAGAACTGTGAAAACTTTTGTGAAAACACAACTCCTCAACATGTGATTTATCGAGGCACATGCTCTGTTGCTAAAGAATTTCCAGAGATAGTGTTTGTATTTATCAGATGTAGCTGAAACTTTGCAAGTGAAACATTGGGTTGTGTTGCTGGATAATTAATGGTCAATTGGAAGTCATAATTTGGTGTCAATGGATTGGGCTGCCCAACAGTGTTTCACCAATTAGCACACAGATGGAGTAATAGCTTCCCAAGAATGTGAAGAGTATCAGCATCCATGGAATTTGGTGGTATGTCATGATTGATGCTGAGCTGCTGGGTTTGCTGTTTTGTTGGAACTCCAGGAAATTCAGGTACACAACTAGCATATGTGGGCTCTGCTAGGCAATGAGAACCATTTTTTCCTGGCCGTAGAGCAAGACTTAAAACTTATGTAAATTTCACCAAAGGATTTTTATTCATGGTGATAGAAGTTCCCCAAAATAGTCCCATACTTTAAGGCTGTTGTGGAATATGCTGGGCACAAGGAAGCGGTTGGGCAAGTGTGTCTTCATGGAGAAGAACAAGAGGGGACGCACTACCTACTTTGTGGATAACATGGACATGGTTGGGATCCTTACTGCTGGGCATTGTTGATGAACATTGGTAGCACTTAAGATGGGAGACTTTGCAGTGATTTTTGAAGGTTTACAAATTGGCTACACCCTGCCTACTCAAACTTGATTCATTTCCTCCAAGTTTTTCCCTTGAGGCAGTCCATCTTTCAGTTCTCCTTGACTTTCCAGGGTATTCTCACTGCAAGAGTGATTGAGTGAATGTTGCTGCTTTTGGGTGTACAGCTTATGGAGTAGCTGTAGATTTCGACTCTCTCCCAGACATTCAAATCTTGCAACACATGGCAAAAATACCAGTATACAGGTCACCGATCTAATACTATTCCAGTTTTGATGTCTTGCATGTACAGGTATACCCTTGAGTTAGTTCATTTTCCAGTTTTCCCTGATATTTCAGGATATTCTCACTGCAAGTGTGATTGAGTGAATGCTGCCCCTTTTGGGTGTACAGCTTATTGAGTAGCTGTAGATTTTGGCTGTTTCTCCAAGGCATTCAAATCTTGGGACATGAGGCCATGAGGACCAATACCAGAATACAGGTCATTGATCTAATACTATTCCAGTTTTGATATCTTGCATGTATAAATAAATACTGAATACTGGACATTCTGCCCACAAGCATGGGAAGTATACCCGTTCAGTTCTGTGCTTAGGAAATAGAAGAACAACCTTTGAGGCTTCTTGTGAGTTACGGGGCTGGGAATCTGTACCCAGGGATTGGCCTCCAAAAGCAATTGTGAAAGTTGTTTGGGTGCTTGAAGATGGCCTCATAAAGCAATTTGTGATGGGCATTGCAGTTTGTGTGATGAAGCATTTGTGGCTGGTTGTTGGTTTTCTGAGATGATTGATCTTTATGCACAGATGTAAAAGCGTTTCTTTCTATTTTTGGATTTCTATAGGTTGAGCTTTGAGTCTTTCCTGAATAGCAAACTCTTTGTGAGGGTTTCTTATATGGTAAAAGTAAGTAAACCCATTTTGCAAGCAAAATGATCAAATAAGCAAAAGACTAAAGTGTTCTGTATTAAAGTTCATTTTGTCCACTTCTACTCATCAAATGAATGCTGTGTAAAAAGGCACTCTTTTTTTCTTTTTTTCCACAACTTGTGTGTGTATATTGTGTGTGTGTGTTTTGTTTTTTTCACACACCAAAGGCCAAAACTCAAAACCTTTTTTTTCTTTTGGGGGTGGGTGGGGACATCATTTGCAAGAGAGATAGATGATGGGTATATTGGCTTTTTATAGTATATACCCTACTACTACCTTGATAGTTTTCCACATTAATTTATATTTTTTTTAGAAATGTTGAAATTTTATTTTATTTTTTTTCCCCCCAAGTAACAAAAAAATTCTGAAAGAAAATATTGAACATTCAAGAAAATTTTATTTGGTTGAAATGATTTTTTAAATCATTTATTTATTTATTTGACAAACATTTTTTGAAGCTTGCTATCAAGGTATGTTTTTTGTTTTTAACTAATTAGTTATTTGACAAACATTGGTTCAACCTGCCAAGATATTATAATATATGATATTATTATTAGATGCAAGAATAAACACCCCCCCCCTCCTCAAAAAAACAATTTGAGAGGTATTCTAGACAAAATCTACTTATTCAAAGGTTTTTTTTTTAAAATGAGGTTAATAAGTGAATGCAACTTGTTTAATAAAAGGCGTAGTTGACCCAAAAAGGCAACCCCTCCACCCCAAAGTTTAAAAATTATAAATGATGGTTTGTAAGAACATCCAATTTTTTTTTTAATTGGGGTTAATAAGTGAATGTAATTTGTAGTCTTGCCTAATAAAAGGCGTAGTTGACCCAAAAAGGCATCCCCTCCACCCCAAAGTTAAAAAAATTATAAATAATGGTTCATAAGAACATTCCATTTTTTTTAAAATTGGGATTAATAAGTGAATGCAACTTGTAGTCTTGCCTAATAAAACGTGTCGTTGACCCAAAAAGGCATCCCACTCACCCCCAAAAGTTTAAAAAATTATAAATGATGATTCGTAAGAATATTCCATTTGAGCTCACCGCTTCTGGCTTTGCCTTGGGGCTTTCAAGGGACCACAGGGAGGGGGTCAAACCAATCATGAATTATCAAATCAAGAATCTGCAAACAGACACCCATTATTTTATATAAGTAAGATATGCCCTAGCAGCAGGACATTACACCCTCTGCCCTCAGTCTGAGGTGTAATGCCCCGATGTGAGGGCATTACCCCCTCTAATGAATGAGGTGTGAAAGTATGGGCAGGCCTTCCCACTCATACAGCAGAAAAATTATGAAATATAATTTCCCACCGCAGGAGTGGAATGAACAGCAGGAAGTTATGAAATATAACTTTCCTGCCACAGGAGTGGGAGGGCCTGCAGTACTGGCCCGCCTAGCACAGGAGCATTTTGCAAAAGTCACTGCCCACGGCAAGTTCATGAGGGAGTTGTGATGGTGCGCTGTGGTTGTTTTTACTTAATCAGTTATATTCTTTCATCACAAAGATTTCAAAATGCCTTCCTAAAACTTCTGTAAAAATTTATCAGAAATAAACTAGGTTGCTAGATTGGCATTTAAACAGGTGTCAAAAGTGTGATGATATTTTTAATCGTTTAAACAGGCGTGAAAAGTGGTAATATCTTTTATCGTTTAAACAAGTGTCAACAGTGTGATGATATTTTGACCAGGTACACCTCCAATTTGGACACAGAGCTGGCTGGTGAGGAGGAGCAGCAGAAGAACCCAATTAACAGGCAGGCCGCACACTTCACAAACGATAACGTAGTCATTTGCTTCACCATTTTGGGAACTGTTCACCACATGTTTCTGTGCATTGACCAGTGAACAGCGGTTTTTATTTAATTTTGTGATGTAGCAAAACTGGCAATCATCCACTAGAACATTTAGCCAAATTTGGTCATACAGCAGATATAAAATTCAATAATCCTATAATATTTTGGCTCCCTGTTGGCACCTACTGTAGAAATCTGGAAATTTTAGGAAAACCAATTCTCGAAATCTAGTGAACAGGGTCATTTTTTTCAGATCGAAAAAATGTGAAATTTTACTAAAAAACAACAGCGATTGTGACATCACCGTTTTGGGAAGTTCATTGGGACAGTTCCTACTTTAACCATCGTGGGAACATTTCCTATTTGAAGGGTTGCTGGTTTGCACTTACCATAACGTATAAACTGGCTGCCCCGCCATTAGCATTACACGATCAGCCGTTTGTTATACTGTTGTTCTTAGGCAGTCTTCGCAGCAGGGAAGAGTGGAATTGCAGTAAATCACTAGTACCTGAGCGGTCATCTTCCGCTAGAGTGAGATTGCTATTAGGTGAGGTTGCTTTAGGTTCTCAAGAGGCCAGATTGTGTGCTTGCACATTCAAGAATTTGAGGTTTTTGGATTCGCCCAGAGAGAAGAAGATGATTAATAGAGCAGTTAAGGTTCAGAGCTTCGATGCAAAGGATCCTTATGCTGGATTGGCATTGGTTACAAAACCTGTGCCTAAAGCAGAGGCAGGTCATGTGGTTGTTCAAATCACTCTACGTCCTGTCCTTCTCGTTGATCTGATGCACATACGTCACGGTGCTAATGGCTTTTTCACTCCAGGGGCTGAGGGATTCGGTATTGTTCACGATGTAAAAATAAGCATCCTATTGCCTTCCTTTCATGCACATTGATTAGGAAGTCTCTTTGCTCCTTTTGATATTAATGTGCTTTCTTTTTCTTTTTTTAATTTGGCAGATAGGCGAGGGAGTGAAGACAGTGAAAAAGGGGCAAAGAGTGGTGCCATTTCTCGCTCTTGATCCTCGAAATGTGGAGGGATCATGGCAGCAATACATTTGTGTAAAGGAAGAGCTTCTGTGGGCAGTACCGGACTCAATTTCAGATGAAGTGGCTGCTCAATTTGTCATCAACCCATGGACCCTGTATGGTATGCTCACCGATCTTAAAGTTCCCAAAGGTGAGTATGTCTTGCAGACAGCAGCGGGCTCGGGGCTTGGTCGGCAAGTAATACAGCTTGCAAAACATTGGGGCATCAAAACTATCAACGTTGTACGGCGCGTGGAACAAAAGGAGGAGTTGAAAGCCCTAGGTGCAGATGAAGTCATATGCACAAATGAAGAAGAGGATGTGGCAACAAGAGTGAAAGAGATTACGGGTGGAAAACTCGCATACGGGGCTATTGATCCTGTGGCTGGCACACTCACAAAACAAGTTGTTGCGAGTGTGAGAGATGGAGGTCAAGTGTTTGTGTTTGGAGTTTTGGGAGGGTACGACATAACAGTTGGCGTGGGGGATTTATTCAGGGGCGTACGTTTGACTGGATGGAATCTTTATAACGCCATAACTTCTGCTGAGAGACGCAAATTATTTACTAACGGAGTTTCGAAGCTGATGGAAGCCAAGATCATTGTGCCCCTTGTAGGTGAGACTTATGATCTTGCTGACTTCCAACTTGCAATCAAGAAATCAACTGAAGTTTCTGGAGGAGGGAAGGTGCTTCTCTCGAGTTGATAAACAAAAATCTTCCAATACAACAATCCATCCTGCCTACAACAAATTTGTAAATTCATCTATCGGGCAACTTTGTTGTGGGATTTTCTAGTGCATGATTTGCTAATTTTTCTAATGAGTTTTACAAACTTTGTTTGTAGAAAAATGTGAAGAAGAAAAGGTTCATATGTTTTGGGATACTTCAAACATGGAGAAGAAGAATTAGAGGATCTCTCTCCATAGAGATGGGAATAAGGGGGTGAAGCTTCCATATATACATGTTTAAGGTTGTAGGAGGATTTTAAATACAAGGTCCATTTGTAGACCTAAAGTGATGAGTTTCATTTTGACGCACATGTTGATTGTCAATCTTGTATGATCTCAATTCTACTTTTGCAAGTATTGTGAATATGAATATGAATCATTTGATGCACATGTTGATTGTTAAGCTTGTATCATCTCAATTTTACTTTTGCAAGTATTGTGAATATGAAATCTGCTTGTAAAGCATACCAAGAAAATTTGTTTTATATGTGGAAGGCATTTTATATCTATGAATTTCCTTCTTAAGAAATTGGGAGGGATATTATGCTACTCAAGGGTTGGGGGAAAATTATGCTTATTTGGGTTCATTCACAGTTGGGGTTCCAAAAGGGGAAAAAGGATATAAGGACTTCTTAAAGCTACTTTTTATAAATAATATTTACATGAAATAAGTTGAAGTGAGAAAATTCATGTGTTAATTGTTATTTTTTATATTCATACATAATTATATATGAATATTTTGGTTTAATACGATAAATGAAAAAGAATTCAAAAAATTTCAAAATGAGTTTCAATGGACAAGTGAACATTTTTTAGCAAGATTATTACTTGCACATATGTCTTGCATTGAAAATTAAACATTTTGAACCCATTGAACATAACTTCTGTATCAAATGGTTTTTAAAATGAGTCTTTTGCTTTGTAGCCCTTTCTTTCAAAATTTCAAAACTCTGAAATTTTTGTATGATTTGATTTTTCATTAAATTCATCCAATGAACATGTACTTTCGTAGAAGGGGACATCTTTTTGTTGTACAAAAAATTTGAAATCATTGTATGACTTTATGCATTCTTTTTAATCATTTTTTTTTAAATGCAATTTGAACACTTGATTGCTTTAATTTATAAAACTCAAAATGACATTTACATAATATCCAAATTATTTTTAAATATTTTTATTACTTAAAGAAAACAGCATTTTATCTATTGGCATACAACAATCACTACAATTATAAAAATATAAAATAAACAAAAATTTAAAATTATCCTTTATAGTCTTTTTTTGATTAAATATTCCTTTTTGGTACCCCAATCATGAGTGGACCCACTTATAGGTGTAATAACCCTCTCATATTGAGGAGTAGGCATAAAAACCATCCCATTCATACACCTCATGGTTTACATAGGTTTGGTTCACATCCACGTGTCTTTATTTTTGGAGGTTAGACAAATGCCTAACATATTTTTTACCTAGTTGCTTCAATCATGACCATCTACCTCAACAAGATGGAAAATCTTTCTATCCCACATAACTAAATTTCACAAGTCAATAACATCAATTGGCATGCCTTCACCATCTATTGGATGATGTTATCAAGGTTATGAACATCATAGCCATGTACTACTTACATTTTCCATTTATCCATCTATGTAACATTACAACCATACACCACATGGTTAAACCATGCACCTCATGTCATGCCTTAGTTTCTAGCTATGTTCAACATATCCAACTAACAATTCTTGTGAGTTTGCTAAAATGAAATAATATTTTTATGATTATGGCTTACCCTTGGAATAAACATGCTTTCTAATTCCCATACAAAGTAGGTTATACATACTTATAGTCTCTTAAAGGAGGGAATTTAACTCCTTCAACTAGATACAAAAGCAAAAAGTTCCAACTGGACTTCTTAGAGACAATGGAATGCAAAAGAAAGAAGATGTGTAATTCTAAGAAGAATTTTGGTATTCAACTAAATGTCTTTCTAACTATTTTGTTGGTTCTAAGGTGTTATTGGTTTTAAATGAATGTAACAAGGTATGCTTATTGGGTGGCCACAAATAATTAAGGCATCTAGTTCAAAATATACTTGACGGCTTTCGGTTTCAAAGCATTTTCAACTTTTCATTATATTTCATGATATTATTAGCATCAAACATAAATGCTTTCACTTCACTGCTATTCGTGTAACTAAATATTGGACACCAATTACATCCTTGCCAATGGCAATCCAACCAATGTTGGCCACAAACAAACTATGAGGTCTAACCATTGGACCTTAGTCTTTAACAACTTTTGTCCTCCAAAAGACTCAATGAAGAGATCGCTGCACTCGGAATTTTAGATGCCTTGTTTGGTTCATCATCAATGAACAATGTTTTGTCTTCTATCCAATAGGCTAACCCTCAACATGCAAAGTACACATGATTGAAATTTTTAAAATAGTAATGTGTTGTTATAGTGAATTGACCCAAGGTCCTAGTGCATTATTCACATCCACAAATAAAAACAAATTGATCAACAAATGTTTGTAGCACCAAAAAAAGGAAGAATTTGCATCACATCTTCCAACAACATATAGGACCAAATCACAACATAATGTTTTTTGAACATTCGGAAAAAAAAATGTTTCACTCCAACTCTTGATTCTAATTTGCAAATGTCAATATTGTTGCCCTTTACATGATGATTACCTTGTAGAACAACACATTTTGGGAAATAACACATCACACCACATTCAAACTGAAAATCAATAGTTTTTTGGGCATAATAGGATATGATCAAAAACACTTGTGTGGGACCTCAAAGGGATAGAAATGGACAGAAATTTAAAAACCTAAAAAAATAATAAAATGTTAATCCAACTGAGAATTTACAAGAATTGAAGATATCCAAAAAATGGAAGGATAATTTTGAACATTGGCCTTGAACATCTATAAGAAACTAAAGAAATTCATTAATCACATGGATCAAAAATATAGGAACTACCACCTGGTGGCCATCAAATAGATTTAAATATAGAAAGTTAAAAATATAACAGAAAACATGTACCATGTAGCCACCAAATGGTTGCATGGAGGAAAACAAAACAAAAGTCAATATGAAGTTCAACTTAAAGGCCACCAAGCCAAAAATAAATGTTTTCAAGACAAAGGCTAGACGCAACATTTGCAATAATAAAATTACAAATTTAATATATTTGAAAGGAAATAGTTCAAATATTCAAACAAGCAAATCAGGATGTGCAATTAATAAGGTATTTTTTGTTTCATTTTCAATTTTTCATTGTTACAAAATGAGGGTTTGCAACCACTATTACATTTTAAGAATAATATTTTAAATTTTCCAAGATCATTGCAATTAATATATTTAATCCTACCAAATGGATTATGTTGTACATATGTGGAAACACCATATCCAAATAAATGAAAGGACTTTAAGTAAGGGAAAAAAATCCCCAACAAATAATTGTCCTACCCATGAGGGTTGTCAAAAGACTCCAAAAAATGGCATTAAGGTGGTTGCATGGTAGTGTGGCTCACTTTTTGTGTCACAATCCATTTTTTTACAAAATGGCATGCATTTACATGCTATTAACATGGCACAAGAACAATAATTTTCGAAATTTGTGGCTAGATTTAGATTGTCAATTTGAAAAAGAAGACATCTATAAACAAAATTGCAACATATATGTACAAAATATATAATAACCGACTTTTGAAGTTGAAAAATATGGACTAATTTACTATTTGTGCTTTTATATACATGCATTTTTGTATATGAATTTTATTTTGGACATATTATAAAGACTCAATATATGAAACGTTAAAACAAAAAGAACAATCTACAAAACAATTACAAAAAAATTTAACCCAAAAAGTTCTGGACTTTTGAATGACCTAAAATGAACCATATTTTCATAAGTCCATATCATAATCATTTTTGGGTGGATTTCAATTTTTATTTTCTTAACATGTACATTAAAAAACTGTTTAGAATGGTTATTCTTCACATGGGCTTTTTAGTTCATTAATCACCATGTAATTCCGCACTAAATTAATGTTATCAAAATATACTATCATTTGAACACTAGCGTATGGACTTTTAGGTAGTGGAACATTTTCTGAAAATGAGCCACCTTAGAGTGCATACCACTATATGGCCCATTAAACATGTTTTTATGTGGAGTATTGTCTACAAGCAAGGTGTTGCAAGTGTGAAAAGATACATAGAAAAGAAACATCAAAGTTCTTATGGAAAATTGGCTTGTTAGGTTTATTTGACAATAATTACGGATTTTGCATGCAAAACTTTTAACCAAACATTTTAGAAGGATTGATGAAAATTTTTGTTTCATGCCATACTTGATCCAAATAATTATAAATATTGTGACATTAGGTTGTGGATCAAATATATACATGGAATTACAATACACATATCTCTAAAAATTCCTTTAATCTAGGCTTGAAAACAAGGTTACGAGGTGGAGATCTTTGATATCTTACCTTATTGAAATGTGTTGCGACGAGAACTTTGTTTAGATCGAAAATAACATGCAACAAACTCACCTCCAATGAAGGCAAATGAATCATTTGGGAGTCCACTCTTGAAGTCGATTTCATGCACCTCTAATTCACCAAAGGCCCAAAAATTTCATGACATCAGTTTTTCCACCTTTTCAAGAAAAGGCACACCAATTGCTTAAAAGAATAAACAAAGAGGAGTTGGGGAAGTCCAAAAATTGAAATATCACATAAATTACGGAAATGAAAAGAACCAAGAAATAATTTCAAGAAAAAGAAAAAGGGAAAATTTAAACTATTTACTATAAATGTCAATCAATTTCTATAGAAATTGGCTTTACACACCATGGTGCATTTTTCAAACAATGTTCAGAATCTGACATTATCTTCGTTGAATTTTTTAATGGTGCCAAAAGGATAGTCCTCCACAAAGGTGGGAACATTAAGCCTAGAGTAATGAAATGACTCTAAGCATGGGAGAAAGGTCTTCAATAGATAATTATCCTCTTTTGGCACGTCATTGTAAGATTCAATGAAAATGGCATTAAAGGGCGAATTCTAGCAGATTCTATAAGGCATGTCATTTATTAATAATGTATTTCCAAGGTGAACATTAATATACCTAAGGGAAAATCAAAAAGGTTCTTATGATTAAAAAAATTTATTTAGAATTGGATAATCAAGGCGTTTAATGTCCCTTTTGAAGGGAAATTACATTATGTGCTTGTTAATTTTGCACAAATCTCAACCAATAAACCTTTGTGGATCAATCTTAATACCTATCTCTTTTGTTATTTTCTTCAAGTAGGTTTTCATCTTGTTAAACTGAGTTAACATCCATATGTAGATAGTAAACTACTTTAAACACCTCATGAGGAATTCCTTGAAACATGGCCTCGAAATAACCCTCTTGTTTAGTGAGGTGGGAAAACAACCCATGTTATGCGGCAAAGGTAATAGGTAATTATTGAAAAATATTCTTTCACAACAAGGACACCTTTTAAATCGAAAATGACATGCAAAGGATTCATTTGAAGGTCCCCTATGTATATGATTGAAGGAAATTTGATGACACACCCCACATTCCTTGAAAGACTCAAATGTGAGTTCGAAATTTAAAACAATGGAAAAAGGAGTTGGGGTACGTTCCTTAACTCACAGCACTTCGAGAGTAAAGGGGTGTGCCAAAACTCCAGGATGGAAACTAAGACAAATGAAAATGAATCAATTATTCATGTGGACCTACACAAATAAACAACAAGTTGGTTAGTCCGTAATTAAAGCACTTTTGGTGCACAGATGAATCATGGGCATACATGGACTCATAAGACTCATCAAGGCCCGGACTTGAGGGAAGTCACCAGCTTCCCCCTTATAGTATTTTCTTCAATTAGCCATAGGGGCTACATTCAAATGTCATTTTGTCCCAACTTGGGAATCTTGAAACTCCCAAAATTGGGATTCCTAGCATTTTGGAAAGTCATAACTTCTTGTGCAAACCTCCAATTGAGGTGAAATCTAAAGCAAAGTTGTAGCCCTCGTCGAAAGCTTTCTAAGATATGTGGCAAGCTAGCTACATGCACCTATTTTAGGTTGATTTTTGATTTTTAATGGTTAGGAGTCAAATTGGCATTTTGACTCCCACTAATAGAAATTGGCCAAAATGTAACCAGTCTATTTGCAACTACATGTGACTATTAGTTATTTATAACTACATTTGGACATTTTTGCAACTATTTCTTGTGTTGGTAATATTTGCAACTACACTGTAACTAATTTGCGACTATTTTGGTGTTCGTCCTTCCATGTGAACAACATTTAGTTTGGTTTTCATCCAAGAAGAACAATTTATCTCCCATTAGTTACAAATGTGACAAATATAGTTGCAACCCTATGAATATACAAAGGTGTATTTTGTGAATTCTAAAGAATATAATTGGTTGTATTAATATTTATAAATGTATATTTTGAATGTATATGAACAATCATATTGCATATGCATTAAAGTAATATTATTAACATAAATAGGCTCAATATACTGGTTACACTAATTAGTGTATATTTTAAATATATTAAAATTTTATGTAAAATATTTACTAAATATATGTGCCCATATTACAAATTTATCCAAACCATCTTATTATACTTCTTAAAATTATTAGAAATGACATTTATTAATATAAACATCATATGTTTATATTAATTACATGTAATAAAAAACTAAATTTCAATATTATCTTTCATTAATTTTTAACAATAATAATATTTTATTACATAATGATGACGATGATGATGATGTTCGAATGATAGGAAAAATAATTATATAATTACCAAAATAATTACTAAAATTTTAATATATTATTATATTATTATAATTATTTTGAAATGACTAATGTATTTATTAAAATTTGATTTTTGATTTATTAAAAAATCAAAATAAGTTATAATGAATCAACATAAATCTATCAAATGACATAATAATACATAATAAAAAAAGCTAACCTAGGCTAACTACAAATTACATTATTATTATTATTATTATTATTAATCAATTATGAAGTACTACTATATTATAATAATTATTATTAATATATAGTTTTAGGTTTTTATATTTCAAATTTATAATTAATATTTATTCATTATTCATTATTCAATTATTATAATCAATTTTTTTTTCAATTTTATTATTTTATAATAATTACTATAGTAGTAAGAATGGAAATCTCATAAATTAATATACAAATGCAGAAATTATTTTCGAAGGAAAAGTATTCTTGTTAGAAATAAAAAATATTTATTGTAAAAATATTTAAATATCTATAATGAATGAAGTAATAATATGAATTATAAAAATAAAATAGTAAACATTGGCTACCAACTAACTACAATAATAATAGAATTAATGTTATTGTTATTATTAAATATTTATATTTATCATGAATTATAGAAATGAAAATAATAATGGGAATAATTGTAATAAAATAGTTCACCTAAGCTAGGTTTTAATTATATTATTAGATTTAAAAACTACTATTCAATTTTTATAATCATTAATGATTAATTAATGGATATTTCAGTTATTATATTAATTTAGTTGGTTATGAAATAATAAATTATTAATAATTAGCTAATTATTTCAATATTAGCCAATTATTAGTTAATGAAATTGGTTGATAGATCATTATAGTGCATATATAATGAAAATTAAATATTATTATTTTTGATCTAGTTAGTAAACTAAGTAATATTTAATAACAAATAATTAATTCAGTAATCATAATATAGTGTTTATTATTACTATAAATAATTAATTAGTTGGATAATTTATAAAGTGAATTAGTTAATTTATAATTTAGTTGTTAATTAATTAATTAACTAGCTTATTAAATTTTTCTATATTTTATTCATTAAATAATCAATAATTTTATTAGTTAACTAATTAGCTAATTAATTAGCTAGTTAATTGTCCCTTACCTACTTAATTATATACTTTTCAAGATGAGAATGAAAGCCAAAACATATGGGATAAACTTTTTAGTTGCAAGTCATTTGTGACTAAAAATGTTTAGTTGCAAATGACTTACAACTAAAAAGTTTATCCCATATGTTTTGGCTTTTATTTTCATCTTGAAAAATATATAAACAAGGTGTTTTGTCTTTATATTTTCATATTTAGAAACATGGACATATGGGATGAGCCAATAAAAAAGACTTAACCCAAAATAAAATATGAATATTCATGTATTTACACCTAACTACATATTTCCCTAACTTACCTACCTATTTTTCTACCTACATACCTACCTAAGTAGGTATTTGGCCTAGGTAGGTAAATAGGACCTATCTAGATAGGTGTTTAGCCTATATGGGTAGGTAGGTATATAGGTAGGTAGGTACCTAGTTCAACCTACATACCTAAATATTGATTTAAATTGAATTTGGGCATATTCAATTAATATTTCACGTGGCAAATTTCCATTACACCACGTGTCACAATTTAAACCATCCAAACATAAAAATTAAACATCTTGGATTATTTCAAAATAATTAAATATATATATTATTATGAGTTGGGACATATGGCAACATATAATTTGTTCCCATTGTTCACCAAAAAAGTCGCATTCTAGTTGCAAGCGACAATACGTATATGACAAGTCAAAGGATGAAGGCATATTTCGTTAACTTTTTCCTTCATCCAAAATTCGTTGTCATTTGCAACTAGTGTTAATGTGACTTGTCCAACACGACTATTAAGATTTTAGTTACAAATGTCGTTTGTAACTAAAACTTAATTGCAGAGACTAGTTGTAAAATGGCCATTTTCTACTAGTGTCTGAACCTTTTTTTTGGCCAAAACTTATGTTTTAAGTACTCAAATGGGTCATGCAAGCTCATTTTAAACATTTAAGTTTCAAAAGTTTTCTAATGGTATCTAATAATTTTTTAACCCCAATAAATTTTGACCCCTAAAATACTTCTTTGAATATTTAGGACTCCATAGGGATTCCAACTCTAAAAATGAGAGTCAACTTGGGAATGTGTGGGTTCATTCCCTCACATTCCTAGGAGTGCAAATGTGACTATTCAGTTACACTCTTGGCTAGCACTCTTCCATGCATTTGCCTTGGTCACGAACCCCAAGTTAAGGTCGTAACATTTGAAAACTCCAAGAGCAAGTTCTAACCCCCTATTTTCCTTACTAGTTTCATGGAAAACTAGAAGAAGTTTTCATTTATGGCCCCATCAAATCTCACAAAGGATAACTAGGGCTAGGATGGTGTAAATGGCTAAACAAATGGGAAAAACGAAGGTGCGCATTGAAGCAAGGATGTTGAACCTCAATGCAACAAAGGTTGAACTAAAGATGATAATGGTGCCTTGCGTCTTGAATGCAATTTAGCACCATCCAATTGTCCAAATAATTGAACAACAGTCCTTTGATTTCCACCAAAGCCACAATGAAACCCTAACTTGCCCCAATTAGTCAAATCAATGTGGTGACCAAAATTTTGAAATAAATTTTCAATAAAAAATTGTAAACATGTGTGTAAAAAATATGAAAACAATGGAAGCACCAAATATAAAAGCATTTATCGACCAGTAACCATTAGGTGTAAATGTAATTATAACAAAGAGCAATCAACCACCTAATGGCCATTAGGTGGTGATATCACCAAATATAAAAGCATTTATCGACCTAGTGGCCACTAGGTGGTGACATCACCAAATATAAAAGCACTAATCAACTTAATGGCCACTAGGTGGAGATATTAGCAAATATAAAATATTTATCGACTTGGTGGCCACCAAGTGCAAATGAATTTTAACATAAAGGAACAAACCACCTGGTGGCTACTAGGTGAAGATATCACCAAATATTAAAAAATTATCGACTCATGGACACGAGGTGAAAATGTAATTCTAACAAAAAGGAATGAACCACCTAGTGGCCACCAAGTGAAAATATCACAAAATATAGAAAAATGTATTAACTTGATGGCCACCAGGTTGATATATAAGTCTAACACAGTGAAGCAAGTGGAGATATCAGCAAATATAAAAGAATGTATTGACTAGGTGGCCATCATGTTGAGATATAATTCTAACATAGAGAAATGATCACCTAGTGGCCACAAGGTGGAGATATCACCAAATATAAAAGAATGTATTGACTTGGTGACCACCAAGCTAAGATATAATTCAAACACCAACAAGCAAACTACTCAGTGGCTCTAGGTGGAGATATCACCAAACATAAAAGAATGTATTGACTTGGTGGCCACCAAGCTAATATATACTTCAAACACAAAGAAGCAAACCACCTGGTGGCTGCTAGGTGAAGATATCTGATTCTCTTTTTTTCTTCCTTAGTGCCCAAGTAGAACACCTATTACTTCTTGGAGTTTCTTTGTGCACCATTTGTTTCTTGCATGCCTTTGGTGGTGCAAAGTTAAATGGTTGGTATAAACATCAATGAACATTTTCATGAACATTGACATCTTCCACCTCCATATTTTTGAAGCCTAGCCCCCTCAAGTTGTCGATCTTCTTTGTTCCCTTGATCCTACATTTCATCATCATTAAGATCTGTTGCAAGTCATTTCTCTAGCATTACAAACAGATGGGATGAGAGCATCCATAGAGCTATTGATGCAATTTCCTCCCCTACTTGTCCCACATCTTTAAGACCAAAGTCAAATACTCTTAAAACATAATATATAAAACTTGTAAGAATTTGATTTGAATATATTTGAATAACCACATTTCAGTGATATACTTACCAGGCATAGATGTATGAGGGTTCTTCCTACATACATCCTGAAGCATCCCATTCCACTCTGCAGAACTAAATCCAAAATTGTTTTGACAGCCTTGAGGCATATTTCATAGTTATAAAGCCTTCGCTCCAATGCAAAAGGCATACTCATGCTTTGAACCAATGACAGAAGCGATTTCGATTCCAACACGTCTTTTTTAATGTTTACGCCTACTCGATTGAAGAATAGGTAGCTGTAAAAAAGCACAGGAGTCTTCATAAAGGTTTCCTTCCTCAAAGGAACTGTTGTCTGCCATCATGTTCTGTCTAAATCCTAATTGAATCTTCGATGAGAATTGGTACTTACTCATTGTCGCAAAGAGGTGCGAGAATACCTCTCTATCGCATACACAGACAACAACTTGGAAACAAACTTTATAATTGAAATGACCAGTGAGGAGGCATTCCCAATATGGTCCCTTCCATAGTGAATGCTCCCCATCAAAACCATATGTTGTGAACACAAATGCCATAGTCGACTTAACTGTCGATGGAATTTCTTGGGACATTTCCTATTTAAACTGTTGCTGATTTACACTTGCATCAGGTATAAACTGGCTGCAAGGTCATTAGCGTTACGCAATCAGCCATTTGTTTTATTGTTGTTCTTAAGCTGTCTTCGCAGTAGGCGAGAGTCCAATTGAAATAAATCAGTAGTACTTGAGCGGTCATATTCCAGTAGAGTGAGATTGCTATTAGGTGAGGTTGCTTTAGGTGATCAAGAGCCAGCTTGTGTGCTTGCACATTTCAAGAATTTGAGGTTTTTGGGGTTCGCCCAGAGAGAAGAAAATGAGTAATAGAGCAGTTAAGGTTCAGAGCTTTGATGCAAAGGATCCTTTTGCCGGATTGGCATTGGTTACAAAACCTGTGCCCAAAGCAGAGGCAGGTCATGTGGTTGTTCAAATCACTCTACGTCCTGTCAATCCCATTGATCTGAATCATATACGTTATGGCTCAAATGGATTTTTCACTCCAGGGGCTGAGGGATTCGGAATTGTTCACGATGTAAGTCTAAGCATCCTATTGTTTTACTTTCATGCAATTAGATTCGGAATTCGGAAGTCTCCTTGCTTCTTTTGATACTAACGTGTTTCCTTTTGCTTTTGGATTTGGGAGGTAGGGGAGGGAGTGAAGACAGTGAAAAAGGAGCAAAGAGTGCTGCCATTTATCGCTCTTGATCTCGAAATGTGGAGGGATCATGGCGGCAATATGTTTGTGTAAAGGAAGAGCTTGTTTGGGCAGTACCAGACTCAATTTCGGATGAAGCGGCAGCTCAATTTACCGCCACCCCATGGACCCTGTATGGTATGCTCACCTATCTTAAGGTTCCCGCAGGTGAGTATGTCTTGCAGACAGCAGCGGGCTCAGTGCTTGGTCGGCAAGTGATACAACTTGCAAAACATTGGGGCATCAAAACTATCAACGTTGTATGGCGCGCGGAACAAAAGGAGGAGTTGAAGGCTCTAGGTGCGGATGAAGTCATATCCACAGATGAAGATGAGGATGTGGCAACAAGAGTGAAAGAGATCATCGGCGGAAAACTTGCATACGGAGCTATTGATCCTGTGGCTGGCACACTTACAAAACAAGTCGTTGCGAGTGTGAGAGATGGAGGTCAAGTGTTTCTGTGTGGAAGTTTGGGAGGGAATGACATAACAATTGGCATGGGGGATTTATTCAGGGGCGTATGTGTGACGCAATGGAATCTTTACCACGAAATGGCTTCTGCTGAGAGACGTAAAGTATTCACTGATGGAGTCTTGAAGCTGATGGAAGCCAAGATCATTGTGCCTCTTGTGGGCGAGACTTATGATGTTGGTGACTTCCAACTTGCAATCAAGAAAACACTTGAAGTTGCTCGAGGTGGGAAGGTGCTTCTCTCGAGTTGACAAACAAATACCTTCCAGTGCAAGAATCCATCCTGCCTGTAACAAAATCTGCCGATGCAAGTAAAGGTGGAGCTTTTTGGTGGGATTTTCTAGTGCACGTTTTGTTAAATTTTCTGAAGAGTTTAGAGACCTTGTTTGTACATCTTGTTGGATTGATGTATAAGTTGGTGTCAAATTGCTCATGAAAACAGCCTGCAAGATAACCACCATCTCCATGCCCATGAAGAAGGACAATCTCCACATAATGTCAATATGTTTGGAGGGCTTTAGGGTAAGTCTGATTCCTGCACTTGGTGTACAGTCTAAATTGTAGCAGAAAATTGTTGGAGAGAAGCTTTCAGTATCCATGAATAAGGGTTTCTCAGAGTGAACGTGTGATGCAACCTGCCACTTACTCATCCACTGCCCATCATGGCAAGCTCAAAATTCGGGGAAAAAATTGTTGCAGTGCTATCTTCGTGGGTAAGGACTCCTCGGATTCTATCACCATCCAGCACTGGTTCAGGCTCTGAAGAGACTCAAATCAAGACTCCTCCAGCCAAGAGTTAGTCATTTGAATTCCCTAGAAATCGTTTGCATATGAATCCGCAATCCTGACATCTTAGAATTTCCTCAAAGTCCTGTGGAAATCGTTTGCAGATGAATCGGCAATGCTGATTCGTGACTTCTTAGAATTTCCTCAAAGTCTTGTACAGGTCTTAGATTGCGCGCGCATATGCAGGTAGGGAAGAGGATGAAGACCAGATTCATGCCGGGCATTCATAACATTGCATAAAATCATGAGTTCAAGGGTGTTTGAACGTGTTTCCTGACCTCTTGGTACTGGAATTCGAATTGAAGAGCGGCAGTGTAGAATGCATTTCTATCGCTCGAAGAACTCATTTCTGTGAGGATCTCATTTCAGAACAAGATGCTCTGAACGACGAAAACGTGGCTGAGACGCTAGACGGATGCTTCCGTCGTGATGCGCACGTAAATCTAGTTCCCCAAGAAAATCCCCACGAAAGCCCCCATGGGCCCAGAAAGACCTTTAGCATATTCCTTAGGAATTTCGTCGAAAGCCTCGAAGGAAAAGCTGCAGAAATCCTTGTCGGTCCTGGGCACCAATTGTCTACTTGCTGGGCACCAATTGGTGCCAGTTGTCAAGTAGCTGCATGTTGTCCTGGGCAATAATTGTCTACTTTCTGGGCACCAATTGTCGCTGTGCACCGCAGTAGAGGATTGTGACTCATATAAAGACACATCAGATGCCTTTATAACTGATACGACCACATAAGTTTGTAGAGCTCTTCCGACCTGGTTCATTGTATATGGACTCCATAAGCACTCAGTAATTGTTCACTGAAAGGGTTGCAAGTGTTCTATTTAAAGCTTATACACCTTCGGTTTCTACTCGTGGCTTAGGAAGCAGCAGAGGAACCCAATTTCGTCTTACGCTGTTGCAGTAGGGACAAGTCGAATTGCACCTTGTCGTAGTGCCTGAGCGGTGATATTCTAGTAGAGTGAGTTCATAAGGGCATCTGTTCTGTTGCTTCTGTAGTTTTAAGAGCTCTATTCTCTTGAGGTGCAAGCTGTGCGGAAGCTATTAGGGGACGTTGCATTGGGTGATTAAAAGCCTGCGTGATTGTACAGTACTGCATTTTGAGGTTTCTTGGTTCACCCAGGGAGAAGAAGATGAGTAATAGAGCAGTTGAGCAGCAGAACTTTGATGCGAAGGATCCTTTTGCGGGATTGGCATTGGTCACGAAGCCTGTGCCAAAAGCAGAGCCTGGTCGTGTCGTTGTTCGAATCACGCTACGGCCCGTCAATCCCACAGATTTGCTTTCCATCCGTTCAAATACTTTGCGCATTCCAGGCTCTGAAGGATTTGGAATTGTCCACGAAGTAAGCAAGCATCATGTTTCCTTAGGGTTCATGCAATTTTTTGGGAAGTATCCTTGCTCGTTTTGAATTTGTCTGTGTGCGTATCATCGTTGCTTTGGAATGTGGCAGGTAGGAGAGGGAGTGACAACAGTGGCGAAAGGGCAAAGAGTAGTGCCATTTCTCGTTGAGGAGCGTCTCAAAGGGGAGGGGTCATGGCAGCAATATATTTCTCTGAGACAGGAGTTTGTATGGCCAGTGCCAGACTCAATTTCAGACGTAGCGGCAGCTCAATTTATCGTCAACCCATGGACAGTGTATGGTATGCTCACCGATCTCAAGGTTCCAAAAGGTGAGTATGTCTTGCAAACAGCAGCGGGCTCGGTGCTTGGCCGGCAATTGATACAACTTGCAAAACATTGGGGCATCAAAACTATCAACATTGTACGGCGGGCGGAACAAAAGGAGGAGTTGAAGGCCCTAGGTGCGGATGAAGTCATTTCCACAGATGAAGAAGAGGACGTGACAACAAGAGTGAAAGAAATCACGGGGGGGAAACTCGCATACGCAGCTGTTGATGCTGTGGCAGGCACATTCACAAAACAAGTCGCTGCGAGTGTGAGAGATGGAGGTCAAGTGTTCATCTATGGAGTGTTGGGAGGCTATGATGCAATCGTAGGGGTGGGAGATTTGTTCAGAGGCGTTCATGTAGCCGCATGGTCTCTTTTCAACGGGCTTACTGAGAGATTCGGAGAGTACATTGACGAAGTTTCGAAGCTCATGGAAGCCAAGATCATTGTACCTATTGCGGGTGAGACTTATGATCTTGCTGACTTCCAACTTGCAATCAAGAAATCAACTGAAGTTGCTCGAGGTGGGAAGGTGATTCTCACTGGTTAACAAACCAAATCTTCTGATGCATGAATCCAATCCATCTTGCGCCAAACAAAAGAGAATTGCACACAAATACAAGGTGGAATTATGTTCATCAAAACTCAGGAAAATGGTATGGTGGAATCTTCTAGGGTGCATTGTTTTTCCAGAACAGTTTTACACACATTCGTGGAACAATGATAAGGTTGGTATGTTCAAAAGTCAATACCCAATCAACAGTAAAAAATTCATAGTGCATTTGGTATGTAAAGCGCAGAAAGAAATTGCCTTGTGTTTTGGGTATGAAAAGCACTTATAAGAGAAGAGATTTCCTTCTATATATCTTCTAAAATTAGTGTTTTTGGTATGAAAAGCACTTATAAGAGAAAAGATTTCCTTCTATATATCTTCTAAAATTAGTAGTTGTGTTGTTGATTAAAATCCTTCCACAAATGACTTTAAAATGCACCATGCTGTCAAAGAGATTATACTCCTAAGGAACACTGAACCCATGCACCAGAACACACAAATTTAAGAAACTCTACCCCACTTGGAAATATTGGATTTCCTTCATTAGTGCTGTTTTTTAATAGAATTTAACAAGAAAGTAGTAAATAATTCTGCAATCTAATAACTAAAGCAGCAGCCAACATACCCATCAAATGCCTTCAATAGTCTTTTGTATTACTTCACAGAGAGTGGAAAATGCAAGTTCATTTTACCCATAAACCCTAAACAACATTACACTGGAGTGCAGCTGGTAGATTATAGTACTTCAAAATGTTTGGAAACTTTTCAAAACAACACAACATGGTGGTGCACATCCCATAATGCTGCATTAGGATCATGAAACAGTAGTGGTGTCAGATTGCCATGTGCTGATCTTCTTCTTCTTCATTTCCACCAACAGATGAGTTTGGCTCTTCTTCAAAGAACTCAGATTTGAATGCCATCCGCCTGATATGGAACACTTTTGATGCACCAAACATCCCATCATACAAAACCACTTTGGACAAAAGCAATCCCACTGTAATGGACAAACAAATTATTACCATGTTCACCACAAACCCTATGCCTGACACTGTATCTTTTTCCAAGAACTTTTCGACCCCCTGCACACATTAAATTACAGTGAAGTGAGGCTAACACTTTGTGAAAAGCATTAAGGAAGAAGAGTGTTGATAGCTTCAAAAAAATTTGAAATGAGTGCATATACTCAGAACCACCAGCTTGTTCACAAATAAGACTTCACAATGTACTTCTGCTTTTAGCGATGTTGTCAAACATGTAAAGCTTATGGTTAGAGATCAAAATCTCAACAAGCAGTTCCCTAATCTGGTACAAGTATGCAGGAAATATTCAAAAGGGTCAGTAGTTAACACTGAGGTTCTTGCCTGCACACCAATTCCACCAGGTAGCAAAACTTGAAGACCAGCAAAAATCATTGACAGAGGAATGTCCCTTGACACAAATGAACACAATGTCGCTGCACAAACAGACATGCAACCCATCAATCAATAATTCCACAAACTATCATTTTCCTCCCAGAGTGAAGAACACTGCTGAGTGTAGAAGGAAGAATGATTCATAAAGGAAATCAAGACTCAAAACAAGCAATAATTTCAACCACATTAGTACACCAGTGTGTAGCAAAATATTCCAAACATTCAATAGAAGGAAAAATCTCACTTTGTCAGAAAGAGGGAAGGAAAATGTGTATACCACTGAGCCCAATAACCAGTGCAGAGAGCACAGTCGCAGTTTCTGTGCCAAACTTGGACTCAGCTATCTCGCTAACTGCATATCCTATTGCTGCCACCAAGGTCATTCCCAACCATTGCCCTACTCGTGCACGCAGAAAGATATTTGCTGCAACTGCAAATCCAAGAAGCCTTTGAACACAGAAAGAAGAAATTGTTTGTCAGAATCCTGACACTCATACTTTCTGGATTCTTTGAAGTTTAACCAAACAAGGAAAATGAACAAGTCATGAAAAAAACTTACATCAAAAACATTAACATTGACCATAAAGTTAACAGCATATGCATCCAAGAAGGAGAGATCAAACTGTAGGTCTCTTCAAGCATGAGACTTTAGGCTACTGTTTCAATTGAAAGGTTGGCAATTCTATCACAGCAGTAGCAATGGCAACATGGTTCCTCAATGATCGAGTTGCAGTGTACAAAAAATTCAATGACACCAAGGAAGGTTAAAAGCAAAGAATTGTTCCAAAAGAGCTATGACTCTTAAATAACAACAAGAGAAGAGGGAGGAGGATGACAAAGAAGACCATATGATGATGTTTGACGGTGGGATGTTGGGATTGCTGCAAGAATTCGGTTCAAGCTTTGGAGCCCACCACACCAAGTTTTCACCAATTGCTAATCCGAAACCTAATTGCAGTGAGGACACCAGGGCTTTTGTAATTCTGGCTGAGCCGGTCAATACTGAGCCTTCCACCACCTCACTCACTCCAATAGTCAAATTCTGACCTGCATATGAGAAAATGTCCACTTCATCATCATCATTGTCGCACAATACTAGCAGATACCTCATTGAGTTGTGTAGCAAACATAAATTGTTGCAAACCATGTGTGCCACAGACACTCAATAACTGATGGCCCAATCTCTAAATACTAAAAATCACATTGAGTCTATACAAACCTGGTAAGAGCCAAACAAGGCCTGACATAGCCATGGCAAAAAAGCACACATCCAAGTTTGGGAGGTGATGTGAGAAAACTCTTGCAAGAAATGACACAAAAAGAGCAGAAATAAACTCCAGCATATTCCCAAAGACAGGTGATATTGGGGGAACAAGAGCCAAGATTCCCACTCCAAGTCCCAGTATTAGTGACAGAACCGCATCCCAGTAATTTCCTGGATATCAAACAATAGCAATTCAATGCATGTTTGTGATTATGCCTTGATGACGGACACAAATTCCAGCAATTAGCCACCAAAAAACATGGCTGCACCTAATTCCTACAAAGTCTTGCCTATCAAATGGCACTAAATTTGGTAAGGAAAACACTTTGAACCAAATACTCTTATGTACAACACTACTACAGCATTGAATAGATATTCACCCCTCCCCAAGTAGGTTTCAGTGTTCAATACTGAACATTCTATTAAGAGGGGCGGAAGATGGTGTACCTGAGAAGAAGAGGATAGCAGCAGTAGGTGAAGACAAAGCATAACTGAAGAGCTGCCAATACCATGCACCAAATTGTGAAGGGCCTTTCAAAATTGATTTCAATTGCCGGTGAGCCATCATAAGAGGAGTATTTGTAAGGCCAACAGAATTCGCAAGCTCATCTACCCTCTGTAATTTGTCCAAGTCCACTTCACTATCCACCTTTAGCATGTGCAGTTCATCCCTATTTTCAAAATCACGGCACACAACAATCATCACATTGGCACCATAAATTGGAGATCACCCACCTTCTCTTCAGACCATTTTTCCCTTCAACAAGAATGCAACATGTAGCCCTACCCATAATAGCCCAGATTCAGAGGGATATTCATGGATATAAGGTGCCCTCCAAATACAATACGAAATTTCTCCAAGTGCTTTACGTTCCAAAGAAACATAGATTGATTCTTTAACTTTCAAAGACGGAAATTATAGAAAAGACAATATGTAAGGATGTCTGAATGCATTTACATTGATGATAGTGTGGACAAATGGGAGCTATGAACACATTATGTTTGTGAATAGAATTTCTGGTCAGATTGAATCAGAAACTTACTTGACAGGATCTGAAGTCTTGGGGAAAATCAAGATTGTAGAGGATGAAAAGACAGAAATGTTGATTTTCACATTCAAGCACTCTGCAGCCTTTTCAAGGAGGTATTCTGTTCTTGGAGCAGAGCTTCCATATGACAACAGAGCCACTGTCAAGTTACGGAGAAATTTATGGCAGAGCTTCAAGTTCCCATTGCTGCTGGGTTGTTGCACCCCTTGTACTGATGATACTGAAGACACCGAAACCACACAAAAAACAGACACTCCTCAACATCAACTCCCATATCTGACAATAATTCCACACAAGATTGGATCTGTCAGTTCCAGAATCTCACACATTGTGGAATAAAGAGCAGAAACACACAAAATCAAGTAATGAATGAGCCATTAATAGAGCAGGCTGTGATCCATTCTTAAGGACATTTCAAAGGTGGCAGAAGATCATGAAGAGAGCACATCTTCAGCCCTACAAAATGTTCCAGAAGTGTTACTGTAAAGATTAGGCTGATTTGTGATTTTGCTAGAATTGTAGTTTCTGTTTTGGCTGTTGTCCTAAAGAACATAGTCAGGTAATGGTGCATTTATACTGTACAAAGCCCGGCACAAATGATGCACAAAACTCCACCTCCACAAATGAAATCTGGAGCAACAAAATGGTTTGCAAATTCAGGGGATGCAAAAACAATAACAAAAGTTTGAGGAGGAGGAACTACCTATCTCATCACGATCTGGATCTTCGTGACCAGTTGGCCTTGAAAGAGAGCTTGCACCAATCCCATAGTGGTTGAAGTAATCTCGTGCATACACAAGACTTCTAGTCAAATCTGCCATCTTGATCCTTCTCCAATTTCCTTCTTCAACTTTCTGTTGTGCTAGACTTCTAGTCAAAACTGCAGATTTCTGTTGTGCAAACTTCTTTCATGTCATAACAAAAAAAAGCACAACATCAAATCCTCTTGCACAAGTGCAGCATGATGAATCCTGTGACATCGAATCCTCCAGCAACAACACAACCACTCTTTCTTCCAATTTGTGAACTTGATTCAGAATTCTCACCAAGCTTTTTGGGCATGTTGACAGTTGCCTTCTTCTTGTGAGTCAAGAATGCCTCTCACTCTATCTACAATTCCGAACCTTAGGGTTTAGGGTTTGTCCAATTTGCAAGCTCGTTGCGACGTGATCACCCATAGGGGACGTCGCTTATCATCTACTTCTACAAAAACACCCAGATAGCTCTCCGTTCAAACAATCAAGCAAAAGTCGCGACAAGGAAGCATGAGGACCTCAACATAGGTCTCATGGTACTTGAAACAAAGTCGCCTCAAAAAGAAGAAGAAGAATAAAAGGAAGCATTTCCCAGAATTCAATGATACACTCGCAAGGTCATCAGGTTTCAACACAATGGGGGGGCAAATCGAACACGACCAAAAAAACAAAGTAGCGTCAAAGATCTCCTACCCCTCTCTCTCTCTCTTTCTAGATGAGACATGTTGTTGAAGATTTTGAACAGCAGCTCAAGAGTATATTCTAAATTTGTTTCGTGTTTAACAACAAATAGAGTTTAAATGTTTTCGAGACGTCGGCAAGTTGTCCACTTGGCAGCTGCTAGATGTGTTTCTGAATACGCTCCACTTGGAACACGACGATTGTGTTTGTACCCGACACCGAATACTGCCAACAAAGGGCCACAGTTAACGCTGGGCGCTAAACACCCCTCCTCCCCCCTCCACCCGGCAACGAGCTCTGTCCGGAGCTGGTTTCGGGCCTGACAGTACAGCCCTGCGGAGAACTGCGTTGTTGTGCCGCAGGGTTTTTTAATTTTTGCCCTTTTTGACTTTGTGTCTGGATTAAGTTTAAAAAATAGGAAATTTTTAAATTCAGACCTTTTTTGGTTAAATTCACACCCTTTCTTCGCGCATCCGATTATATGCAGATTAAATTTGAGTGTGTCCCTGGTCAATCAGGGCACAACTCGAGAACTTGCCCACAGAAGTAATTGAACTGATAAAGGAACATACTCTTAAAGTTTAATCTGCATAAAATCGGACGCACAAAGGGTGTGAATTTAACCAAAAAAGGTGTGAATTTAAATACTGCCAAAAAATAAACCCCTTTTCTCTGGGCCTGATGCTGTGCCGAAAGTTAGAATTTCATTTAAAACAGGGGAGGATGTAGGTTCAATTCTTGCGCCATGTACTGGCTAGAGATTGACCCAGAACATTGGTGCAATTTTTGTGAAGGTCAACACAATTTCTTTGCTTCTTGGAAGAACATTGAAAACCGGGTTGCATGGTTTCTTGCAGAACTATGCAAGGCCGAAAGAGGTGTGCAAAAAGACAAGCGAAACCAGCGCCGGGCAGAGCTCGTTAGGGGGTGTTTAGCTCCACGCACAGTGAACCAGCACCCACCAGCGCACCATCCATCCATTGGATGCCTGTTATAACTCAATTGGGAATGAACCTCAACTGAGTTAAAATCTGGTTTCACCTTGGTAACCAATTCTGTAGGAAATAGGTCAAATATTAACTTGTTAGGTAAGAAAATAGGTAACTGTTAGGTAAGTAGTAAATGGTTTATACATACGTAAGGGCTGTTTTTACTACCTACCTACTAACAACCTGCTTGTGGGTTGTCAGCAGGTAGGTAGAAAAAAACCAACTGAGCTAACCATGGTGGTTAGATAAGGAACTGGAACCCAACAGAAAATTGTTTCCTAAACACTTACCATTCATCCTTCGTGGGTGCACTGGTGGGTGCTAGTTCACTGTGGCCCCAATAAAGATCTAGCCACCTGTCTCAAAAGCAACTTCTATGAAATGACTGATTCTCGGTGTCCCGTTTCTCCGTATTCCGTTCCTGTGTCCTGTTTTTTGCAACCAAATGAATGCGCTGTGACAACAAAAAGAAGTCCAGCTAACGACCGTCTAGGGTTAGGGTTTTCATCTTCTTTGATGTAACCAATCTGAGCTTTTTGGCCTTTAGGGTTTTCATCTTCTGTGATGTAACCAATCTGAGCTTTTTGGGCCAGAGTGAACGGCTGGAGTGAACCAGCAGCCACCAATGCACCAGTTGAGGATGAGGCCATTCAAGCCGTTTTGGGGATGAACCAGAAACACATCCTCCCTTGCCCAAAGTTTTTGATTTTTTCAGCCTCTTCTCTGCCTCAAAGTTTTTCCCTCCTACCTACCTCCTTCCTACTTACCTCCACCCTCCTACCTCCCTTTCACCTACCTCCCCCCTCCTACCTACCTCACCTCAAACACAACTTATGTTGACAAGATTGAAAGGTGATGTCATTTAAGACCTCTTTTTATATTATCTAATGGAACTTTCTAAAAGATCATCAACCATTTTTTTTCAATTATCAACCAAACTTCTTATAAGTTCATACTAAATAACCTTTTAAAAACTTACATCAACCACATTTTCTAGAAACATTTGTCAACTACTGGTGTAAAGGAAATTAAATATTTTTAAAACATTTTTTTTTAAACTTCCATTAATTTTATATTTTCTAAAAACATTTAAGCATATTGTTCAAGGACTTTTTTTAAATTAATTTTCTTCAAGCTTATTTTTTTAAGATCTCTATGGTTTTTTTAAAAAAATTCCAAACATTACACTAATATGTGTTCAAATTCACTTGATGTTTTATTCAATTTTGAATGAAATTGAACAAATTTACCATGATGAAAATTGACAATCCCTTAATAAATACAGAATTTTTTACAAATAGGTGAATTTAATTGAATTTATTAATATTTAATCTACTTCAATAATAATTAAATTATTAATAATAAATTCACTAATAGTTAAATCATCAATAATAAATTCATTAAATATAATTAATTTCAAACCTAGGTTAAACATTTAACAACCTTTTCTAAGCTACATCACCTAAATTAAAAACCTAACCCATTTAAACACCTTGCCCACCAACTTACATGCAAATGTAAAAGTTTGAAATCTTCACTTCTTTTCATTTCCATGTTTAATGAAAAATTCAGTAACCATCGAACCTTTATTTAAAAGATTGAATTTTTTTTGTCATCACATATTATTATCCACATTCTTTTTTACCCTATGTTATTATTGGTTATTCTACCAAAGGTTATTCTAAGTTATTTTATCATAAGCCATTGTTGGTTAATTTATATTGTTTTACCATAAGTAATTTTGATAATTTTTGGCAATTATATTATAAGTTATTTTAGGTTATTCTATTGTAAGGCATTGTCGATTATTCTACATTATTTCACCATAGGCTATTGTTAGTTATTCTATCATAAGCTATTGTTGGTTTTAAACTATTTTTACAATAGGTTAACATTTTTTATTGTAAATTATTTTACCCATTGGCTATTGGCTATTATTTTATCATATTGTTAATTATTTTGGGTTATTTTACCATAGGTTTGTTTTGTTATTATGTCATAAACTAATGGTAATTATTTTAAGTTGTTTTTCCATAAGCTACATTTGGTTATTTTATCATAAGCGTCAAGGACACAAATAACCATAAAAACAAAGGTTTAAAAAAAAGATTAAGTTTAATTTTCAAATAAAGAACAAGACAAGATTATGCGATTCAAAAAACAAGAACACAAGAATTAAGAACAAAAACATGAGATGTGCAAAACCAACGTGAAAATGGATATTTATTTTGTTAACTTATGCAAACATGAACATGGAAAGAACATGACAAGGCTATGGTGCAAGATCGTGCTTAAAATTCATGTTGAACAAACTAAAGGAAATGAAAGGTCCTACTTCTATTTATACCCCTTTGGGACCTAGTTCAAGGAAGCTTCCAAGGAGTCTTCTATGTGTGCATCAAATATAAATAAATAAAAAATGAAAACCTTTTTAATTGAATGTTGATTATGAGTTAACTAAAACTTAACTAATAATTAAATGGGACTGAATTCGAAATTGATTAAAAGTTAATTATGACTTAACTAGGAGTTGACTAAAACTTAACTAGGAATTAATTCAAATTTAAATATAACTTAATTCAAACTTAATTAAAAGTGAATTGGAATTCAATTAAATGTGAATTGATAATTAATTAAATGTTAATTAGAAATGAACTACATTTTAATTAAAAGTTGATTGAAACTAAATTAATGTTAAACTAAAAGTTAAGTACAAGGATGAACATTCAAATGAATGACCCCCATGGCATTGCCATCTATGACAATAGGCTATTGTTAATTATTTTAAATTATTTTCCCATAGGCACTTTTGGTTATTCTATCATTGGTCACTATTGGTAATTTTAGGTTATTTTACCATTGGCTATTTTTTGTTATTCTATCATAACTATTGTTCATTATTTTTGTTATTTTATCATAGGCAATTATTGATTATTTTAAATTATTTCATCATAGGTTATTATTGGTTATTTTAAATTATTTTACAATATGCAATCATTGACTATTTTAAACTATTGTTGGTTATTTTACGTTATTTTATCATAATAATTGTTCATTATTTTAGGCTATTATTAATTATTTTACCATAGGTTATTATTGATTATTTTAGGTTATTATTAGTTAATTTACCATAGGTTATTTTTGGTTATTCCATTGTATGTTATTTTAAGTTATTTTACCCTAAGTTATTATTGGTTATTTCAGGTTATTTTTCCCTAAACTATTTTTGGTTATTTAAATTTATTTCACCTTAAACTAATCTAACTATTTTAAGTTACTTCACTTTTGGCTATTTTTTCATAATTATTCTTGATTATTCTCTGTTATTCTATCGTAGGCTACTTTTGGTTATTTAAAATTATTTATCTTAAGTTATGTTATGTTATTTTTGGCTCTTATATCATAAACTATTGTTGGTTATTTTAAGTTATTTACCATATGTTATTATTGGTTATTTTATCATAAGTTATTACTAGTTATTTTAGGTTATTTTACCTTAAACTATTATTGGTTTATATCACAGGTTATTATTGGTTATTTTAGGTTATTTTATTATAGGCTATTGTTGGTTATTATACTTTTTTTTTAATAATAAATTATTATTAGCTATTTAACTTATTTATCATAAGTTAAACCTAATTATTATTGGTTATTATATTTTAGGTTATTTTAAGTTATTATATTTTGGGATAAAATAACTTATAATAACATAAAATAAAATGACCTTGAATACTTATAGTATAACTTGAAATAACATATAATAGTTTAAAATAAAATAACTTGTAATAAATTATAATAATTTAAGGTACAATTTAGAATAACTAGCGTAATCTAAAATAACATAGGGGGTAACCTAAAGTAGCATATGAAATTTAAAATAATAATATAAAAATAACATTATTTACCATGAAAAATTATAATAGTGAATTATGTCAATTAATAGTGAAACATGATGTTTACATAATGACCTTATAGTGAAATAATTAAAACTAAGGTGAAATCACTAAGGTGAAATGAATTTATTTCACTTTTAAAGTCCCATAATGATTTAAGCCAATGAACTACACCCCACTTTTGTACTAATAAAAAATATTTTCCTAAAACTTTTTGAAAAAAATTAAGAATTTCAAAATATATTTCTTTAAAATGTTTCTAAGAAAAATTAAAATTTTCCCTTATAAATTATTATCCATGATATTGGTTCATGATTGAAACATTTTTTATATGAAATTACATTGTGAACCCTTGGAATTCTTGATAAATCAAATCAATCCACAACTTCCCATGAATTTACAATGCATTATGTTAAAACATGATTAAATAAATAGTCTTCAATGTAATAAATGTTAAAACACATTTAAATATGAAAAAGTTAAATAATTTTCAAAATGCAATGCATGTTGAAACACAATTAAATACTGAAAGACATGTAAATATTTTCTAATCCTCAAATAGTAATTCATGTTAAAAAATTTAGGAAGCCCATGAAAGGTTGTTGCAAAGTTAAAGCACATTCAAATAATCTTCAAAATGTAATGCATGTTAATGCACACTTAAATTCAAAACACTTAAATGATCTTCAAAATGTAATGTGTGTTTGAAACGCAATTTTAAAATGATTTTTAATCTTAAAAAATGTAGTGTATGTTGAAGCACAATTAAGTTGTCTTCAAAATGTAATGCATGTTAAAACATAATTAAGTTTGGAAGCACATTTAAGTATAATCCTAAAAATGTAATGCATGTTGAAAAACATTTGGATAATCTTTAGTCATCAAAAAGTATTAACAAATTGGTTGGCATAATATGAATTTCATGGAATGAAAATTTTGATTTTCTTTCTTGTGTGTCAAAATTGTGGAGAAAATAAGGTTAGTTAATTGAAATAACCTTTCACTTCAATAAGAAACCTTATAAATTTATTCAATTGCTATCCATGTATTATTGACTTGTTGTTTGTTATTGGTAGTTGAATTTAAAGTCTTTATGACATGGAGGTTCATATTCAATCTCAACTCCTTTCCCACCATGTCAAACTAATTTCTTCTATATCTTGCAAACTTTTAACTCTTCTCCCATGACATAACTTGTAATCCAAAATTCTTTTGTTTTCTTGTACTAATTTGTAAGTTTTCAACACTAATTTTTTTGAGGTGTGTTATATTATTTTACAAGCTTTCTACTCATATCCCATATAATACTTTGAAACCTTAAATGTTGTGTAATAAATTTTCATTTGAAGAAAATCTTTTCAAGTGTTGTTAATTGAAAAAACAACCTATAAGAAATCATTATGTCAAAATGCAACTTCAACATAATATTTGCACTTGAAGGTCACATGTGTCATTTCAACTTTATCATTAATGATTGATGAAATTGAAAAACAAACACAAGTCTAAACCCCCCATTATTATCACCTTAGGTTTAAACATTTGACCTTTTCAAACAATTCAAATATGATCTTTTACATTATTTATTTTTCTATTTGTATTTCTTCTTTGCATTAATAGTTTTTGGTAATAAAAATTTGATAGGTTTTATATCATGGCATCAAGTATTGCTAGGATTTATATTTTGTTCATTGTTTTTCAATGTTGTCATTTGATTTCAAAATTATCAAAGATACACATTAAAAACTTGAAACATTAGTCTTTTGACATTAAAACATGAAAAACCAAGCATTGATTACATTTTATATGGTTTTTATTAGTGTGAATGTACTTTTTTTATGTACCTTGTAACTTTGATTTAAGATTGATCAAGATTAAACTATTAGTAAAAAATAAAGTTATTTGTCATACATTTTCTTTCTTGAAAATGTTAATGATTTATTAAACTTCTTATTTAAATATTTTTATTCATTGGTCCAACATCATGAAAGACCTTTTTGGTGGGGGTTTTAATAACTATTATTCTTCATGGTATATATTAGTGATAGATCTCAAAAAACAAAATTAATCATTTTTTATTATTTGCCTTACATTTAAAAAAACTTTGCAATTTTGATATGACTTTGAGCAAAGAACTAGGTTTGTTATGTTGAAGCTTGGTTTCACTAAATCAAAAGTCCTTTCACAAAAATGAAAAGTTAGTGAAACTCCTAAGCCTTTAAGATTTTCAACTTGTTATTAGTGAAAGCTTTAAATATTGATACAAATGATTGTTATGTGCATGCATAATAAAGTCATAAACTTTGTTCAATGCTATATAACCAATTTTTTTTGAGATGAAGTTATTTTTTAATCCAGCTTTTGAACTTGTCCCATGAATACCATACTCACAATTTTTCCTTACTTTGCACATATTTCTAACATATTTTGGTGTAAACCTTCAAATAGGTATGCCAATTCCCTTGTAATATTGTGATCAACTTTTGTGGATGTAATCTTTCATTTTCAAAGTAAAAAATACAATTTCTTCATTTTTAGTGCCTTCAAAATAACTTAAAGCCACTTTAAATGTGAGTCTAAGGTCCAAGGTCAAAATATATAATAGAATAATTGTATTGGTTGAGAACCATAAATTGGACCCATGGCCTTTAAATGAGGGTCTGAGACCAAAAAGTGACAAAATGAGGCTAAATTTACAAGGAACCATTTTGAAGGGAAAATTAATTGGTTAAAACCAAAAAGAAACTTGAAGGACATGATTTAGAAAATTAATATGCAAGCTAGGGTCCAAGGAAAGGTCTAATTCAATGATTCAATTTGCTTCAAATGAATCCAAATTGGTTTTTAGGAATTTTGACCTTGGACACCCATCTAAAGTGGGCCTTAGTTTCACCATCTTGAATCATCTTCCTCAACACATAATTTGTCATTTTAATGAATCCAAGGTTCATTTTCATGAATAATGTTAACCATTTGGCCATGAAGGACACTTACACAAGTGCCATAAAATAGTTGATAGCTTCATGGCATTAAGATTATCATCTTCTTGATCACATCATTGATCATGTTCATACGAAACCTTTTCAATATGAACCCAAATAGAATGCCATTGGTAACATATGATGTCACAAACCTTGCCTTAAAGTTGTGACATATGCTTTACAAAACAAAAGGTTTGATTAAGAATGAAAGTAAAAGTTTAACATTAAAAGGCTTGAGATAAATTATGAAACTAAGAAAAAAGAAAAAACTTAACCTCAAAAGAATGGTCCATTAAAAATGGGGCTTCCAAATGAATCCCATAGTGTCAATGAAGGCAATGACTTTTTTTCTTTTTAGTGAGAAGGAGTTTCACAACCCTAATTTAGGTTTGCCACTAAGTCATTGGAATGGCAAGGAATGTTCTTCTTAAGATGATGTCAAGTCAAAGACTTGATAAGTGATTGAACTAAGCACAAGTTCAAAACATGACACAATTGAAGGATAATAAAAAACCAAAGGTTGGGCAAGCAATTGAAATGTTCCTACACTAAATGGGAGGTGTGTTAAAACTAAGGAGGAAGACGTTCCAAATCTCGAATTCATGAGGAGTCTTATTTTTTCATAATGATGTTTAAAAGGTCAAAACATGTTTACATCAATTAATGTGAACTATAACATAGTGGGCTTACATTGCAAAAAACAAGGCATTTCCAAACACTTATGAAGGTTTGAAAAATCAAAAAAATAATTGAAAAAATAATTATTAACCATTCAATCATATTTATTTATTTATTTTAGAACTCCTAATGCAAAGTGGTGGGCCTTTTAAACTTGTCAAATGATGTTAACAATGTAGAAATTGGTCCCATTTAAGTAATTCTTCAATATGATTTAAATTTTTAAAATTAACACTTATGGGATGATCTTTAGTTCTTCGCCATGATGTTTGTATAACAATTTCCAAGATCATTAATGGCATATTTCCTTGTTAAAAGAAAACCATTTTTGACCCACCTTAAAGCAACAATTATAAACATGACATTTAATGTTAGTAAAACAAACTTGTAATGAACACTCATCACAAACTCAACCATTGTCAATGGTTCTCAAAATAACTCAAAACATTTTGTGTCTTGATATTTGAAGACTACATGGTTTCACATTCAAGTTGTATTTGGGGCAAGTTTAACCTTTTCTTAGAAAGCTTTTATTGAAATTTGATATATATATTAAATGTAATATAGCAATTTTGAAATGGAATTCAAGTGCATATCCAATTTTTACATGTGTATTTAAGTTTAGCAATTTTAAATAATTGAAAAAAAAAATTGGGAAATAGTTTCTTTCTGTGATGACATTATGAGGAGTCCTTAATGATTTCTATTCTCCATGCTTTTCTTGCAAGTGGATGCTTAAGCAAAGCTTTCTTTTACATTCTTCTTAATGAAGCCCTTGGTCTCCCATTGAATGTTTTGCACTTGCCTCATGCTTCAATTGAAGGCCAAATACAAAGACCATACGTAACAATAAAATGAAAAAATTCCTTGGTGGACCAACAATGGTGATATTGCATTAGTGTATTCACACTTTGAATTAAACCTTTCAAAAAAAAATGTATGTAAAAATCTTACACCTTTAAATCTAATGTATCCAATATATCATTTTTAATTTCCATCTTTTGAACATAATCATATGTCAATATAATGTTTTGAAGTTTGGACACAATATTGTTAGTGCATAATGCAATTATGTCTTGTTAAAATACTTTTAAATTGGGAAATGTTTTTAAAATTATCTTTAAAACAACATGAAGGCGAACACTAAATATTTAAATTCATAATAATGATATTAAATGGAGTTTTTTATTAAATAGTTAAACAAAAAATGAAGCTAATATGCTAAAACCTCATTCCAATTTAGTTTTGTAGGAGCTTAATGTGCAAGTCAACAAATTATATTTTTTGAAATAACCACAAAATTGATACTTGGACCCACCAATGAAAGAAAATGAACCAACCCCCAATGGATGCAAAAATTGGACTTTTTGATTGAGCTACAAATAGCATGGAACAATGTTCTTGTAAACACATATATTTCATGCCCAACCTTAAGACTAAGTGGTTCCATGGAACAAATGTTAGGACCACAAATGAACCCTCCCAATAAAGCACACAAGTTTATAATGATCAATTCTTACCATTAGAATTTTATATTTGCACATGTATGTGGAGTCCACATATTACAATTGTCTTAACGATTAGAAACAAATGCCACATTCCTAACCAATCCTTAAATTTGAATCATCATTATTACTTTCATTGTTGTTTCCTATGTGAATTCCTTCACTACTACTATCAAAAGGAAAACAAATATGTATGTTGCAATTAACTATCCAAAAGACAAAATATGGATGGTCAAATTTGAAATCATTGTTTATTATAATTGTTCAAATCCTCTCATATGTTTTTTTAGACATCCTAGCATGTGTATTTTCTCCCTATGCTCCCCCATAAAGCCCATCATACCATAATCTCAAGTTATAACCCTAGTAGGAAACCCCAATGGGAAGGAGGTTGATAAAAAGCCATTCATGGATTTTATACACAAGCAATAAAAACATCAGTCAAATATTAATTGCTTGTGTATAAAATACAGTTGTAAAAGTATTGTTACTTTTGACATTAATTTTACAACTATAATTTTATATAGGTATTGAATCCATTTATATAAAATGGTCTCCTAAAAAAATCTTCATTTTATGGTCACAATAATGGAACTAAACAAGCTATTATGACAATAGAATGATGAATACAACTATCACTACCAAACTTGAATGGCACCCATCACACTTCAACTACACCTTGGTTCTGAAAAAACTAGAAAACACAAGCCAAACACAACATTGTTCAATTGCTCTTAAATGTAACAGGCTTGTGTTGACAATGAACATGAAACCCAATATGTCAATTCGGTCATTTGTATTTTATTTTTGTTTGAATTCTGGTGAATTTCGATCATTTTTTTGGTCAAAATTCCTTTGTGTAGGTTGAAATCATATTTTTCAGGTCCAAATTTGGCAAAATTTAACCCAAAAGGAAAACACTGGTTTGTGGGCAATTCAGGACTCCATGCTAAGTTCTTACGAACCCAACGTAGCTCCCCCACAAAAAGGATTCGTCAATTCTCATGATGCTATACTTTTCAATAATATCGAAAACATGCAGAAAGCTTCAATCAAATCAATATACTGGATTGAGTGCCATGAGATACTTCCCTTATTAACAGAATATCCCATTAATATATTATTTTCAGTCAGAAGTCTGTGTAAGTCATAATGTTCTCAACATGCCCATTGCCAACCCAATATTTGCTATTATTTGTTCCATCACACCTAAAAAGGGGAAAAAAAACCACAGGCTTTTTCCTCCTTCTT